>Ga0129309_1000792_pt1 | contig 20896 bp, 20 predicted proteins | sample L1105metagenome_FD_94439 | JGI IMG/M metagenome (GOLD analysis project Ga0129309, IMG submission 94439) | Ring-tailed lemur group fecal microbial communities from Wisconsin, USA - L1105 metagenome | ecosystem: Host-associated > Mammals > Digestive system > Large intestine > Fecal | place: USA...
ATACGGCGAAGCCGAATGTTTCCCACAAATCATGCAGATGAAAAGCTTGTTTTTCAATCTGCATGTTGTGGGAAAGGGGAGGGCATTTTGTCTGGTCCCGGGTCCGCCTAACCGTCCAAGCGAAAGCGCGTTTTAGGCGGACTCTGTGGAAAAGATGAATTGCTTACGTTGTTCTTATGCTCCGGCACACGTCACAGAGAAGAAGTTCTTTCTGCCCGGCATAATGCCCCGATTCAATGAACCGGGGCATTTCTGCTGTGTGTGTATTTTATTATGTCAAAAATGAAAGCTAACAAATTTATGTTGAGTTATATGATTATGAGTTATATTTATCAATATCTAATGCTTTTTCTTTGAAATTTACAATGACATTTGTCGCAGCATCGCCGATAACATTTAACGTGATAACTGCCATACCCGGCAGATAGTTCATTGCAAGTACAAGAGAGTAGCCGATCAGGCACAGTTCCGTATTAAATCCAAGGCCCATCATAACAACATAGACCATTGTTGTTCCGGCTACCGGAATTGCCGGTGTTCCAACTGCAGTACAGATCGAAAGGAATGCTGCCATTGCGAGCGTCGCCGGTGTTACGTCAATGCCTGCGGCGGTACCGATAAATGTGATCGCACACATGTGCATCGCCGTTGTTCCGTTCATGTTGATCGTCATACCGGTTGGAAGAACAAATGAGGAAATTTCTTCCGAACATCCGAGTTCATCGATACAGGTACTCGTATTTAATGGCAGTGTTGCTGCTGAAGAGTTACATGCTGCTGCAAAAACACCGACTTTTGCAACTTTTTTCATGAATTTTATCGGACTCAGACGCGTTGTCAGGAAAATACCGATCGGATAAATTGTACATACGAGAATCAGTGAAACACAGATTGTTGTAACGATCCATGCAACCGTCGGCAAGATATATTCCACACCATATACAGCGAGTGCACGAGCGATCATACAGAAAATACCGATTGGTGCACATTTGTCAATTAACCAGTTCAGGAAATACTGAACGACTTCATTGGCATCCTCGATCACTGCTTTCAGGTTCTTCGTTTTTTCCGGAATGACTGTCATAACAAGTCCAAGAACGATTGCGATCACAACGACCGAAAGAATCGAGTTGTTCGACGACATTGCGCTGATCCAGTTTGATGGAACCGCATTTACCACTGTTACAAGCGGATTATAACCTTCCATCGTTGCAAGTTCACTGACCTCTTCGCCCGGAAGCGTAACGTTAAAAACGCCAAGACATTTTACTCCATATGCCATTGCTGCTGCAAGTGTCGCTGCGACAACATAGAAGCAAAGATATGTAATCAATGTACGAATCGCAATTTTACCCAGCCGCTGCGGATCTGCAAGTGAACAGAGTGCCAGGCTTAACGAAGTAAGAACTAATGGGACGATCATCATCTGCAATGCGTGCATAAACAATTGTCCAATGATATAGAATAATCCAATCCCCTGTAAACTCGTCGTTGCCGTGATATCCTGGAACAAAAGTGCATCAACAATATTCCAGATGCTTTCCCCGCTCGTTCCCATAACTGCCTGCTTAATCAGCAGACATGCAATTCCTACTATAAAACCTGCCGCAACGGAGATTAACATTCTCCTGACAAGTGAATTCTTTTTACCTTTTGTATTACCCATAAAAACACCCTTTCTCCATTTTTATGCGTAACCTCATACAAAAGAAAAATATCAATAAACCAGTTCAATATGATGTTCTGTGCAGTAAGCGGTCCAGACGTCATCCGGCTGCTGATCTGTCACAAGACAATCCACCTTATCAAGTTCCATGATGCGGACAAATGCAGCACGATCAAACTTTGTATGGTCCGCCAGTAAAATTACTTTCTCAGCCTGATTGATCATAAGCTTTTTAATCTCTGCCTCTCCTTCACTGGAATCCTGTACGCCACGCTCCATATCCAGAGCCTGACAGCTGATCAGCGCAATATTCACGTTGTATTTGTAAATATTTTCCTTTGCTACACTTCCCTGCAGAGACAAATACTTTTTATTAAATTCTCCGCCTGTCGAAATGATATGGATATTCTTTGAAGACAATTCCAGAAAGATGTTGGTTGAATTTGAAACCAATGTCAGTTCCAGTTCATCCGGTATATACTTCAACGCCTCTGCAACGGTAGTACTGGAATCCGCAAACAGCGTATTGCCATTTTGGATCAGAGGAGCAACGAGTCGGGCAATCGTTCTTTTTTCGTCAGACTGAACATCTTTTCTCTTTATGAAGTGAATTCCTTTGTACTTTTTCTGTTCATTCAAAATTGCCCCGCCATGTACACGCGTGAGCAGACCTTCCGATTCTAATTTTGTTAAATCCTTTCGGATCGTCTCCTCTGTTACGTTACACAAGACACTGAGTTCTGATACACTCACTTTCTTATCTTTATGAATCAGATCACTGATCATCGTGATTCTTTCCTTAGCAGTCATACTATTTACCTCCCATATTCTTTTACATAGAATATTATAGCATAACTTTTTGGATTTTCTTTATTTTTATGCAATAATTCTTTATTTTTATTTGGTTTTTCTTTATTATATTTTTACTTTTATATGATAGTATACGTTTTCTGCTTTTTATCTTTCATAACCTCTGCCCCATAATGATCCATTGCCCGGACGAAACACGCAATGCATGTTTCGTCCGTATTTATTATGGAGAGAGTTATTATGGCAATTTATTTGTCGATTGCTTCGACCATGTCGCGCATCATTGCAACATCTTCCGGATCAAGTTCTAATTCTGCTGATTTTACATTTTCTCTGATTTCATCAACCGTTGTAGAACCGCTCAGTAAGTTTAAGAAGTCTCCCTGGGCAAGGATCCATCCAAGCGAAAGATTTGCAATTGTGCAGTTGTATTTTTCACATAAAGGCTTCCACTGATCCATGACATCCATAGCAGCCTGCATGTTGTCCGGCTGGAACCATTTCTTTGGAATCTGAGCACCGACCGGTTTGTAATCTCTTGGGAATGTACCGGACAGTAAGCCCATTTCCAGTGGTGAATAACACTGAATCGTAACGCCGTTTTCACGTGCGCATGGAATGATTTCTTCTTCGATTCCACGGTCTAAGATAGAGTATTTTACCTGGATCAGGTCAAGATCGCCCCACTTTAAGTATTCTTCAATATGGTTGATATCTACATTTGCGGCACCGATTGCTTTGATCTTGCCCTGGGCTTTTAAATCATTCAGGACATCCATTGTTTTCTGAATCGGAACAAAATATTCCGTACCAGGAGTTGCCTGCCAATGTGTCATATACACATCTACATAATCTGTACCCAGACGTTTTAAAGATTCTTCAATCTCACGTTTTACAGATGCACTGTTTAAGTTCTTGTATAACTGGATACCATTTACTTTGTTAAACAGGTCTCCCTTCATTTCCTGATCCCATGTTACACCACATTTTGTGATGATCTTTACATCTTCACGGTTCATGCCTTCCAGTGCTTTTCCTAAGATTTTCTCACTGTTACCGAAGTTATAACCGGGAGCCGTATCAATTAAGTTTACGCCTGCTTTTGGAGCTTCTCTGATCGTGTCAACGACAACCTGAAGGTCATGATCGCCGCCCCATGCAGAACCGCCTCCGATGGACCATGTTCCAAGACCGATTCTGGAGATATCCATACCTGTTTTTCCTAATTTCATTGTTTTCATTGTGATAGTTCCTTTCTTTCTCTATGATTCGGTGTTATTTGCTATTATTTATAATCTTCGCGATATTTTTCGAGCATATGCTCTACCATCATCTTGTGCTGTACCCCTGTTGTTGCACCGACATACTGAACAGAAACCGCTGCCGTGCAGTTCGCATAGATCGCACATTCGCGGATATCCTTGCCATCAAGCAGGCCTGCGATAAAGCCGGATGCAAAGTTATCTCCGGCACCGATCGTGTCGACTGCAGTGATTCCTTTCGCTGCCGGAACGATCATGGATCCTTCCGCATTGCGGATATAGCATCCTCTCTTGCCGATCTTCATAATGACGTTTTTCACGCCGCAGTTATAAAGTACATCTGCAACTTTTGCTTCTTCCGTTTCTCCGGTCATCAGACATGCTTCATCAAAGTTCGGGAAGAAATAATCCACATAGCTCAATGCTTCTTTAATATCATCCAGCGTTTCACCGAGACGCGGTTTGATCATATCGGCACTGATCGTCATTCCTGCTTTCTTTGCTTCTTTGAAGATCGTCACGAGAGCATTTCCATCTAACAGCGGATTGTTAAAGATACTTGCAAGAGATAAGATCTTCGCCTGTTTCATTTTTTCGAAATCCACATGAACAAGGCTTGTTTTCCAAAGGCTTCCATTCCGGTTTGTTACGAATGTCCGTTCACCGTCTGCGGTTACAAGTCCGATGTTCATTGACGTATCGATATCTTTATCAATTGTAATTCCTTCGGTATCAATATGATCTCTCGTGCAGGAATTTAAGATGAAATTTCCTGCTGCATCATTGCCGACGCAGCTGATAATTCCGGTCTTATATCCAAGACGGCTGATAATCGTTGCTTCATTCATCGCGTCTCCGCCAACCGTCATCGCGATCCGGTCAACCGGATAAGATTCGATATCGAAGATATCTCTTGATACCGGCTGAAGCGGGATATCAACAATTGCAGCGCCCAGACAGATTACATCTAATTTCTTTTCCACTATTCATCAGCCCTTCCGTCATCACCAAACAATTTGATCTTGTACATTGCACGTTCTTTGACTGCTTCACGAACTGCACGTTCCAAAGCTAAGAACGGCTCATCTTTGTGTTCATTGATTGCTTCCATTGCAGCCTGGCAAAGTTCTGTATGAATATTGATCTTTGCAATACCGCATTTGATTGCTTTCTGGATATCTTCATCGCCGATACCGGATGCTCCGTGAAGAACGAGCGGTACGCTGACTTCTTTGTTTACTTCTTCGATAATATCAAATCTAATTTTTGGTTCTGCACTGTATACACCGTGTACATTTCCAACTGCAACTGCAAGAGAGTCACATCCTGTACGTTCTACGAATTCTTTTGCCTGAGCAGGATCCGTATAAGCGTATTCAGCCAAAGCTTCTTCATATACCGTTTCATTTCCAACATGTCCTAATTCTGCTTCTACCGGAATGTTGTATGCATGGAAATAATCAACACAACGTTTTACTTCTGCAATATTTTCTTCAAATGGCAATGCGGAAGCGTCACGCATTACGGAATTCATGCAGTGATCTGCTGCATTTTTTAAGATTGTCCAGTTGCGGCCGTGATCCCAGTGTAAAATAACCGGTACGGTTGCTTTCTTTGCCATGGACTCCATCATATAACAAAAATCTTCAAAAGAAGTATTTCCGGTAAATCCGGTACCAAAAGAGATGATGATCGGTGCGCGGAGTTCTTCAGCTGCATCGATAACTCCCATTAACATTTCTGCGTTCCATACGTTAAAATGAGGAATTGCGTAATGTCCTTCACTTGCTTTCTGTTCCCAAAATCTAATATCTGCAATCATATTCTTTCTCCTTATTCTCTCTGATTATTCTGCTACTTTTACAACGCCTTTGACCATGTCAAGCTTCTTAACCGGGTCAATTGCATCCATAAATGCCTGCTGAACATCTTTATAATCATATACGTGTGTTACCATATCTTTTACATTAAATTTGCCTGTTGCAATTGCTTCGATCGTCTGAGGGAAGTTGTTGCAGTAACGGAAAGATGTCTGAATCGTTACTTCACGGTTGATCTTTAAGAAATCGATCGGTGTCGGTTTGGACTGCGTACCAACCATCATGATCTTGCCGCCGCGGGCAACGATCTGAACTGCCTGATTTGCTGTGAAGGAAGATCCTGCACATTCAAATACAAGTTCTACACCATGATCTCCATACATTTCTTCTGATCTCAAAACAGCAACCGTATCTTCTTTTCCACCGTTGATCGTTCTTGCAGCACCCAGTTCCATTGCCAGATCCAGACGTTTGTCCATGACATCAACGACCGTAATATCGGTTGCACCAAGGCTCTTGCATGCCTGTAATACCATCAGTCCGATTGTACCTGCTCCAAGAATTACGATGCTCTTGCCTAATCTTGCTTCACCAAGAATTGCTGCATGCATGCCGACTGCTGCAGGTTCTACCAGAGCAGCTTCCATCGTTGTCATGCCTTCCGGTACATGATATGTCCATTCTTCCGGATGTGTCATATATTCGCATAATGCACCTTTGTAATTTGGCTGAGTTGCCATAAAGTCAACATCCGGGCAGATATTGTAACGTCCGGTACGGCAGTATTCGCAGGAATCATCCGGTACGCCCGGTTCGATCAATACTTTATCTCCAACTTTGAACTTTGTAACCTTTGCTCCGACTTTTACAACTTCGCCGGCAACTTCATGTCCAAGTCCGATCTTCTGGTTCGGATCTTTCGGCGGGATAAATGGTCCGAATTCAAATCCGTGAATATCCGATCCGCACATGCCGACATATTCCACTTTCATTAAAATCTCGTTGTCTTTTGGTTCCGGAACCGGACATTCCTGAATCTCAAACTGTTTCGGAGTGACCAAAATTGCTTCTGAATTTTTCATACCCAAAACCTCCTCTTTTTTGAGTATCCCGACGCTTTTTTCGTTTCTGCGCCGGGAAAATATATATAGTTAAAATTTGCTATTCAACATTACCGATATCTTCAACAGATTCTCCTCGTGTTTCCACACCGAATACGACGATGGATACAGCGATGATTGCTGCAACGATGGAAATTAAGATAAATACACCATTGGATCCCATAGAGCTTGCTGCTACATAAGTAACTAAGAATGGGAAGAAGATATTGCTGACACGTCCCATTGCATTACAGAATCCAGATCCTGATAACTTCGCGGATGTCGGCCACATTTCCGGTACGTATACTGCGGATGCATAACATACATACATGTAGATGAATGTATTTAATACGAATGTAGATGCGATCAATGCACCCATCGTTGTCTGTTTGGATGTAATAATTCCCATAACTGCCATCGCAATCAGCAGTACAACACCGGTCGTTCTACGAGGAACTTTATCCATGTATAAGGATGCAAGGAAGATTCCGAATGGAGCTCCGAATAAACCGAACATCGTCATAAACTGAGACTGTGATGTATCATATCCTAATGAACTTAACAGGGAAGGCATCCAGTTCATCAATGTATACTGAATCGTATTCATACCGATCAATACTAAGGAACCACAGATTGTTCTTCTTAATAATTTGCCTTTAAATAATGCAGAATATGGAAGGTTCTTAACTTTTGCAGGTGCTGTTTCTTCAATTGGAGGCAATGGTTTGCCCGTAGAAGCTTCAATCTCTTTTTCAATCTGTGTCATGATGGCATCTGCTTCTTCTACTCTGCCCTGAGCCTCTAACCAACGTGGAGATTCCGGATATTTGTTGTAGATGATAATGCTTGCAATAATCGATAATACCGAAGGAATGATGTACTGGATTCTCCAGTTCATAGCCATGCTGACTCCGGTATAAACGATCAATAATGCGATACCATTACAGATCGGATGAGCGAAGTTACCGATAAATGAGTTTCTGGAAGACCATGTACCACGGTTTTTACCAGGTACATATTCTGTAAATGCTGCAAATAATACAACTAATAATGCACCTAATCCAAATCCCTGGATCAGACGGAATACATACAGAACCATAACGTTTGGTGCTGCTGCGCCACCGATCATAGCGATGATATGGATCACTTCATATAATAAGATGGATTTTTTACGTCCGATTTTATCACCAATCGGTCCGCCGACTAATGCTCCGAATAACTGTCCTGCCGTATAAGTGGTTCCCCACATTGCAAGCAATTTGGATCCCGGTTCTAACCAGTGTAATTCGTTTAATAAGATATTCTGTACAGCTCCACCGATACCGTTTGACCAACATACTAATAATGCAAATGCGGATACTAACCACATTTTGATATGCCATCCTGAGTTTGGCAGACGATCAAGTCTTGCTCCGATATTTGCGTTTTTCATTTTTTATCTCCTTTTTAATCCTGCTCTTTTCTGCAAGCATCTTTTAGTTCATTTTCTAATTCTGTTTCCATAATTTCCCATGCTTTTTCAAAATCCGCATCTTTGTTCCAAAGTGCCGGCGGTCCGAGTACGACCATGTCCGCACCCGCTTCGTAGAGCGGGCGGTACAGATCGGCATTCATGGAACCGTCAGCCTCGATCAGGAAATTTAAGTTTCTCTCTTCTCTGATCTTGGCAAGACGGCGAATTTTAACATACATCTGTTCATCCACAGGCTGTCCTGCAATTCCCGGATCAACGATCATGATCGTAACCTTATCCAAAAGCGGAAGATAGTATTCGATCGTTTCCAGAGGAACGGATGGGCTTAACGCCACTCCTGCCTTACAGCCGAGTTCTTTAATCTTGTGAATCGTGACAAATGCATCGCCTTCGATACAATCCGTATGCGGTGTGATATAAGCAGCTCCGGCATTCGCAAACACTTCCAGATACTGCTGCGGATGTTTTACCATCAGATGTGCGTCCATCGGTTTCAGGTTCTCAACATGTTTGTTCAGATAATCCAGATAGTCCGGTCCGATTCCGTAGCTTGGCACATATACGCCATCTTTGATGTCCATGTGCAGGTAATCGGACTTTTCATTGATGATCTTTATCTGTTCTTCAATATGAAACAGGTCGCAGCATCCAACCGAAGGGGCGATCATTAATTTTCTTTCCATGATGTCTCCTTTAAGTTAAAGATTAGTCTTCAAAATCGTAATGGAAAATAACTTTGATTGCTTCTTTTGCAGCCATAGCGTCAAATCCTTTTTCATATTCGGAAAGACCTAATCTGTGTGTGATCAGAGGCTGTACTTTAATCTGTCCGGATGCTAACAGACGGATTGCATTTCTCCATGATGTGGAATCATAAGCCATATGTCCGATGATGCTCTTATTCCATGAAGTAATGTCATTGATTGAGAATTCCAGAGGTCTGAATCCCATGCCGACACGAACGATTTCAGCATTTGGTCTTGTCATCTCTAATGACTGTTTTAATGCAATGTTTGCTCCGGAACATTCGATTACTAATCCCAGATTATCTCTTCCGCAGATTTCCGTGCATCGTTTTACAACATCTTCTTTTGATCCGTTTACAACATGTGTTGCACCAACTTCTAATGCAACAGGGAAACGTGTTTCTACGTCTTCATCCAGACCAACCATAACGATATTCACTGCACCCATTAATTTTGCAATCTGTACAGAGAATAAACCTAATGGACCGGTACCGAATACAACAACGTCCTGTCCAGGAATCAGATGTGACTGCTGTGCAACTGCTTTATAAGCATTACAGATTGGATCAAGCACTGCTGCTTCTTCGTATTTTACGTTCTCCGGAATTTCCCAGATGGCATGTTTGTGAATTCGTAAGATTTCTCCAGGAACTTTACAGTATTTTGAGAATCCGCCACCCCATGTGTTGTTATCAAGACCAAGATTTACTTTTTCTTCACAGCAGAGGAAATCTCCCTGTTCACATGCAGGACATACGCCACATACGTGAGCACTGTTATCGGATACAACTCTCTGTCCGACTTTCCAATCCGTTACCTTTTCTCCAACTTCAACGATTTCACCTGCAAATTCATGACCACGAATAGAATTAAATTCATCCGATCCATTGTCAACTCTCCAGTGTTTCATATCTGCACCACAGATTGCTGCTGCTTTAATCTTGATAATGATATCTTCCGGTCCGCATGTTGGTTCCGGTACATCTGTCATTGTGTAACCGCCAAATTCCTTACCATATCTTACAATTGCTTTCATCATTGTTCCTCCTTCTTTGTTTGGAAATACTGTCTTTTTATCGTGCCGGCTGTTAAAAAGAACTGTTTTGTTTGTAGCTTTATAATAGCACTTTTCTGTTCTGTTTTCAAGGTTTTTTCTTTGTTTCAAAGATATTTGTTTGGTTTTACCAAAATCTCATCTTTGATTTTGTGCAATATTTTTTTGTTTTTAGTTTGTTTTCTATGAATCAAACCAATTTATTGGTTGTTTTCTATATGTTTTCTTGCTTTTCTGTTTTAAAACAAAGATTTCTATTTTTGTTTTGCGACTTTTTCTATCCTGTAATCAAAAATGTATGAAAAATTTTATCCTATGTTTTAGATACCATAATTCTAAATCTGTCGACTTTACAGTTTTACTAAATTTCTCTATAATAAAAGGAAAACTCCTTCATCTGATCGAGCATACAAATGATACATATTTTTACCAAAATAATCGAATTCAAGAGTTCTCAAAACGAGTACGTTCTATTCAAAACAATGCGGAAGTGGGTGTAAGATATATGTAAGCATGGGAAGAAAAAGTCATAGAACAGCAAGAAGCGAGAGAAGAAGGAAGACGCGAAGGACATACCGCCGGACGTAAACAGGCATATTCAGAGCTGATTAGCAAAAAATTGGAAAAAGGACAGTCACCGGAACAGATTGCCGATGCTCTGGAACTGGATCTTATAGAAGTCGAGTCTCTGATTCGCGAAATCAAAGGATAGATTGGAACTTTTCTTTTTATCCGTCCACATAACAATACCCCGGATAAATCCGGGGTATTATTGATATATATCAACTAAAACTGACATATTTTAAACTTTTTTTCATCTTTTCTTCGGAAATCCTGCATCCATGCTGACCAAGTGTGATTGATGGTTTTGTCTTTCCATGAAAATCACTGCCACATGTAATCATCAGCTCATGTTTTTCCGCTTTTGAAACAATCGCTTCACATTGTTCGGCAGAATGGTAGCTGCTGTACGCTTCAATGCCATCAATTCCAAGATCAATGATTCCATTCAGTAGTTCTTCTTTTCCTTTTAAATTAACACATGGATGTGCTAAAACTGCAGATCCATGGTTTTTATGAATGATATCCACAATATCCTGCATATCAGGATAATGTATTTCCACATAACACGGTTTCCCCTGTGAATAAAAGTCCCAATAAAAGTTCACGTACGGATTATCAGAACGTGTCCCGCCTGTACGATATGGACGAAGTATCGGATGATCCACATATTCCGGTTTTGCAAGAAGAACTTCAGCAAACATTTCTCCGGTCCATGTTTCCGACCAATAATTATCCTTCGAAAGCTCTGACATTTCTTCTTCCGTAAGATCAAATCCTAATTCACGTGTCTTCTCTAACATATCCAACGAAGCACTTCGTCCCTGTCTTTTTAAGTTATTTTCAATTTCTGCAAAATCCGGCGAATAAAAATCCATGCCATATCCAAGCATATGAAAATTCACTCCCTCATAAGTACAGTCAATCTCAATTCCCGGAATATACGTAATTCCACGCTTTTGTGCCTCTTTCATTGCTTCTTCATTCGCACGAACACAATTATGGTCGGCAATCGACATAAGATCGATTCCCTTTTCCGCACACATGTTTACTAATTCCTGCGGTGTCAATTCTCCATCGCTGCTGTAATGGCTGTGCATATGTAAATCAATCATATAAATCTCCTTTCCTATATTTTCTTTCTTAAAATATATCATAAAATCTCTTCTTTGCTTAACTTTTATTCATAAATTAATTTTTTTAATTCTTGATACACATATTTCGTGAAATCATAAATTTCTTCTTCCGCTTCACGTTTTGAAAACGTTTCATATGCCCACCAGCCATCAAATCCCGTAGATTTTACTGCCTGAACCCATTCTTTAATCGGAACAGCACCCTCATAAAACGCCGCATCGCGGAAAATTTCTTCACATGGAACTCTGCCGTCCGGCTCACGGGAATTACAAATATGCACTCCAAGAATCATATTTTTATCAATCGTTGACAGGAAGTTCGCATCCAGTCCTGCAATATAATTGTGATAGAAATCCACTACAATTTTTAAATTATCACGCTCCGCTTTTTCTACCAGAGGAATCCCTTCCTTTAAAGACGGAACCGGCGTCCAGCACAAAGGCTCAAAAAACAAAGTTAAATGAAATTGTGATGCGAGATCTGCCAAAGCCTGCATATTTTTTACCATAACCCTGTTCTGTTCTTTTTTTGGGACTCCCAGAAGTCCCATATAGCCGTTGTAAGGAATTCCTTTCCGATAGCAATCTACTGCATGCCAGTCAACCGGACCATTGATGATCTCGACTGCATGGCTTCCTACGGAAGCAGCCATCTCAAAAAGCTGCTCTGCCTCCTTCATCATTGTGACAAATTCATGTCCCTGACGTTCGATATCCGAAAGCCATCCAACGGAAGATATTTCGGTATCTCCCAACAATTTTTTTACATCTTTCGCCCGATATCCCGCCTGAAAGAAATATTCAAGCTGAACCTTTGTCGGCTCGATACAGTCAAATCCCGCCTTTTTAGCAGCATTAATATACGTACAAAGATTTGCCCTGCCGACGACGGAACTTTGCAGAGAAAGTGCATGTTGTTTCATATTCTTCATCCTTTCCGATACTTATTTCGCATTTCGTTTTCCTTTGATATAATAAGAATATCGACTTTTATATCTTGATTCAATTTCATTTTCGCCATATAATATAACAAAACGGACGAACAGGAGGATGACATGGGGATTCAGACATGCACATTAAATTTAAACCATACACGAAAAGAATTGTACCCGCACGGAACGGCAGCATTTCCATGTGCGGCATATTGGAAAGAATATTTTGATACGCCGGAAGACATTATCCGCTGGCACTGGCATGAAGCATTGGAAATTCTCTATATCAAATCAGGGAATCTCGAATTGCGAATTCCGTCCAAAACGTTTCATCTAACCGAAGGAGCCTGTATGATCATCAATTCTAATGTTTTGCATTATGCCATAGCAGAACCACGGTGTGAGCTTCAGTCGCTCGTCTTTCATCCGACGCTGATTACCGGAACGAATGATTCTGTTTTTTCAGTTAAATACCTGCATCCTCTCTTATCTCTGACTTCTTTTGACGCCTTTCTCTTTCATAGAGAGAATGAGATGAAACAGATTGAAAATTTTATCATTGCATTTAAAGCATTGGCAAATGATGACACGGGATTTGAATTTACAGTAAGGGAATATCTGACAAAAATCTGTTATTTCTTATATTTGCAATTTGAGCATGAGATCAAAAAAAAGGAGACCCTCCAAAATCTGGATCATCTCCGTATCCGCCAAATGCTCGACTATATTCATACGCATTTTTCGGGCAGCATTTCCTTATCTGATATTGCAAAAGCCTCATTGATCAGCGAGAGGGAATGTCTGCGCTGCTTTCAACGAACCATCCGTCTTTCTCCAATGCAATATCTGCTAAAGTATCGGATTATGCAAGGAGCATCCACGCTCGTTGAACAACCGACAAGATCAATTTCAGATATTGCTTCTTCGTGTGGTTTTGACAGTCCGAGTCATTTTTCCAAAATGTTCCGTCGTTTCTATCACTGTACACCACGGGAGTATCGTCATTCGATGGTAACAAAAACGGAACGTTAATAGCAGTTATATGACTATCAGATTATCCAATTTTGATCAATTTCTTCTTTCAACTCTGCAAACATCGGATAATATTGTTCTTTCGTCTGCCTGACAATGTCATATGCAACATATCTATTATACGCATGTGCAACGGTATTCCTTGTCTTCAATGCAGAAAGCCATATTTCTTCATCTTTTATCATGCCGACCTGAAATGCAGATTTTACAATCTGCCTTGGTGAACCTGTTTTTCCTTCCGAAAAACCATTCAATTCTAAAATTTCTTTTATCGCTTTCCACGACTGCTCAAAACAAATTTCATACAGTGCAACTAATCCTGTTAATACAACATTATTATATGGTTCATCATATTCATAGATATCCTTTAAATTTATTAATGCTGCACAAAAATTTTCATATTTTTTCATATAATATTCTTCCCTCCTTTTCAATACTTTCTCTTAATTCAGGATTCACCGCACCATCCAAATCTACGATATCATATTTTAACAATGTAGAAGTCTCTTCGTCTACATCCAATGAAAAACGTATCCTATCGCCTCCGGATACTGCCAAGTCAATGTCACTGCGCAAATGATAATCTCCTCTGGCTCTGGAACCAAATAAAATCACTTTTTTAATCCCATATTTTTTTGCAAAATGTCTTATTTCCTGTATAACCTCCGGCTTTATTCCCGTATTCTCCATATAAAATAAACCTCTTGCTTTATAATGATTTCTTATTTCTATACTGCTTTTTATCTTATCATACTTTGTTTTACAAGGCAAATTGGTGTTTGTGTAATTGCTCAGCCACAGCGTAGAGCAGAAAGAACTTCTTCTTTGTGATGTGTGCCAGAGTCATTGAACAACATAAGCAATTCATCTTTTCCACAGAGTCCGTCTAAAACGTGCTTTCGCTTGGACGATTAGACGGACCTGGCAATATACGGAGTACAGTCCTTTTCCGCAAACAGGTACAAATATAAGCGAGCTTATTTTGTACCTGTTCATGCGGAAACATCCATCTGACGATGTCTGTCTGTACTCCTGGATTTAGAAGCTGAATTGCTGGTTGTTCGAATGCTCCGCACAATGATTACATTCGAAGAAGTCTTTCTGCTATCAGATTGCGACCTAAAGTCTTTGACAAACCTTTAGGCTATCATAATCCCGGAATCTTCGCTGAATTTTTTGTCTTAGATCAGTCCGAAGATTTTTTCAAGAATTGCAAATAGTACAGCCTACGAAAGACGAATGTGTTTTCTGCAGGCAATATCTGCAGAAGCGCACAAAAGTTCTTATGGTTTCTGCCCTATACCCAGAAAATCGTTTGCGGGCAACGAAGCTGAACGCTGTCTATCATGAGCAATGACACAGAAGCTTGCTTATGTTGTCATTGCCTGATAGACAAGGAAAACGATTTTCGTATATCCTCACCACTCGCCATCCAAAGCGTCAGCGGTTATGGCGAGTGTTCAGGTGAAGCAGAAACCATTAGAACTTTCAGCGACGAAGCCATTGCCGGAGAAAACACATTCGTCTCTGCCAAGACTTCGAAAAACACCAATTTATCGAATAAAGTTTGTCCGATTTCCACTCTCCGTATCCGGCAAAGCGATTCCCTGCTTTTTACCGGCATCAAAGCATTTCATCATCCATGCCAGGTTTCGTGCCAGATTACGCATCGTCTGCAAACCTTCTGCATCCATTTGTGCTTCTCCCGGAATTGCTCCATGAACACTGTTCCAATAAGTGGAACCTGCTACCGGCATTTGAGAGATTCCAAAATATTTGTTGAGGCAGTCAAAAGATGCCGATGTTCCTCCCCTTCTTGCAACTGCTACTGACGCTCCCGGTTTGAATCGGAAGACCGAACTGCTGCTGTAAAAAACTCTGTCTAAAAATGACAGGATTCTGCCGCTTGGATGAGCATAATAAACCGGTGTTCCGAACACAAAACCATCCGCCTCTTTTGCTTTTGCGATAAATTCATTCACTGCATCATCCGTAAATATACAGCCTTTTTCGTTGCAATTGCCACAGCCGATACAATCTCTGACCGGATCTGCACCCATCTGTACGATTTCGTAGGTTATTCCCTCTTTTTCCAATTGCTTTCCAACTTCTAAAAGTGCTGTATATGTATTCCCTTTTGATTTTGAACTTCCGTTTAACATTAATACATGCATACTTTTCCTCCTTCTCATCCTTTTTGAATCTTTGCAATTTCCTCTTCCGTCTTTTTCAGAAGCTTTGCAATCTCTGCCGTCGTATATCCATCCTTTGTCCAGTCAAAGATCAGCTTTTTGATTTCCCTTTCTATTCCTTCTTTCATTCCCTCATCAAATCCGGCCTTCCTGGCATGATACATCTGATGATTATAATCCCGGATTGCCTTTTCTCTCGCTTCATATTCCAACCGCTTCATCTTATCTGCACTGATCCTGTCCAGAGTCTTATAAGCTTCGTTAATATATTCATCTTTCTGAGCCATGGCTTCAACCCTCTTCTTTATCCGCTTCATTTCTATATTTATCTGACATCTTATTATCTCCTATTTTATCATATTCATCTGCTTCAAACAATGTACACTGTCTCCTAATTATTTACATTTTATAATAAATGGAAATATATGTCAATTTATTTTACAATATTTTACTATTGTGGGTAAAAAAACAGCACCGACATACATCAGCACTGTTTTTCTTTTCTATTCTTCGAAGATCCTTACCGATCAGATTTCCGGAACCGTGATCACTCCCGTTACCGCAGACGCTGCTGCAGTTGCAGGAGAACCAAGATAGATCTGTACTTTATTCGTTCCCATTCTTCCCAGGAAATTCCTGTTATTCGTGGCAAGTACCACTTCATCATCGGATAAAATTCCGCATGCTCGTCCACAGCAGAGTCCACAGCCCGGCTGTGTCACAATTGCTCCCGCCTTAAGGAATGTTGACAGATATCCCGCCCGGCTCGCATCCAGATATACCTGACAGCTTGCAGGTGTTACAATTAATTTTACATAATCTGCCACTTTTTTGCCTTCTAAAATCTTTGCTGCAACTGCGAGGTCTTCCAGACGGCCATTCGTACAGGATCCGATGAATACCTGATCCAGCTTTGTACCTGCTACTTCTGCCACATCTTTAATCTTGTCAACCTGGGACGGGCATGCCGTAACCGGCACAAACTCTTCTGCTCTGTATTCCATCACGCGGCAATATTCCGCGTCGTCATCACCATATACCCAATCCACATCCGACAGCTGAACGTGTGAGAATTCTGCCGTCTTCTCATCCGGTGCAAAGATTGCCGCTTTCGCACCTGCCTCAATCGACATGTTCGACATCGTAAGACGGGATGATACCGACATATTTTCGAACGTCGAACCGTGGAATTCCAGACATTTGTAAGTCGCTCCATCTGCTCTCAGATCACCGATCAGACGAAGGATCACATCTTTTGAAGTGACATTCGAAGGAAGTTCCCCATTTACAACAACTTTAATCGTCTCCGGGACACGAATCCACATCTCGCCTGTTCCAAGGATTGAGGCCATCTCTGTATAACCGATTCCGGATGAAAAACATCCGACACCGCCATACGTCGTCGTGTGGGAATCCGTACCAAATACGATATTGCCCGGCTTTGCATATCCCATCTCCGGCATCAGCTGATGGCAGATTCCATCACTTCTATGTACATGAGTCAGACCGTAATCTTTCACAAACTGATCACCGATCTTAAAATGACGTACGTCTTCTACTGCACTTGTCGGCACAAGATGATCATAGATCAGCACAACTTTGTCCGGATCCCAAATCTTTGTAAAGCCCATTTCTTTGAATTTTTCTGCTACAAACGGAATAAAAATGTCATGGATCATCACACGGTCAACATTTACCGTTACGATTTCACCGGGAGTCAGGGATTTGGCTCCAACATTTTTCATAATAATTTTTTCAATTAATGTATTTCCCATCATCCAATCCTCCTACTCAATGATCCCATTGCGCTTTTGCATTGCTTTTACAAGCCCGCCCGCGTTGATAATATCCATCAGATTATCCGGCAATGAATGAATCGGATAATGATTACCTTCATGTTCAATGGATTCTCCAAGTGTAACAGTCAGCATATCGCCTTCCTTTACGACATCTTGAATCTGATCGTTCTCGATCAGCAGAAGGCCGTTATTAATGGAATTGCGGAAGAAAATACGTGCGTAAGATTTCGCGATCACGCAACGAACCTTTAATGCTTTGATAATTTCCGGTGCCTGTTCTCTCGAAGAGCCGCATCCGAAGTTTTTGCCGGCTACAATAATATCGCCTTCCTCAATCTGACCCGCAAGTTCCGGGCGAAGCGGAGAAAAACCATATGGCTTCATATCTTCCACAGTCGGAAGTGCCAGATATTCTGTCGGAATGATGATATCCGTATCAATGTCATCACCAAGGATCCATACTTTTCCTGTAAACTTTTCCATCTTACATTTCCTCCTGACTTTCAATATAGCCTGTAATTGCTGCACGCGTTACGGTTTCTGCGGATGCAAGATATACTTTTGAGCTTGGATGTCCTGCACGTCCCTTAAAATTCCTTGTTCCGGTAGAAACCAGGACTTCATTTTCCCCGATGACGCCCTGACAGCTTCCCCAGCATACGCTGCAGTTTGCATTCATGATCTGTGCTCCCGCTTCCATTAAAGTATCCATAATTCCTTCTTCCAGAGCCTGCAGATACACTTCATTCGATGCCGGTGCAACAAGAAAACGAACATCTTCTTTGACTTTTTTGCCTTTCAGAAGATTCGCTGCCACACGAAGTTCGTCAATGCGGCCGTTATTGCAGGAACCTAAAAATGCCTGATCGATCTTAACGCGTCCGAGATCTTTCAGCGGAATCACATCGTCTACAAAATCCGGACGTGCAACAACCGGCTGAATCTTGCTGAGATCATAATTATATACTTTTTCATATACCGCGTCATCGTCACTGATAAACATATGCTCTACATTTCTTCCACGGGATTTTACGTATTCGATGACCTTATCGTCCGGTTCTACGATTCCCGTCTTAGCACCTGCTTCTACACATAAATTACAAAGCACTATTCTGTCGTTGATACTCAGATTATGTGCACCTTCTCCGGCAAACTCCATGATCTTATAATTAGCTCCGTTTGCTCCGATATCTCCAATGATCGTTAAGATCAAATCTCTCGGATAAACCCCTTTCGGCAGTTTTCCTGTCAGGTTAAATCGAATCGTCTCCGGAACCAGCACCCAGGACTGACCGGTTACGATACCATACAAAAGATCCGTACAGCCGACTCCCGTACCAAACGCTCCAAGTGCACCGTATGCACATGTATGAGAATCCGCACCGAAGATCAGTTCGCCCGGACAGACATAATCTTCCATCATAATCTGGTGGCAGACGCCCTGCCCTTCATATAACTTGATTCCCTGTTCCCTGGCAAAATTGCGCATCTTCTTATGTGCCTCTGCAGTTTTCGGGTTCTCCGCAGGCACATTATGATCCATAATAAATACAATCTTATCTTTATCTGCAATTCTTGGATTCTTCAGCTGATTATAATACATATCAATTGTCAGATGTGTCGTGCCGTCATTGGACATCATACGATCTAACGTAACGGTATGAATATCTCCCGGCTTTACAGACTTTACACCGGCTGCTTTTGCAATTATTTTTTCACCTATCGTCATTCCCATATGCTTACACCTCACTATTGTTTAAGTAATTGATCAATCCGCCTTTATCGAGAATCGTCTGCATCAACTCCGGCAGTTTTGTACACGCATATTGTCTGTCACCATAGGCAATGCTTCCTTCTGATAAATCCAATGTCACTTCTTCTAATTCTTCTACATCATCGTATAATTCCTTACACACCAGCACCGGCAGTCCGACATTGATTGCATTGCGGTAAAAGATCCTCGCAAATGACTTTGCAATGACTGCTTTGATTCCGAGTGCCTTTAACACCGATGGTGCCTGTTCTCTTGAAGATCCGCATCCAAAGTTCTCTGCTGCAACGATCACGTCTCCTTCCTGCACTTTCTGTGCAAACTCAGGATCAAGCGACTCAAATGTATATCCCTTCATCTCTTCAATATTCGGCAGCAGCAAATATTGAGATGCAATAATCTGATCCGTATCTACATCATTATGAAATTTCCATACACGGCTCTTGCTCATAAAAACTTCCTCCTAAACATAATCTCAGGTATCACGATCCTATAATTGTAAGAATACCTTACTTTATAGAATATCGTAAAATGCCATAGAATTCAAGATTGAAGACAGAAGAACCATTCTGAAAATTCAAACAGTCACAAAAATATCCGGTTATCTCACATATGATCTCACATACGCCTGCATCAAAGCAGCTTTTCCTTTTGGAACAATTCGATATTCCTTTAACTGTTCCGGTATAATAAAGGTTTCTCCATAATGAATCTCAAAAGGCGCAAAACTCTCATCTGTGCTTTCAACGACTGCTTCCTCGCCGTCGATCAGATTCAGCATATTCACACTTCCATTCGTCTGCAAAATGATCGGCTGATCGAACCAATGTCTTCTTGTTTCAATAAATTCCAACTCGTGCAGCCCGGTGCGTTCTTCCACATGTTCTGGTGTTTTTTCCACTGTCTCCACATGATTGATCAGATTCTCTTTTACCCAGTCCGTTGTCCGGTCGAACCGGATATTTTCTTTTCCATGATCGATATGTACCGGTCTTGGTCTGCCATCGAAACCGATCCGTTCCCAATCCCATAATTTAAATGTGAAAATGTACGGCGTCGCACTGATTTCCAAAACCACCACGCCGGATCCTCCGCAATGAACCGTTCCTGCAGGAATTAGAAAATGATCATGTTTTTTTGCCGGGAAACAATTTACATATTTATTATCCGGGAAAACAAAATCTCCGTTTTCCGCCTTCTCTAAATCTGAAATCATTTCATTCGGATCAATGCCGTCTTTGACGCCGAGATAAACCGTCGCACCTTCATCTGCATCTAAAATATAATAACTTTCGTCCTGCGTATAATGCATGCCGAATTTTTCCTGAATATATTCTGTCAGAGGATGTACCTGCAGACTCAGATTGCCTCCGTTCATCGTATCAAGATAATCAAAGCGAATTGGAAATTCTTTTCCAAATCTGCTGTGAACTTTTGTTCCGAGCAGCTCATCCGGATATTGATGAACAACATTGATAGAAGGTATTTCAATTCTCACATCTCCATATCGCAGATATAAACTGTTTTCTTCCGGAACTCCG
>Ga0129309_1000793_pt1 | contig 20891 bp, 23 predicted proteins | sample L1105metagenome_FD_94439 | JGI IMG/M metagenome (GOLD analysis project Ga0129309, IMG submission 94439) | Ring-tailed lemur group fecal microbial communities from Wisconsin, USA - L1105 metagenome | ecosystem: Host-associated > Mammals > Digestive system > Large intestine > Fecal | place: USA...
AAGTGCGGCATATAAATATGGGCAACGTTGAAATTATCAATGCCAAGCCACAGGCTTTGTATGTGGCATAAATATGGATAGTACCACAATGGCCTTCGCGGCTTGTGGTCATATATAAATAAATCAGAACAGTAATCTCGTCCTGACCGATATGGACGTTAATAAAGGTCGGTTTGCGAGACAATTAAGGTTGTGATCACCCCTTAAAAAAGTACATCGCCGGTAGATTAGTGGCGGTTCTGTAAATTGGAAAGAGAAGTAATTAATGAGATAAAAATATTAGTTGAAAAAGGAGCAATTTTTATGAGAGAAATTACCATTACAGAGGCACTTAATGAATTAAAGCTGTATGATTCAAAAATTATCAAAGCTATTTCTAATGTGAAATTAGCAGGTGCAGCTAAGAAATCCGTTGATAAAGTTGGAGTTATCAAAAAAGACGAATTTATCAAAAGAGCAAAAGCATCTTATCAGTCTGTTACAGATTTAATCGCAAACAGGAACGCATTGAAATCTGCAATTGTTAAATCTAATGCCGTCAAAGAAGTAACTATTAATGGTAAAACTATGACCGTCGCAGAAGCTATTGAGCGAAAGAATTCTATTGAATATGATGAAACATTACTATCTGAGATGAAAAGACAATACGCTTCTGCTGTTGATACTGTAAATAAAGAAAATAAAAAGGTTGACAATAAAGTTGATGAACTAATCGCAACACTTGTTGGCAAAGATACTGATAAGAAATTAAATAAAGACGATCAGGAAGCTGTGGAACGCCCATATCGTGACAAGAATGAATGGGAATTTATTGATCCGCTTAATCTTTATGAAAGTATCCAAACTCTCGAATCAGATATTGACGGATTTAAGAGTGAAGTGGATACAAGGCTCGCTGTTGTAAATTCGCTCACAACTATTGAGATTGATTTCTAAAATAGGAATAATTTGTAGTTATTACGAAAACCTTTAACTTACACCCTGTCACCCATGCAGGATACCATGGGTAAAACATTAAAAGAAAGTACTCATGCTTTCTATTGTATAATTTCATATAGAACAATGAAATAGAAAATAGAATATTTGATGATGATAAAAATTCAAAAATAAGCATTCAATACTTAATCTTCAAGTGTCAAAATTCTTTATTTATAATGTTTAAATCATAATCACTAAAATTCGATAAAATCCTTGATAAAGTTTTATTCGTGTCGTGTAATTGACGATTAGGTTTGCACAAGGCTGTAGTGGCTACATATTAATACAATTATTTTCGAGATTTGTTTTTCAATATAAACACTTCTCTTTTCTACATGAGTGGCGGTATTGCTGTCCTAGCGGTGCCGTCACTTATTCTTTTAAAAAATATAGCGCGGTCTTCCAAAGGTAGGATGCAGGACTCATATTCCTGTGCTGGTCGTTCAATTCGATCCTGCGCAATTATAGTTTGTCTGCTTCTTGATGAAACAGTCCTCCGGTGCTAGGCTCACCGTAAATAGCCCACACAATTGTAATGGGTATTGGCTCAGTTTGGTAGAGCGCGCGATTTGGGATCGCGAAGTCGAGTGTTCGAATCACTCATATCCAACTACTATTCTCTTGCTTCTTTGTGGGAGAAAATAAATACGAAAGTGAAGTGAATTAAAAATCGTTAGTATAAGTAAACAGGAAAGTTTCGAGCTGCAAAAACTTGGGTACCGTTTCGGGTATGAAGGAACGCTCCATAAATCAAAGTCAAGGCATCCTAAATATTACCTTACTGAAAGTGGTAAGGCAATGCGTGATTTACGTAAGATTCGCAGAAACCATGTCGTCTGTAAAGCATATGCCGAAAAGAAGTGATTTCCGAATAGACCGTTGTGACGACTGTTTGCGCATCACACGGTTGGATGTGAATGGAGATATGCATACGCATACTAAAAGCAGACAATTAACAGAAACAATAATTAAGAACGTTTGTAGCGAAAAAATACCGCTACACTCCCACTCCCGTACTTTAGAAAGTATGAGAAGACTAAGTAATAATGAAGATTATATTTCAAAATTAGATGAACTTCTATATACACGGAAACAAAAAGGCAACAAAGATCGTTATTTTAATCCGGGTATCAAGAAGTCTTTTTAGTGAAAGGAAGAAATAATTTATGATCAAAATATCTGAGATACAGGAAAAATTGACGCCAGCCAAAAAGAGCATCAAATTGGATGGTATTTTTGTAAATGATCTACGTTTTGTGGATGAAACTGGTGATATCACGCAGCAAGTAATTGATGCCTTGCCAGACGGTATTGAGCAGGTAGGTTTCCAAATCACTGTTAAACTTCCATCTGAAGAGTAAGGCGGTGGACAATATTACTGACTTACATAGATTAGAAAATGAAAACGAATGTCAATTTACTTGGAGACTTGGACAAGCAAAAGATTCTGGATTACTTGATATGGACTGGAATGGTATCGCCGATGTTATTAATAAGGAATTTAGAGAAGATGAATCTGAGTACCGTACAGAAGCAGCATACAGGAAGTCATATCAGCAGGCTAAGAAATATTTTGAAAATGGAGTTTTTAACAATCTCGGTGAAGAAAAATATTTTAAAGAATTACAAGTGCAGAAAGATGCGGTTTATAAAGAAAAAAGAAAACTCTATGATCAACGAAGAGAATATAACAAGTTACTTACTTCCGATGCAAGAGCTGAACATCTTAATGATGAATTACTTCGTATTGCAGGAAATTTAAATAATGAATATCCTTTGGTACAAATAGATGAATATAAACCAGTAAACGTTAAACGTGAAGCACTGTTGGCGTTTTCAGACTGGCATTATGGGATGGTTACAGATAACATATGGAACAAATATGATACAGATATTTGTAAAAAGCGTGTTGAAAAATTAGTACAAAAAGTTATTAACTATTTAGAGCTTAATCAGATTGATATGCTACATATCGCCCTACTTGGCGACGCATGTCACGGGGGATGCCACACTTCTTGTCGTGTAAAATCAGAAGAAGATGTATGTGACCAAATTATGCATGTTTCAGAAATTATGGCAGAAGCAATTAATAAATTATCGGCCCATGTGAATCATATTACTGTCTATTCTTGTTATGGAAATCATTTACGAACAATTCAAAATAAACAAGATTCTATTGATTCTGATAATCTTGAAAAACTTATACCTTGGTGGTTACGACAGAGACTAAAAGAAAATTCTAGGATTAGTATTATAGAATCAGAATATAAAGAATTCACAAGAATTGACATATGCGGTTATCATATATGTTGCGTCCATGGAAATTTAGATAGTTTTAAAAATCTTGGGACAACAGTTAATACAATTTTTTCTCGGAAATATGGAGAAACAATTGATTATACTATATCTGGTGACAAACATCATCTTGAAGAATTTGAACAGTTTGATATCGAGAATATTTTAATCAGATCTCTTTGCGGAACTGATGATTTTGCAAATGAAAAGCGTTTATATTCTAAGTCTGGTCAAACTATGATGATTTTTAATTTAGAAGATGGACGTGAGGCAACGTATCATATTCCATTAGATAACGTGAGGTAAATTATATGGAAGTAGTAGGCAAATTAGACGAAAACAAAGAAATCCCCGTCATAGATTATGACGAGATGATTAGGTGGATTCATAGTAAAACAAACATCGATAAATCTATCATTGAGTGTGTTCTGGAAGCAGAAACTGAATGGATGGTACATTCCGGTATTATAGTCGATGGAAATATATTATCGGAATAATTTTCGACAAATTAAGCTGGTATGGATTACTGGCTTATTATATTGGCTGACAAGCCACAAACACATATGTGTAAATTGTACGCCGTAAGGGCACGGAGAGTATGTAGATAACTATTGCTCTCCTATTTTTGTATTAAATGAAATTCGTCAAATTAAAGTGTTGCCGAAAATAGTTGAAAATGAAAGGAATTTTTAAATAAATGAATAAAAAAGGTTTTATCGAAAAACTTGCAGAAAGAACTGGATTGTCTAAGAAAGATGTAAAACTGATGGTAGATGCGCTGCCGGATACTATTAAGGACGCAGTTGTCGCTGAAGGAAAACTTTCTCTTACAGGATTCATTACCTTTGAGAAGAAAGATGTTGGCAAGAAAACCGGAACTGTTAGACTAGGGGAAAACAAGGGATCGGAATGGGTTGCTCCTGCGCACTCAGAGGTAAAGGTGAGATTGAGTAAAACATATCGTATGCTGTAATTAGGTGGTGATTGATATTGGAAAGATTAGAATTTGATGGTTCTTTTGATTTAGCGGAAGAAGTAAGCTCGGTATTTTCGGATATTGATAGTGATTATGCGGTAATTTCAGTATATGGAAAATATGATGTTATTAAAACACTTCTTGAAGATTTAATCATGATTGGATATTCTATTGCGAATGAAATCGAATTGGAAGATTGTGAAGTATCTAATTATGATAAAGAATTTGTTTTGTATGTCACAGAAGACGGAATTAATGTAGAAAAAGCATATCGCAATAATAGATACCTATATGGTGGCGCAGATATTTCTTTTGTACACGATAGTTGTTCTTCTAATCTTCTGAAATATATTCAAAGCAATAAAATTTATGAATTTGGATATACGGAAGAATGTGATAACGAAGACGAAAAGGATTGCGATTTAGAATGTCAAGATGACACTAATACATCAGAGACTACATATATAAGTCGAAAGAAAGATGGCACTCCAACAGGCTTTCAGAAAACTTGGTTTACTGAAGAAAATGGTCGAAGTTGCTATTCAAGTTTTTCCCATTATAGTTCTGATGTAGACATGCTGCGAGACATTGCAGAAGATTTCGGAATTGAACTGTAAAGCAAATAGATCAGAGACATAACTGCAAGATCTATCACTGTCATAGGTGGTAGGTCTTTTTATAAGGATTCGCTGTGTAAATCGTGCAGTGAGTTCTTTTTTATTTGGAGAAGGATATAGCAACCAATGTGATTCGTGGAGAATTTGCAAGAAATTGTGTGGTATCGGAACCTGCATTGGTATTTGTGGAGAGATACAAAGGAAGTCATGAGCCTTTGGATAAGTGTAACCTCATTCGCACTTCTCTCCTACTTCTATCGAATGAGGAGAAATGAGGAAATATGAATGGGTTTAATACTACCACAAAGAGTTAAAATTAAGTGGTCTGGAACAAGTAGACAACATTACATTGATTTAGGATATTCCTATACAAGAATTGGCGATTTCTTTGAAGTTGATGTAAATGATTTAAGTAAAGGCTCTTGTACTACCGTTAAAATAAAATGCGATTATTGCGACACTATTGTGGATATGGAATGGAAACAATATCTTAATCTTCGTGGAGAGACATATTGTTGTCCAGAATGTTTAAAACATCGAAAGAAAACAAGAGACGAAAATGGAAAGCTTATATTTATAGAAATTCCTTATCGCAATAGAGATTGGCTTTATAATGAATATATTACAAAAAATAGAGATGCTAATGATATTGCAAAAGAATGTGGTATAAATATGAGAACTCTTAGAGAGTGGATTTCAATGCTGAATATACCATATAAACCAAATAAAACCAAAGGATTGACAAAAGAGAAATTGTATGATTTGTATAGAGTTCAACGAAAAACAACTCTTGAAATTGCAGAGATATATGGAGTAACTGACGGAGCAATTGGATATTGGTTAAAAAAATATGATATTCCGACTTTTACAACATCTGAAACTATAAATTATTATCTTTATGAAAAAGGTGGTCTTGAGAAAGCAAGAGAAACACAATCTACAATGGAAAATAGGATTAAGTCATCTTGTAGACAACATGGAATTAAAATTGAAGATTTTGAAGAATTCTCTACTACTGAGCAACATATGGCTCGTAATAATACATATTACAAAGAATGGAAAAATGAAGTGTTTAAAAGGGATAATTATACTTGTCAATGTTGCGGTAAACGTGGTGGTAACTTAAATGCTCATCACTTATATAATTTTGCAGAATATAAAGATTTGAGATACGACGTAGAAAACGGTGTCACATTTTGTGAAGAGTGCCATCTTATTAATTATCCAAATAGTTTTCATTCTATTTATGGAGAAAAGAATAATACGCCTGAACAGGTTTATGAATTTATAAAAATGAAAAACAAGGAAGCGGTTTAGTCTCTTATTATTATCGCTTCTTTTTGTATGGAAGGAAGTGATAAATAGATGGCTGAACGCAGTAAAAGAATTAACTTATATGATGAAGAAAAGGCAAAACAAATAAATCCTGAAACATTAAAATTATTTCAGAAGTATCAAATAGATATGTCAATTCGTGATCTATCAAAAAATACTATTTTGCAGTATAATTCAGATCTCATGCAATGGTTTATTTATATGTATAATAATCAATTTAATTTATCTGTTTTGGAAGCTAAAGATGATGATCTTGAAGAATACTACTACTGGAGGAAACAGCAAGGGAATAATGTAAATAGACAAAAACGTGTAATGGCTTCTATTTCAGCTTTCTATAAGTTTTTGCGCAAGAAAAAATTAATCGTAGAATCACCAGTAGAATTTATTGAACGTCCAAAAGCAGGACAGCCTATTACTGTTCAAACATATCTTACTAAAGAACAAGTACAGTTAATGCGTGAAAAGTTACAGGAACACGGAGATATCCAATTACAAGCATACGCATTTGTATCTTTAACCACTATGGCAAGAGTAAATGCAGTAGCAAACTTGCGTTGGGAGCAAATTGATTGGGATGAAAGAATATTTTCTAATGTATTGGAAAAAGAAGGTAAGATAGTCGAATTATCTTTTTCAGAAGAAACAAAAGGATACCTTGAAAATCTCGTGCAATACCGTAAAGATAGAGAAATAAATGATTATGGTTGGGTATTTATCAGTCCTTATGTAACAGAGGATAAGCCTATTAACAATGGAACATTAAATGATTGGTGCAAGGTAATTGGAGAAATGATTGGAGAGCCAACCCTCCACTGCCACGATTTTCGTCATAGTTATGCTACGTTGCTCAAGAACGAAGGTGTAAATTTAGAGGACGTTTCTGTGATGTTAAATCACTCTGGGACTGATGTAACAAAGAAATTCTATATAAAAACAGACACGTCTAAGGTTAGAAAAATAAAGGATTCGATTAATATCTAATCTCTTATAAAACTCCAATTTCAACTGCTTGTTGCGTAATAATTAATAATGGTGTAAAATATATTTGGAGCATAGTGGGGAGATATGGGGTAATGTTGTTGACATTGGATAAAAAATATACTAATATAGTGAATATAGAAAGATACTATCATATATTAAAAGGTGCTACCGTGAAGCAGGACGGTTGCCCTGAATTTCAATTACATATCTAGTAACTAGAAAGTAACCGATTATCCTTTGGCGAGGGCGGTTACTTTCTTGCGTTAATATCTCTACCGAGTATGTAACCTGCTCCACCACAAAGGGCAACTAGCGCAAGCAACGCCTCGTATGATAAAGTTATCATAGGCAATAATCTCCTTTCTGTAAAAGCGGCACAATTTGCCATCTATGCAAACCGGGCTTGTACTCCCAGATTGGAGAGCAACCGTCCTACCGTACTTTGGTAGCACCACATATATTCTATAAGATGTCTTATATATTGTCAAATTATTCCGAAAAAATAATACATAGCCACAACAGTGAACTGCACTCTTCTGTTGAAAAAACCTATGTCTAAAAGCATAACAAATGTGCAGATTTGTTAATGAGTATGGGATAAAACAGTGGGCAGGTTTGGCTTATAGGCACCCATATAACAAAAACCGATAGAGATTTTTACCAAGGCAGTGCGTGCACTAAACTGGATTTGAGCTTTTGAAATAATTGAAAACTCCAAGATGCAAGTTTTGTAAGTAATGACAGCTCATTTCTCCCGTTACTGATTTTTAAAGCATCTATACAAATGGCGAATAACTGGCATCCGGTTTGACATTCTGGAAAGACAGAAATTATTTCATAATATTAGTCCGTTGTCTGATAAACAACAGGCGGTAGGAATTATCAACCTATATATTATGTGATCAGGAGATATAGCTACTCTCCTGCTCTTGTATCTGTAGCCAAATGGATAAGGCAACGGATTTCTAATCCGTATATTGCAGGTTCAAGTCCTGTCAGATACGTTAAAAAACTCTTTTACAAAATCAGAATATTGTGCTATCCTAAAAATATAAAATTTATTAAACATTTTTGGAGGTGCATAATATGCCAAGAGGTCAGCGCAAAGAAATTGAGTACACTGGCAAACCTAAGAAGATCCATGACGAAATTGTCACAACAGAAGATAAATTAAAAGCACTGAGAGCTGAATTAAAGGTTGCTCTTAAAGAACAGAAAAAAGAAATGGCTGAAGCTGCGAAAAAAGAAAGTAAAGCAGCACAAGCTAAATTGTTAAAGGCGTTAAAAACGTCTGGAAAGAGTGTTGATGAAATTCTCGAATTCTTAGGCGCAGAAGATAAAAAGGGAGAAGAATAATTGATGAGGTAATATTTTAGGAGAGTGGTATTGAACTACTCTCCTATTATTATGTCTTATTATATCATGTTGCATTAATTGGTACTGGATCTGTATTGAAAATCAATATTCATCAATGATATGGGTGATGTCATCACACGGTGCTAACTGAATAAGCATTTTATTGGTGTTATAGTCTTCGTACCACCATTGGAACTAATGGTGGTGCCATTTCTTCAAATTCCTTAGTGATATTACTATTTTCGTAAGAAGCTGTGATAAATTTTTTTGTTGTTTCATAATATATAGAAAACTTATTATCTGTATTCATTTTATCAACATATGGAATAGGATCAGATTTTTCTGTTTCTCGAAAATATCTAGCCCAGTTCAGTACCGCTCCATTAAATAATGCTTCGTTACCTTGTTTTATATGTTCTTGAAAAGGAAATAAATATCTCATTTCGCTATATTGCGAATACTCAATAGAATTTGTTAATCCAATCCCTAACCATTGTTGTGCTGATTCCGCTTTCGCTGCTTCTGCCAATGGTCTTCCTAAATATAGTTTACTATTTTCATCCATTATAGCTGTACCTTTGGCAATACTACCTCTTAAAGGTATACCTTTTTTAAGTGCTTCAATAAATATAATTGAGCATTTTTCATAAAATCCTGCTATACCCATAGGAGGATATTTTCGATATTCAACCCATAAAATAAATGTATCGCTAAAGAAAGCATGGTGCATTGGATATAATACAAGTATATCATACTCAGGCATATTATGAAATATTCCGGGAGTTGATAATGCCACTTCTGTTTCAGAACATAATTTAACCATATATTGATAAAATTCATATACTTTTTGATATTCACTATTTATAAGCCTTTTCGAAGAACCAAGAATATCAAAAAAAGCCAATACTATTTCTTTTTCTTCTGGTATTTCATTGTGAATATTATCCATAGTAAAATCACCTCGATTTATTCATGTGATATATAAACATACGCTACGGGTCTAAACGAGCACTTTTATTTAGAAGAATTGTTTTATCTCACCAGAGGATTTCCAAGCCCATATAAAGGGCCATTACTTCCAGATGAGCGTACTTGCATTTTTAATTGTGATACACCACTAAGATTAAGTGATACTGCTTTAGGTAACATATCTGGCGTTACTGATATCTCTTCTATTAGTTCTCCATCATAATAGACCTCCAAAAAAGTTTCAGACCCTAAATCAGAGCCGTCTACATGCCCAAGCATAAATTCTAAACTACTATATCTTTTATCCAAATTATATACAGCCCATGAAACATCATCAAAAATATTAATATCGGCGTTAAATGTCATTCCGTTCGTATATTTAACACCTCCCATTGTAAAATACTCTGATGCCCCGCTTTTTGTAGATGAATATTCCGTATATGAATTACCGCCACTCTGATATGCAGGAATAGCATCAACCATATTTTGAGGATAGCTACTTTCAATTTCTTGTAGTTTGTTTTTTAATATTTGACTATTTGGTAAAATATCAAGTGCATCTTTTATGAGATTATATGCCTCGTCTAATCTTTCTTCATTTTTTAAATAATCACTTTGTTCAATTATACTATCTTCATATTTTTGTGAATATTCAGTTATTAAAACTTCCATTTCTGATGTTTTATATTCTGCATTATTTAAAGTTAGCAGTGCCTGAATATAATCGGATGAATTTGCATAATTTGTGGCATCTTGAACAATCTTGTTTATTTTTTCTTCCGAATTTTGATTGTTTAATTGATTATTTAAAGTGTCTATTTGAACTTTTAAGCTTTCGTTTTCCTTATATATTGCTTGAATAGCTTGTTCATAAGACATATCTTTTTTTACAGAATCAAAATATCCTGATAAAGTTTCTACGGTTTTTTCTTCTATTGTAGATTGTGTTGAAAAATTTCCAAGAAAAAATATCAAAAGAGAAATAATTCCAGTAATAAGTGCTCCTATTATTGATCCCTTAATTGTATCACTCATAGTATTATATCTCCTTTTCTAAAAAATATATATTTCAATATTACTACATAGTTGGAAAATTTACAATACTATTTATTTATATTGTATATTATAAGGTATCATTTAATAAAAAACTATTTATTTACACCAAAACAGATATGGTCAAATTATCTCTATGCTATTTTCCGGCAGTCATCCTTATGGCTGTTTTTTATTGTGCAAAATTTTAAGAAAGAAGGTGGTCATTTATAGCTATAAAAGCCAAAACAAGAGATGAAAAAATGTTGGATGCTATTAATGCACCAATAAACTTAGATATAAATGTAGATATAAAAATTCCACGCGCAAACCAAACTATAGATAAAAAATATAAATGTTCTTGTTGCGGAGCAAGTTGGGACAATCCCAAAACTCATTTCAGCAAATCAGCTTCTCCATTATACCAATCTAATGATGGATATATAAATATATGTAATTCGTGCAGAGATGCGTATTATTATAGATTAGTTGATCTTTATTCTGGAAATGAAGCGCATGCAATACGCCATTTTTGTCAACAGTTTGATATTATTTTTAATGAAGATGCGTTAACCGCATCAAGACAAATATCTGCCGACAGAAGCCGGATATCACATTATCAAGCTAAAAAGAATTTAGGGCAAACTGCACGCATTGGATCTACTTATATAGATGGGATGAAATATGATTATCAAAATAAGTTAGGTAGTATTATTGAATCCCGTGATCAAGCAAAATCTGAATCTTCTACTATTACTGCTTCTGCCGTTGATAGGTGGGGAATTGGTTTTGCTGAAGCAGATTATAAAAATATGGATGAACATTACAGGATGTTAAAAAGGAATAATCCTAATGCAGATAATAATCAAGAAATCTTTATAAAAGACCTATGTTCTATACACATGTTAAAGATTCGTGCTTTGCAAAGTGGAGATTCGAAGGAGTATGCAAATTTAGTAGATCAATACGCAAAAACATTTAAACAAGCGGGACTTAGAACCGTTGAGGAAAAAGATTCAAGTAATGATGAAACATTTTGTATGACACTTGGATTTATTTCTGATTATACTCCAGAGGAATTTTACAAAGACAAGGACCTCTACTCAGATTGGGATAAAATAGGTGAATATATTGAGCGACATATTACTCGTCCAATGATTAATTTGGAAACTGGTAGTGATATTAGAGATAAAGAGTTTTTCGTTCCAGAGGTAGATGAATATGACGAAGAATAATCTTTCTCAATATGCTGATAAAAATCAGCTTGTCTTATATAAGAATTTTCCTTCTACTCACTATCTTAGTAATCAAAATAATGTATTGCATGTTTTAGCATGGGGAACATTCTTCAAGCGAAATATGCATCGTTTTGTAATAGATTATTTAAAAATTTCCATTTATGAGTATCAAGCAATAACAATATATCTAATGGGTATTTCCAATCTTATATGTATTATTGCAAGCAGAAATGATGCAAAATCTTTTATTGTTGCAGTTTATGCGGTTGCCAGATGCCTATTGTATAAGGGCACAAAGTTTAGGATAGGCGCTGCTACAGAAAAACAGGCCAAGCTTATAGTGTCCGAAAAAATAATAGATGAATTATGTGAATGGTCGCCAATATTAAGTAGAGAAATTGAGGATTATAGCACAAGGAATAGTGACATATATGTAAAATTTCGTAATGGTTCAAAAATTACAGTTTTTGTAGCAAACGAAAACGCCAGAGGCTTAAGATCTAATGGAATTTGTAGAGAAGAGACGAGACAAATAAAGAAAAAGGTTGAAGACTCTGTTATTTCTCCGTTTCAAACACCCAGAAAACCAAAATATATGTTTAAATCCGAGTACAAAGATAATAAGCTCCTAAAAGAACAGCCGGTAGACATTTACATAAGTAGTAGTTGGTACGATGATGGCAACTGGATGTGGGATATATCAAATCAAGCATTAGACGCAATGAAAAAACATAAGGGCGGTTTGATGCTTGCTTTTGATGAAAGCATTGCGATTAAACATGAATTAAAAACCATTGAGCAGTTAATAAAAGAAAAAAAGAAACAAGATCCTGCAACATGGAAAATAGAATTTCTAAATCTTAAAATAAAGGATTCTCTTTCTTCATATTTTACATACTCAATGCTTATAAACCGACAAGTATGTAAACATGTATTCTATCCACGATCAATTATTGACTTTAAATCTGGAAGAAGAAACAAATACTATATTCCAAAGTTGGATAATGAAATTAGAGTCGTATCTAACGATATAGCATTTGTTGCAGGTAGTCAAAATGACAACTCTGTTTATTCTTGTATAAGAGGAATCCCAGAATCTATCATATATAATACTGATTCAAATAGTGTAGAAATAAAACAAGGATATCGTCGTGTTTATCCATATATTGAATCTAATCAAATTGGTGATACAACATTGCAAGCAATTCGTATAAGACAGTTATTTGAAGATTTTGGTGGGGACTATATAGTTCTTGACTGTAGAAATGGAGGTCTCCAAATACTATATACACTTCAAAAGGTTCTTTATGATGAAGAAAGAGGCGTGGAATATAGTCCATTAAGATGTATGAATAATGACGAATATGCGAAAGCATGTCCTGATCCAAGCGCAAAGGCTTGCATATATGCTATTAATGCAACACAAAATCTAAATAGTGATATAGCAATATCTTTTAGGAAAAATCTTGTAGAAAACAAAATTGATTTGTTAGTAAACTACAATACAGCCAAAGAAGAAATATTGCAAAATAATAAAGATTACACTAATGAATTAAATACTGATAAGCAAATAGATTTTGAAAGACCATTTCTTGAAACACAAGCAATGATTAATGAATGTGCAGAATTACAATATGAAAAATTATCAACAGGTATTATCAGAATACAAGAAAAGGGGAAAAACAGAAAAGATAGATATACCAGTTGTTCGTATGGTTCTTACTTTTTTGACCAATTAGAACTTGATATGTTTGGATCTTCGTCAGACTACGACTTTTGTTGTCTTACAAATTAAAGAAAGGAGGCGACACATGCCAGAGGAGATAAAACGCAAGAGGGGTCGTCCTCCTAAACAAAAAACAGAAATTATCTCAGAAACAAATTCAAACTTTACAAACAATAACAACCAAGATTCAATCTATGAATTTAACAGTTATACAAATACAGTATCTAGCCTATTGATTAACGCAGTATTTTCTTGTGGGATATATGATTATTTTTCTAAAAAGGATATTGAAAATATCATTCGCGATCCAATTACATATCATGAAGAAGCGATTCGTCTTTCTAATTTCATATATACCAAAAATGGTATCGTATCAAATTCTATCGACTATATGACTTCACTTCCATGTCTGGATAAAGTAATTACAAATAGGAATAAAAAGCAAACAAAAAAAATATCTGCAAATAAAGCATTGATGCATTCCGTTCTGAAAAAGATAGATGATAAAACTTTTGTGCGAAATGCTTTGTTCACAGAGATGTTAGATGGTATTGCATTTTACTATTTTGAAACAAGAAAACATACTGCAAATAATGAGCGATATATGACTGATTATGATGTTGAAAATATTGTCGAAATAAATGAATTAGGGATAAATGTATCTATTATTACTCTTCCATGGCAATACACTAAGATTGTCGGAAAGAAGAACGGGCGTTATGTACTTGCATTTAATTTAAGATACTTTGATGATTTTACAGGTGATACTCTTGATAGAAAATTAAAAAAATACCCATTAGAGATTGTTGAAGCATATAGAAATAAGAGAAAAAACAATAATACAATTGGTGATTGGTATGTTTTAGACAATAACAAGACTCTTTGTAGAAAAATAAAGTGTAAAGATTCTGAACCGTGGGGTCGTAGTTTAGTTATTGCAGCATTAGAGGATGTTCTATATAAAGATTATTTCACTGACACAAAGAGAAATGTACTTGACGAAATCAATAATAAGATTATATATCAGACATTCCCAGAAGGAAAAGATAAAGGTGTGTGCGCTTTGTCTAAAACACAACAGGAGCATCAGCATAATACTGTAAAACAAGCTGTTACAAATAAAAATAGCCGTGGTGGGATCAGCTTTTTTAGCGTTGCAGCCGGAACTAAGTTGGATTCTATTGATGTTGATATAGACATATTCGATTCAAAAAACGAATCTGATTTAAGCAATCAAATTTCTTTGGATTTGGGGATTTGTTCTTCTTTGATTGGTGCAATGTCTACTGGAAATTTTGCTAGTGGTCAGTCAAATCTCGAAATGATTACAGCACAATTATATAGTTGGATATATGAATGGCAGAATGAATTAAATTTTGTCATTAACAAAAATATCATTCAAGATGAGAAAAATCCTGTTGAAATTTACTACTTCCCTACTTCTTTTGTCAATAGGAAGAATTTCTTTGAAATGATGCGGTCGCTTTATATGGAAGCAGGCGGAAGCCTTTCTTTTCTTGTGGCAAGTACGGGGATAGATCCAGAAGCATATTTTGGAGTTTTAGATGAAGAAATTGCAGCCGGTGTATTTCAAAAATATAAACCTCATCAAACATCTTATACAATGTCGAAGGATAATGCTACTGATAGTACCTGTGGTAGACCAGAAGTTGAAAATCCAACAAATGAGCATACGATACAATCCAAATCTAATCAAAGTAATAATATGCCTAAACCATCAACATCATAAATAATTTGGGACCTTGTTAGGTTCCTTTTTATATATAAAATTTTAAGGAGGTAATTTAAATGGCTTTATTTGAACTGTCTTCTAAAAAATATAAAAACGGAAGACGACCTTTTACTGCTACATTATATGAATTACAACCTCCTGAGTGCGTAGTAGATAATATTGGTACAAAATATAACAAAAACGGCATCACTTTTCTGGAAGAATATGCATCAAAACATCTTGATAGTATTACAGATATGAGTGTTCGTGTAGCATTTATTGATGACGAAAGAACAATGATTTCTGATCACGGTGATACAGGAATTAATGACGGGCTTCCATTGTTTAATAATGCTACTGTTGTCGGGCATTTTATAGAAGGATATATTGCAGATGTTGCTATAAATGGTGAAACTAAAAAATGTGTATGTGGTAAGGGATATTTAGATGAAATGGCTTATCAACCATTTGTTCAATCCTTAGAAGAACAATTGAATAATGGAAACTCCGTTGATGGAAGTGTCGAAATTTTCAGGACCGAAGAAAATGAAGCAATTGTTTATTTGGACGGATGGCATGATAAAGGGAGAATACCTACAGAATATATTCATTCTGGATGGGATATGGTTATTTCACCTGCTGACTCATCTTCTACGCTTTTAGAATTAAATTCAAAACAAGAAAAAAAGGAGGAAACAAACAACATGGAATTCAATATGGATGAAATTAAGTCTGTAATTCAGACAACCATCACAGAGTTGAATAGCAAAGATACTGAACTCAACACGCAGATTTCAGAACTTAATCAGCAATTAGCCGATAAAGATAATGTTATCGCAGAAAAAGAATCCAGAATTTCTGAACTTAACGCTACTGTTGAGCAGGTACAGAAGGCACTTGACGATCTAAAAAAGGAACATGAAACTTATTGGAGTGAACGAGACGCGCTAGAAAAGGAACTTGGAGAATTAAAGGCAAAGGCTAGACTTGGAGAATTAAATTCTGCTATTGAAGGATTTTCTGAAGAGGAAAAGAAATTTGCTGAAGTTGAAATCAATTCTTTTAACGAAGATCCAATGAAAGGCGACGTTGCCGCGATTGTAAACAAGATTTACGCCGGTATCGGACAGGCATCTAAAGCTACTGAAAAGGCTAAAATTTCAGAGCAAAATTCAGCAAATCAGATAGTTGTTGAAGATATCTTTGCCGAAATGTGTAGTGAAACACATACAGAAGAAAAGGAAGATATCAATATATTCTAATAAATGAAATAACGTATTTAGAAGGTCGCTTATAAAGGCGGCTTATTTTTATGCAAAAAACAAGGAGGAAACAAAATGAGCGTAAATTTTTCTACTGTAGGTCATTACGAAAAAGTATATGCATTTGAAGATGCAGTAATTGATACAGCAATGTATAACGGAACATTTGGTACAACTGCTGACGGTAAATTCACGGCAGCAGCAAATGGGACAAAGGTGATTATGAATATTGAACGTGGGGATGATGAACATCTTGAAAAATATCTGATTCCTGCTGGTTCACATGTCAGAGTTCTTGACCTCGTTGCTTTTGTTGAGCAGTATCCGAAAATTCCAGAGTTACAGGTGTATGGTTATCCACTTCCAACCACATATGCGAAGGGCGACAAACTCACATCTGACGCTGAAGGAAAACTCGTAACTGGTGCTACTGCTGCGCCTTACTTAGAAGTTACAGACATTATTGGTAATAAGTCCGGTGTCGTAGTGACTGTTGTTGCAGAATAATTTAGGGAGGTATAAATAATATGTCTTATACATTTGAATTAAATAACGAAAGAAAAGATGCTAATTTTGTTAGCGGAAAAATTAATGGAAAATCTGCTGTTGTAGAGATTTTCTCTGCTATGGCTAATGGTAAAGACTTATCTCCGTTTGGGAAGAAAGCCGATGTTGCCGCAAAGTATATCATGGAGCTGAATACAAAAGCTGCTTCTAATGATCCAGTAGCGATTTCAGAACTGAATGAAATCAGACGTTTTGCTATGCAGCCAGTGCTCTTAAAGGAAATTAAATTACTTGGTATTTATGGTAATTATAAACCACTTGGGTATAACGAATCTTGTGAAATTGAAATTCCTGAATACCTGAATCTTGGAGCAAGAGAACAGGAACTTGGTCAGGATGTTAGATTCCCAGTAATCAAAAAGAAACGTGTTCCAATTGCTACTACTACCATTTCTGGCGGTTATGCAGTCGATTATCGTAAGGCGTCTCTCGGCGATATGTCTGATGAAAATGAACTTCAAGAACAGGTTAGAGTTCAGATTAGAAACAAAGGTGCTAAATATGTAGTTGACACTGTATATAAAGCAATAAAGAATGCAACTGGTGTTAAATACTTCTTTGAGGGTGCAGGACTTACAAAAACTGGCGTTGATAGTGTAATCGCAAAAGTAAGACGGTTTGGAAAGCCTACTATTTCTGGTGATTATGCATTAATTTCCCAGTTTAATGGTTTTGCTGGATATCAGGGAGTTACACCTACTGTAAACGGAATCTCTAGGGATATTATGAATGAGATTCACAATACAGGACTTATGGGTGTCTATAATGGTGCAATTCTTAGCGAAATTCCAAATCCATATGATCTCACTTCTTTAAATAAAGATGGTGACAATTTTGACACTATGCTTCCTGCTGGGCTTGGATTTGTCATTCCGTCTGGTTCTACATCTCCAATTTACACCGTAACAAGAGGTGGTCTGACATCCTTCTCTGGTAATGATGTAACAACTGGTCAGCAAATTTCCAGATTTGACCTCGAAATCGGTTGTCTTGTTGCTCCAAATAGAGAATATGAAGTGGCAATTATTCATGACACAAATCTCGACCAGCTTGCAGAATAGTTTAATGTAAAATATAGAGAGATGGGATTACCTGTCTCTCTATTATTATGAAATTTTTAAGGAATACAATTATGACGAATAAATTTTATTGTTATTCTAAAAGATTGTTTTACTTTATTAGATCATTTGGTATAGATTATTTGTCATCTGGCATAAATGGTAACTCAAGAAATAAATATTATGTTTTTGAAAAATCACAACGTCTTGATAAAATAATTGCTTTATACAATACAGTAAAACACTCTATATAAATAGTTGAAAAAATATAAGAATAGTTGAGAAAGGAAAAGAAATGAGCACAACTGAAACAAGTATAAATCAGACTCCATTTGAATTAAATATGGAGCAAAAAGTAACATTAAGAAATATCGCAGGTTGGACGGTTGGTTTTAGAAGAATTGAAAGTGATGGTGATGTTACTATCCCACCAGAAGGAACGGCAAGAGTTTCAAGAAGCGAAGTAATTGCACAGGTACAAAATGGCAACCGTTTACTTATAGGAACTGATGATAGGGGTTCTCACGCAACAGTATATATCGACGATGAACCAACTAGAATTGAAGTTGACTTTGAGTCAAAAGAGGGCAACACAGTTCAGACTGTTTTAACTACTAATGCTGTTAAAAAACTCTTTGAATGTAAAACGATAAAGACGTTTGAAAAAGGATTAAAAGAAATGGTTGTTACGAGAGCAGAAAAATATGCTATTACACAGATTATTAAGAAACAAAAAATTAATGATTTTGAAAAAGTCCGTATGGTGGAAAACTATACCGGTTTTAAGATTTGATGAGAGGTGGTGGGTAATTGAATAATGTTACTACATACCAAGATGTGATTCAAAGTTTTCATTCTACTTTTCAACACAAAACAATTTTACCAGAGTCACTTGAACGTGAATGGTTTATGAAAGCTGTTGGTAAATATTCTTATGAGATTGACCCACTAAATTTTGATGAAGAACTTTTAGAGTTTGACTCACGATTAGATAGATATGCTGTAGATACCCTTGGTAGCATGATGAAGAAATTTTATCAGCAAAGAGAATTATCAAAAGTAAATAAAAGGATTAGCATTGTGGGAAAAGATCTGTCGCTCGATGGCTCAAATGGTAGCAAAACAGCAACCAAAGCAGAGTTGGAAATGGCATCCAGTGAAGTTGATGAAATGCTATATAAGCAAACTCCTTCTGCTTATAATTAGGGAGGTATCTAAATGCAAGATTGGTATTTAATGACTCCAGATACACGCCCTAACGCTACTGGCGGATATGAAAACGAAGGATTTTTAGATTGGAAAGAAGATTCGTTTTATGAGACTCTTGAAACAGATATTGCTACTACTGTCGTCCTTTATAATTATGATTTATCAAAATCTAGGAAAATACGATGTATTATTCAAGGAAATACAGCCGATACTCAATTGAAATCAATGGAAAGAACTGTGTTAGTTCCTATTGGATCATTAAAAGCAGGAGATTATCTTTTTTACGAAAATGAGTATTGGCTAGTTAACGGCAGACCGGGTAACAATCAAATATACGAAAAAGCTGTTATCATTGAATGTCAATATTTATTAAAGTGGCAGAATAATAATGGTGATATTATTGAACGGTGGATAAATTTGACATCTGCAAGTAAATATGATGTTGGTGAAAACGGAAATCATGTTGTAGTTCTTACAAGTAATAACTATACGATTTTAATCCCAAATGATATTGAGAGTTTTGATTTGGACGGAAAAAGAGTTTTTATTGATTTACATCCAACCAATCCAACAAGAGTTTTCAAAATAACTCGTACAGATGATCCATTGTATAACTATAATAGTCATGGTGGTATTTTAAATCTGATTGCCGATAAGGTAGAATTAAATAAGGATACTGACAATCAGGAGTTGAGAATTTGTGATTATATAGAACAAACTACTCCTCCTCTATCTCCGGATAATGAAACATCACTTTCAACTGCTGTTATTCGTGGAAAGAAAGAATTGAAATGTGGCTTCCAACGTTCATATATTGCAGATTTATCTGATAGTAATGGCAATGTCGTGGATTGGGACGATTCAAAATATAAGTGGAACGTATTAAGTGATTTTAATGTTGAGCAGAATATCTCCGCAAATACAATTACATTATACACTGATAACGAAGAGTTCATTGGCTCTTCTTTTTTATTGCAGATAATCTACCTTCCAGATACTTCAGTTTTAGCCGAAACTAAAGTATCTATTGTAGAAGGATTTTAGGGGTGATGATTTATGGCTAATTTATATAACGCTTCTGAATACAAAAATAAGATCATTAATCTCCTGTTGAAAAATAAAAATTTAATAAAAGTAATAAATCCTTGTCCAAGTGAATGTGAAGACATAGATATAATTGATGTGCTGCTTGGCGGTAAATGGATTATTGACGGTAAGGTTTATGAAGAGCAAGGGCATATATTTGATTATGAATTTGTAAATGAGACTATTACTGATGAAAAAACTTTTATTTTTGTTGAAACAGATATTAGTGGTGTTCGTGATGATACATTCGCAGATTTCAACTTATATATTTTTATTTTCACTTCAAAAAATCTAGTAAGGCTTTCAAGTGATACCATTCCAAGTGTAGCAGAAATTAAAGATATGGGCTATTTTGCAAGCAGGTTTGCCAACAGAATTGATGTATTGTGTGATATTGTTGACCGTATTTTTAATAATACAGATGAACTTTATGGGATTGGAAATGTTCAACCAGCTCCAAGAGGATACTGT
>Ga0129309_1000795_pt1 | contig 20807 bp, 19 predicted proteins | sample L1105metagenome_FD_94439 | JGI IMG/M metagenome (GOLD analysis project Ga0129309, IMG submission 94439) | Ring-tailed lemur group fecal microbial communities from Wisconsin, USA - L1105 metagenome | ecosystem: Host-associated > Mammals > Digestive system > Large intestine > Fecal | place: USA...
AGAGACACTGCCAGAGGGCTGCTGCCAGAAAAAAACACCCGAAAACTGACCGAGTTTATATATATCTGCCGTCCACGAAGGACGGCATCCTTTTTATCTAGGTACTGGCTATGGAGCATTTACTTTCAATGGGTGGAACAAGGGGGGTATTTTTACTGTGACACAATCAGAAAAACCCCGGAGCATGTCTACATACTCCGGGATTAATGAAATCCTATCTATCTTTTGTGAGTTCTGTATCAATTTCAGAAATACGCGCCTGCAGCTTAGCCATAGATTCATTGATTGGAGCAACAGCAACATCTTTTGCCTTCTTTGCGTCTGAAAGTTTGCAATTAAGATCATCAATCTGAGCCTGAAGTGCTTTCTTTTCCTTACCTTTAAATAGTCCTAGACCATCTTTTTCCTTACTCTTTGCCGCTATCTGATTCTCAATATCCGCAACAGCAACAACCTCAGGGAATGATTCCATCTGCTTGTTCATATCAGCGACTTGGCTCTGGAGAGCTGCTTTTTCGGAATCAAGTGCAGCTTTCTCATCTTTATGCTCAGCCCAATATTCATCTATTGATTTTTGTCTAACCGCTTTTAATTCTCGTTTCTCCTCGTCAATCCATCCTTGCAAAAACTCTTCCTTCCAATAACCAGTTGTCATAGCAATTGTATATAATGTAATTGCCGCCTCATGTAAGTATGGCTGATCGTCAATCTTCTGAATATTGTCCATTGTTTCTTTGAAAGCATCTAAAAGATTAGCGAACATAATGACAGTCTCATTTTTATTGGTTTTCGTCACAACGCCATATCCATTTTTCCATTCAGTGAAAACAAAATTACTGCAAACCATCTTCCCAAGGTCTATACTCATTGCCATGATTGCTTGTTTATTATCTTCACGTCTTTCAACCTTGTAATGATCATCAACAACTGAAATACAGTTCTTCAACACCTTAAATGTTGCCGCTCTCTTATAAATATCTCCATCTGTCAGAGATGTTTTTGCTTTACCATAAGCACTATAGAAAATAGCCTCGATGTTATCAGGATCGTTCTGTTCAACCATGTTGTAGTATTTTTCAGTTTCTTCCCAATCCTCCTTCTCTTTCGCACGACGAGCATTAGCAAGGTACTTTTCTACAAATGCACTATTATCTACTTTTACAGTACCCTGAACATCTACAGTACCCTCAATCATCATTTTTTTTGCTTCTTCAACGGTATACTTGCATCCACATGTCTGGCAAATAAAAACTCCACCATCTTTCATGATTGAGTATTAAAATCTTCAGCCGGATTCTTCCATACAAAAGTACTATTATCACCCTCATATTTAATCACTTGCTGTATAGGCAAAATATCGCCTCCTATTCTCTTTAATGTTTCAGAAAGCAGACTAATTGATACAATAACATAAAGCATGGAATTAGTACAATTTTTCAATTCATTTCATACTTTTTGTGCAGTATTGCTAACTATAAAAAATTATATCACATGCATTTTGTTAAGTCTACCTTTCGAAAATGGAATCATCAGGTAAAATACAAGGACCTCTGCCGTGGAAGTTTCTCCCGTCGGCAAAGGCCCTTTCCTTCTAACATATTTTATCGAATCCTCGGGGAGTTCCCCTTTGATACCATTTACTTTCCAGACTGCATCTGCTTCACGCCGATGTCTTTGTCTTATCCCTCCTGTCATTCACGCGCTGTTTCATCATTCCCAGCCAATCACATCCCAGATCTCCGGAGATTCCAGACCCAGCTTCCAGCAGGCTACTCCGGCCAGATCCTGCTCTTTTATCAAATTCATCTTAAGTTCCAGGGAACGGCTCTCCTCCATCCAGAGCTTAGAGACCGTGCCGCCTGTCCCGACCTCTGCATAATACTGCCCCAGCTCCTCCTTCCAGGAGAGTTCGGCGTTCTGCTCGTCGAGCCACTTTTTTGCAGCAGAGATTCCCATTGCTTTGGAGGAAAGCTCTCCGCCCTGTTCCGTCCACAGGCGGGTGTAGAAGGGAACTCCGTTAATCACCTTCTCTTTCGGAACCAGCTCCAGAGTATCAGAGATCCCCTTTTGCACGTATCCCAGAGAGGCTACCGATCCCGCTTCTCCTCCTGCATAGTGCTCATCATACCCCATAATGATCACATAATCCGCCACAATTCCCTGCTCCTTCCGGTTATAGAAGCGGTTATAGGGTGCTGGGACATAATTATCCACGGAAAGCACCAGCCCTTTCTTCCTGCAGGCAACTGACAGTTCTCTGATAAACTGGATATAATGGACCCCCGCCTCTTCCTTCAGGCTTTCGAAATCCAGATTGATTCCGTCAAAGCCATAGGTGTCTGCCTCTTCCATCAGCTTCTCAATCAGCCGGTTCCGGACCGAGGTCTTTGATAAAAGCACCTCTGACTGTACATTCCGGCTGCATTCCCGGCTGAAGTTATCCAGCACGGCCCATACCTGGATTCCCCTCTCATGAGCCTTATCTACATAGCTTTTGCTTGCCAGGGATTCATAATTCCCTTCATTGTCACTCAGTGTAAACCAGGTGGGCGCGATTACATTGACTCCTTTTGCAGAGGCCAGAAGCTCCTCCATCACTCCATTGGCCGCATCAATGGTTACCTGATGCCATACCAGAGTGATTTTCTTATCCAGGGAAATATTTTTATACACCGGTGCATCAAAGGTGCTGACCGGTGTCTCACTGCGGACCTCATCCAGCTTTCGGTTCACCATATATCCGATATGGCCGTCCCCGGTCATCACGCGCGACCAGTTCTCCAAGGTTTCCAATACAATTACATCTTCTCCCTTCACTGCATCGGTGATAATGGGACTTTTAATACCTCCCCTGACGCGCACCTTGCCGTTTCTCTTAATCCGGGCTACCGATACATCATCCCAGGTATTCTGGATATACACTCTTTTCTGCGGACCGCTGTCATAGACATTCATCCGGATATCCGTATAGTTCAGTATCAGTCCCAGAGACAGATAAATCTGCCCGCCTCTGCGTATCATCAGCTTTTTTCCGCCGGCCCCGGCTGTATCCTCCCGTGCTGTCACAACCTCCTCCGGCAGGGCATAAACCAGGAGTTCCTCATTGGAATCCCAGTAGAAACGTTCATTCAGATTCTCATTTACCCAGTCAATCGGCAGATACGTCTGCCCGTCCTCACAGATTCCACGGATTTCCTGCATCTCATAATTCAAAAATACAGCTGCTTCATTCTCCGCACGCACCTCGTAGACCGCATCCAAATCAGCCAGCTCCCCGGTGGGGCCGAAGCGCTGCCATCCGTAAATTCCGGCCGCACAGACCACTGTAAACAGAAATACAAACGTCAGGCATCCAAGTGACGATCTTCTTCTTCTCATCTCATCCTCCGGTATTATTATGCTTTTCTTAGTATAGCATACCTGAACCGGGGAATGTGGACTTTTTTCTTACATTTTGCTTCCAGGCAGGACAGCATCCTCCGCCCTGATATGTCTGACTTTTCCATGCTATCGGTAATACACCCTGTCAAAATGAATTTCCGCCAGGAATCCCGTCTCTGCGCCTATATAATCTCCCATGTAAAAAGAACCGTCCTCTTTTAAATCAAAAATTTTCTGATACTCTTCCGGCTCGCATTCCCTGCCGTCAATCAGGATTGAGATCCCCTTTTCCCGATACCGGCAGAGCCCTTCCAGAAATATCTGCTGCTGCTCTCTCTGTTTTTGCTGATTCCTCCTCTCCCGTTCGTCATTCCTCTCTTTTTTTCTCATCGCACGTTTCCCCCGCTTTGCTCGGAACAGACCCTGCCAGGAGACCACGTCCGGAGGTGAATTGTGTCATATATTAACTCCCGTTCCTTATTATTTCAGGAATTCTCCAAAGAAAGCCAGGATCTCTCCTGTTATGGCAAACGCATTCTGTGCCAGCGGGATCTGTCTGATTTGGATTCCAAGAAGTCTTTCTGTCATTCTGATTGTCTCTTCGCTTCCAAACACACAGAAATATTCCCATCCGCTTCTGTGCAGCCCCGGCCTCGATACCAGGCTGGCCAGACAGGGCAACTGCCAGGTGCTGGCTGAACCCACCAGAAAACGACGGTCACACCGAAGAAATTCTTCCAGAATTTCTTCTCTGCAAACTCCGAAGTCAATCACCACAGTATCCACCCCATGGCCGGAGCACTCCAGAAGCTCATTCTTACCAGCCTTCTTGTAGTAAGACGTTCCCAAAATATTAAACGATCGCGGCTGCCTGTCTGTAACCGCATTTTTCGACAAAATTTGCTCGAGCCTGCCGAAATCTCCGCTGCCGTTCCATTCCAGAACTGCTGCCTTCTGTTTCTGTACACCGGTCACGAAATTAGCGGTGAGTATCGCCAAATGGGTCGCTCCCACCGAAGGCCCGCTTCCCGCAATTCCGATCACCTGCGTTTTCTTTTTCTGGGAATATGCAGACTTTCCCGCGCGGTCTTTCTTTCGAAAAATTCCGACAGCCTTTGATAGAACGGCCATCCGACCGACCTCCTTTTCCTGTTCTGCCTTTCTTTCCCGGACCATTCCCGGATTCTCTGCTCCCCTTTTGTCCCTTTTATACATGCATCCCAGAATCGGGGCATAATTTCTTCCCCATCCTTCAGAGCAAAGAAGGGAAGCCTGTAAAACTTCAGTTTCGTGATGTCTCCCGGAAGTATGATCTTTTTGTCGGGAGAGACATGATTAAACATGATACGCAGATTTTTCTTCTGCGCCAGAAGGCGTATGGCTTCTTTTGAATCCTCCATCTCCCATTCTCCGGCTCCGCATACAAGAAACAGAATGTCATAGTCCTCCTCTGAAACCGTCTGGAGTCCGGTTCCAAAGTCATCGACCAGTGCATCATAATCCGGCTGTTCCAGCTGTACAAAACGGCCGTATTTCGGCTTCATGGCCCAGTCATCCAAATGAATGATGCCGTACCGATCCGGTACCTGTTCCCGATAATCCGCCGCCTTTCGGACTGCCCCGGAGTCATTCTGCTCCCGATACAGACAGGAAATCCCCTGTCCGGATAAATAAGAGATTACGCCTAAAGAGACATGGGTGACACCCATGCCGGCTTTGCTGCCAACGACAGCTATTTTCAGAAATGGCATCTGATTTTCTGCGAAAACACCTGACCTTACCTGCATCAATGCCTCCAGCACCTCGCCTGCGCTTTGAAAACGCCCTTCCTTTTCCGGGTTTAAGCACCTCATCGCCACAGCGGCCGCCCCGCTTCCCAGGCCTTCCTCCGCCCGTCTCCAATGCTCTGCCCATCCCTCATCGATCCGGGCCCGCATCATGCATCCGCACCGCCGTGCGGCATCCTCCGAAGTCCCCTTCCGGATCCTTTCCGGCTGTACCGTACCCGTCGGCCCGTACTCCGCATCCGCCGAGCCGCACCCTGCATTCGCCGAGCCGCACCCTGCATCTGCTGAGCCGCACCCTGCATCTGCTGAGCCGCACTCCGTATCCGCCGGTCCCGTTCCGGGAAACTGTCCGGTTCCCATGAAGTAAAGGAGTACACCAATGGCATAGATGTCGGTCCTCTCATCCAATGGTTCATCTGTATACTGTTCCGGGGCCGCACAGCCTTTCGTTCCGTAACGGGTACGCAGTGTTTTGGCGTCTGAAAACATGACCGCCTGATCAAAATCGATCAATTTTAATGCTCCCTGACAAATCAGAATATTGCGGGGCTGAAGATCCAGGTACAAAATTGGATTAGGTTCGAATGAATGCAGATAAATAATGATCCGGCAAAGCTCAATGCCATAAGATACGGCCTTTGCCTTTACAAGACTGCCCTCTCGCTGAATCAGGGCATACAATGACTCACCGTCCAGATATTCTTCGATGAGATAATAATAGTTCGAATCCTCTTCTAAATCGTAGATAATGGGAATCCCCGGATGGCGAAGCTCCTTTAAGACCGCTGCCTCCCTGGCCGAATCCGCGTGCTCCCTGGGAACCCGCTTAATCGCCCGCCTTTCATCGAGCCCTAAATGCCTGGCCAGAAATACCGTCCCGCTCCTTCCGCGTCCGATTACCCTCTCTATCCGATACTTTCCAAACAGTATGGTGTCCTCTACTGACTGCACCTCCTTTCGGAAATGCCATTTCTGGTTCTCATTTTACTGGATCCATATGGATTTTTCAACTGTTTTTTCAAAACAGCTTCCATAAATTTTTAATAAATTTTTTCATATATGAATTGCCAAATGCTTATATTATATAGTATATTGAATACGTAAATTTGGTATTTTCGTTACTATTCAGCCCGGCTTCGCAGCACAGAAACGGCCGCGGACTGAATAATTACGTATTTTCACCCTGAAAAGACAAGGAAGTGATCCGAAATGAAAATAGAGCGCATCAATGAAAACCAGATACGGTGTACACTGACCAGCTTTGACTTAAGCGTACGCGATTTAAATTTGGGAGAACTGGCCTATGGCAGCGAAAAAGCAAAAAGACTGTTCCGCGAGATGATTCAGAAGGCTTCCAGAGAGGTAGGATTTGAGGCCGATGATATTCCTCTGATGGTGGAGGCAATCCCGCTGTCTAATGAGAGTATCATGCTGATTATTACAAAGATAGAGGATCCGGAAGAGCTGGATACCCGTTTTTCCAAGTTTTCCCCCATGGCTGAGGAGGAGGATTCCCTCTCCGGCCTGGCCAATGAGCTTTTGGAAGGCGCAGACGGACTCCTGGAGCTTCTCGCCCACGGCGGCGCCGGAGGGCTGGCAGGAAGCCTGGCCTCTCCATCCATCTCCGGTGAGACTGACAAAAATACGGAAAAACCGCCTGAGGGCAAATCCGACGATATCGCTCCTGTCCGTTTCTTTGCATTTAAGAATCTGGATCAGGTATGCAGCGCCGCCCGTATTGCCGGCCCGATGTTTGACGGCTCCAACACCCTTTATAAGAATCCTGCCAAGGGCCGCTACTATCTCGTAATCCGTGATTCCGAGCCTGGCAGCGATGCCTTCAAGCGTGTCTGCAATCTGCTCAGCGAGTACGGAGAAGGCATGAAAGTCTCCTCTACCGCAGAGGCATATTATCAGGAGCATTATGAAGTGATTGTAAAGGAGCATGCACTGCAGATGCTTTCCGCTTTATAATCCAGACATTTTTCGCATTCTGCCGCAGGCAGTAAAACCAGCCTGCCCGAATAAAAAAACTTCCGCAATCCACCCCATGAAGGAATATGGATGAACGGAAGTTTTTTTATCTGCGCAGCCGCAGCTATCGGTTATTCTTTATTTGCCAGGTATTCATTAATGGCATTTACCACAGGCTCAACCGGCATACCGTGAACGAAGCAGGCCTCCTCTAAGGATTCTCCCTGTGCGGAAGGACATCCCAGGCAGTGCATTCCGGCTCCCATCAGGATTGGGGCAATGCTGGCATCCAGTCTTAACAGATCGCCGATTAACATATCCTTTGTAATCTGCATGTCGTATGTGACCTCCTTTTTCTAATTTCAGAGATACTATAATACTTTTCAGGAGGATTGGCAAGGGGGAACGACGCTTCGCGATGCAAAACTCGGGATTCAGGTGCGAAACCGCACCTGAACACCTCGCGGGACAGCTCCCCCCGTGAACAGTAACAATTGCTCCTATTTTTAAACATAATTTGCAGTAATTTCTTCTTGAATAATTCCCCGTTATAGGTTAAAATAATCACAAAAGTTAATATTAAAGGAGGTACTTATCATGGCATTTGTAATTACTGATACATGCGTAAGCTGCGGTGCTTGTGCTGGTGAATGTCCGGTTGGCGCTATCGCACAGGGCGACGGCAAATACGAGATCGCTGCAGATAGCTGCATCGATTGCGGTACATGCGCTGGTGTATGTCCTACAGGCGCTATCGAGCAGGGCTAATTTAAGCGCTGTATGAAACGTACATAAGAGACTGTCAGAGATGGCAGTCTTTTTTGTTTGACTTAAAATAAATTACTTCTTTATGAAAAGGAGTCTGATTATGAGAAAACCCCTCATCGGCGTAACTGCCTCCCATGATTTAAAAACAGGGAGCCTCCAGATGAGCTCCCATTATACAGAGGCGCTGCAGGCGGCGGGAGCCATTCCGCTGATTCTCCCCCTGACCTTAGAGCCGGATGAATGTCTTCAGTTGGCAGAGGATTTAGACGGTCTCCTCTTTACCGGAGGACCGGATGTCCACCCCTTCCGGTTTGGGGAGGAAACATGGGAGGGCTGCGGAGAATATTCTCCGCTTCGCGATACTCTGGAATTTCGTCTGTTTTCCGAATTTTACAGTCAAAAAAAGCCGCTTCTCGGCATCTGCCGAGGAATGCAGCTTTTAAACATCGCATTAGGCGGCGATATCTATCAGGATCTGGGCAGACAGCTTCCGAATCGGATGCCCATCGCCCACCGGCAGCCATTTACACCGTCCAGCCCCTCTCACCATGCAGAGATCGAGCAGGGTTCTCTTTTGGCAGAAATCTCCGGCTCCCTCTTACTGGAAGTCAACAGCCTGCACCATCAGGCAGTCCGAACTCCCGCAGCGCCTCTGACCGTCAGCGCACGGGCAAGGGACGGCGTCATCGAGGCCGTCGAACATCCGGATTATCCGTTTCTTTTAGGAGTCCAATGGCATCCGGAACGGCTCTGGCGCTCACAGGAGCATGCCCTTAGGCTGTTTCAGGCCTTTGTATCAGCCTGCTCCTCCCGGCTTTAGATTCCTTAGATTCCGGCGGCCGCAGGCCTTTGCGCGCCTCTTAACCGGCCGCCGGCTCCGTTCCTTACAGCTTGTTTCCGTTTCTTCCGAATTTTTTCTTTTTAAACCGCAGGAACGGGAATACGCTCACCGAGGCCGCCGCCTCCGCCCGTCCCTGACTGTCTCTCTGGCAGGCGCGGATGGTCTCATCCAACCGTTTGAATCGTTCTTCTTCCCGCTCATCTGATACCCGCATCAGGTACTCCATCTCCTTCATCAGCTTGTCGTGAACCAGGTAACTGATATCCTGACTGAGCTTTTCGCTGTTTTCCTCCATGGCCCGTCCGATAATATGATTCATAAGCTTCTGAAACTGCTCCATCTTCTCTTCCGCCAGAAGCGCCTCCACGCCTTCCGTATCGAGCGCAGCCAGATCAGCCTGTCCGCCTTCCGGCCCCTCTTTTTGTTCGTCTTTGCCCTGCTCTTTCATTTCCTGCTCTCCTATTCCCGTTTCTTTTAAAGCTGCTATGACATCCTCCTCTAAGATCTCTCCGGGTACCACAGTCTCTCCTTCCCCGAAGGTCTTTGCAAGCGCCGCTTTAATGGCCTTCAGCTGATAGCCCTTCTCTTTCAGCATCTTTACCTGCCGGAACAGGCGGATATGAAAATCCGTATAAAACCGATGTCCCATCTCATTTCTCGGAATCGACAGCTCCAGCTCTTCCTCCCAATACCGCAGAACATGTGCTTCCACATCTACCTTTTTCGATGCATCTGAAATCAGATAATGTATCTCAGCCATATGTATCCTCTCCTTTAGTCCACAATATTTCGTAGCTTACTACTACTATATGCCGGCTTAAGAAAGAATATGAATGGTCCTGCAGCATTTGTTATATTTTAATCTGTTATAATTTAAATTCAAAAAACAGGTGATTATTGTGGGAAATCAGACCTCCTATGGCCATGGATGTAGTTCCGGCCAGTTCAAAGCCCAATTTTGTATAGAGGGCGACAGCGGGAAGATTCTGAGAGCCGGTATCAAGTCTGACCGCCCTGCAGCTTCTCCTTTTTGCCTCCTCTATCACAAATTTTACCATATCTCTTCCAATACCCATGCCCGCCTTTGACGGTCTGACGCAGAGCAGATGAATCACAAGAACCTCTTCAGGCTTTGCACGCTGCTTCCATTCTATTTTCTCATACTCTCCGGGCTGCTTCTGATCTGCAATGATGCTGGCGCAGATTTCTCCATCCTGATCCATTACATATAAGGTTCCCTCTGACAGCGCCTTTTCTGCAGTTTCTCTCGTTGGATAAACGCCTAATTTCCAGACCGTGTAGGCTCCGTGCTCCTGTTCATGCATCAGTAATTCAATATATTTCTGTTCTATCTGATCAATGTCCTGCGATGCGGCTTTCCGAATCATAGTTTGCCTCCTCATATTCATTTTTATTGTATTTTTTTATTTTACAATATCGATCGTTCCCTTTCAACATGCAGCGCATGATTTTCAGCAGGAAGCATTAAAAATGCCCGTCCGCAGGCTCCGGAATATAAAAACAGGGAGTCCGATGCGGACTCCCGTTCTGACATGCCTGCGCCCTTCCTCCGTAAAATTTACCGTCCGAACAGCTGCCTGAATTCCTTCATCTGGGTGCGCCCGATGGGAAGAAGCTCCTTTTCAAAATACTTCATTCTCAGGCTGTAGCCGTTATTATAGCCCGGCACCATCTCCAGCACATAATCCAGATTAACTAAAAAGCTTTTGTGAATCCTAAAGAAACGGCCGTTTCCCAGACGGGTCTCATAATAATTCATAGATTCATTCTGCAGATAGCTCCTATCCTTTGTGTGAATCCGGCAGGAACGCTTTTCTGTTTCAATATAGATAATATCAGCCATATCCAGCACCTGAAAGCCGGTACCCGCATTCACCATCAGCTTCTGAATAGTATTTTCCCGCCCTGCAGAAGCCTTTTCGGATCTTTCCTCAAGCCTTTCCATGGTCTTTTTCACCCGTTCCAGATCAAAGGGCTTTAACAGATAATCCACAGCGCCCAGCTCAAAAGCCTTCACCGCATACTCCTGATAAGCCGTGGCAAAAATAATCTGTGCCTCGGGCTGGCGGCTCTTGATGAGCGAGGCCAGCGTTGTCCCGTTGGCGCCGCCCAGATCGATATCCACAAAGCAGACGTCAAACAGTTCCTCTTCCAAAAGCTCCATCAGACGTTCGCTGCTGTCTGCCTCCGTAATCTCCGCATCCGGACTGCACTGCCGGATTAAATATACCAGCTCGCTTCTGGCGGGCCGCTCGTCATCTACCACTGCTATCCTCATTCGTCTTCTCCTTCTGATTCGGAATAATCATACGTACCAGGGTTCCCGTGCCTCCTGAAACAATCTGGAGGCCCGCACTTTTTCCAAAAATTCCCACAAGCCGATGCTGGACATTCAGCATCCCGATACCGTGGCCTTCCGTCTGATGGGGAAGAATGCTTTCCTCCTCGTAAAGACGATCCACCATGGCCTTACTCATGCCCGGCCCGTTATCCGTCACATCAATCATGGTGTTTTTCTCTTCCTTGCAAACCCGGATAGTCACCAGTCCCTTATCCCGCTTCATGGCGCCGTGGCGGATGGCATTCTCCACAATGGGCTGCAGGATCAGGTTCGGCACGCGGCAGGTGCAGTCCTCAGGCCGTGCCTCCACCTTCACCTTCAGGCGATCCTCGAATCTGGCTTCCTCCAGCATAACATAGGCCTTTACATGTTCCAGCTCCGTCTCCAGCGTCACCATATAATTGATATCATCCAGCATATTCCGGAAATACGAGCTTAAAGCCATCAGAAGCTCTCTGGCCTTTTCCGGCTTTTCCCGGCAGAAGCAGGAAATAGTATTTAAGGCGTTGAACAGGAAATGAGGATTGATCTGCGACTGCAGCGCCTTAATTTCTGCGTTCCGGAGATGCTCCTTCTGCTTTTCCATGTCGGCAAGCTTTAACTGCGTGGCAAAATAATTGGCAAGACCTGTTACAAATTCGATATCTGCCCGGTAGGAATAGGCATTCTTGCGCACCAGCATAACCAGCGAAAGGACGTGATCCTCATCCCGCACAATGGGCGCAGAAAGAATCACATTTTTCTCATAAAGCGGGTAAAACGCATCCTCCGGCAGAGGGACCTTGCTGATCCGGGTCGTCCGGTAGGTCCTGGTAGCAGACAAAAGCCTCGGGTAAGAATTTTTATTCAGTTCGATCGCATCAAAGGCGCTGCTTCTCCCCAGAAATTCATAATCCCGGATCACCGCAGCCCCCACACACCGATACTCTGACAGGATGATCTCAATGATCTGCTTCATGCTCTCCGGATTGGTCTCCGCATCGGCCAGATAGGGTGTACATCGTTCCGTGGTTCTGAGAGCCAGGGAGACATTGGCCGCCACCTCCAGATCTTCCTTATTGAAAATAGATTTGAAGACACTGAAAAAAATGACCATTCCAAAGGAATTAATGACAACCATGGGGATCAAAACGATTTTCACAATCTCGACTGCCTCCAAAAAGGGCCTCGTCAAAATCAGAATCAGCCCCATATGAATGGCCTCTGCCGCAAAGGTGATAAGCAGAAGGAAGAGATTGGAATACTGCCTGTAATTCCGTCTGGAATAGCCGACAGCAGAGCCCATGATTCCGTGAAGCATGGCAGAAATCACACAGGCTACCGTGCTGATCCGCTCCGGAAAGATTACATAGCGGTGAACAGAAGCAATCAGAGCAGTTGTCATGCCCGACAGCGGACCGCCTAAAAAGCCGGCCGACAGCACTCCGATCACCCGCGCATTGGGAATCGCTCCCTCGACCTGGATTCCGATATAGTCGGATATAATACAGAACAGGCCGAAAATCACGCCGAGTATCAGCCGGTTTCTATGCTGCCTGAAGCACCCCCAGTTCCCTTCCTCCTCCTCTTCATTCAAAAGAAGCTCCTTTGCAAATGAGAATTTTGTCAAAAGAAGGGCCAGCACAATCAGAAGCGAAATATTCATGCAGACACTCATAATTACATCATACAGCACATCTCATCCCCCCTCCGGCTCATCGTCCATAAAAAAGAATCCTGATCCGCAGGATTCTCCGCCTGCGGCGGGTCGCGTAAGCGGCATATTTCTCTACCTCCGCAGTGCGATCCCCGCGGAGCGTTTTTTTGCAATAGGACGCACCTTCCTATTGCAAAAAAAGTGCAGCAGACCCGAAAGTCTGCCGCACCCCGTTATGCCGTTTCTACGTTACTATTGTAGCACGTTTTTTCGACATTGTCTTCTGGAAAATGATAATTGCGGCGCAGATTGCAATACCGGCAATATCCGTTGCCAGGCCGCTGTCAATCAGCAGGTACGCACCTACGAAACAAAGCACTCTGAGAATGACATTTACCTTCTGGAACAGATATCCTTCTACAGCCACGCTGATTAAAAATACGCCGATGGCTGCTGTGATGGCTACCTGAATTCCTTTCAGAATCGGAGTATTCAAAAGCAGAAGGTCCGTATTATATACAAACATATACGGAAGAATAAATCCTGCCAGGGCCAGCTTTACCGATGCCCAGCCCGTCTTCATCGGATTGCCTCCCGATATGCCGGCGGCTGCAAAGGCTGCCAGAGCAACCGGCGGAGTCAGGTTTGCAAACATAGCAAAGTAGAAGCAGAATAAATGAGCGACTAAAGCCGGAATTCCCAGCTGCACCAGAGCCGGAGCGGCGATTGTTGAGGTGATGATATAGGACGGAATGCTCGGAAGTCCCATACCAAGAATCATACAGGTAACCATGGTGAATACCAGAGTGAACATCAGGCTCTTTCCGCCGATGCTGATAATGGTATTGGCCATATTTAAGGCAAAGCCCGTAATGGAGCAGGAACCAACGATAATACCGACACAGGCACAGGCAATAGCAACGGAAACCGTGGATTTTGCGCTGGCCACCATGGCGCCGATGATATCATCAAAACTCATTCTTGTATTCGGCCGTAATTGTGCAATGATAATGGTAAAAATAATGGTATAGAAAGCTGCCATAATAACGGTCTTACCGCTGAAGAACAGCATGTACACAAGGAAAATAATCGGCAGCGCCAGATGTCCGTATTCCTTCATAACGTCGCGGACTCTCGGAAGCTGATCCTTCGGTGTTCCCTTCATACCGGTTTTCTCTGCCCTCATCTGAATCTGGAAGAGAATACCCATGTAGTAGATAACAGCCGGAATGATGGCGGAAATCAGAAGCTCATTGTATTTCATACCCAGGGTCTCAGCCATGATGAAGGCTGCTGCACCCATAACCGGAGGCATCAGCTGGCCGCCTACAGAACCGGTAGCCACCACGGCGCCTGCGAACTCATCATCGTAGCCGGATTTCTTCATCAGCGGAATGGTAAAGGAACCGGTGGTAACAACTACAGCTACCGCTGCGCCGTTGATCATGCCCAGCAGACCGGAAGCTACAACCGCTACCTTGGCCGGGCCGCCCTTGGTGCTTCCTGCGATGGCATTGGCAATATCATTGAAGAATTTACCCATGCCGCACTTGTTCATGATTTCACCGAAGGCAATAAACAGGAAAATGTAAGTCGAAGCTACATTGACCGAGGAACCGAAAATTCCCTCCGTATTGGCAAAGAAATGACTCATCAGCTTCTGCCAGCTGTATCCTCTGTGAAGGAAGATACCCGGAATATCAATGGGAATTAAACCCTGCTTGGTTCCCATTAAGCTGTAAATCATGAAGATTACTGCGATAATCGGAAGAGCCATGCCGCAGACACGGCGGGTGGCCTCTAAAACAAGAATCGTCAGCAGGGTTCCCATGATGACATCCATGGTATTGGGCTTTCCGGCCCGGTTAATAATGTTAAAATAATCGGTCCACATATAGAGCGGTACTGCGGCCGACAATGCCATTAAAATATAATCGTACCACGCAATCACTTTACGGCTGGCTTTTTTCGTAGCCGGATACATGGCAAAGGCCAGAATCAGAATCATAGCCACATGCATGGAACGATGCTTTAAGGTCTCCGGCATATAGAAACCGGAAGAGAATATCAGATGATAAAGGGTAACGACAATGGCAAAAATCTTATAGGCCTTCGCAACAACCGGAGATACAAAAGTACGCGTTTTGCTTTCTTTGTCAAATTTTTCAAGAAGCTGCTGCTTTTCTTCCTCTGTCATTTCAGTCACTTCATCCGACACAGGGATTTTCGTGTTTTCTTTTTCGCTCATTGCATTTCCTCCTTTCTTTCCTCAATGTAGAGTTCTATTTTTTTGTGATGGGGCATATCCGTGCCTTTTAAGAGGCAGTCCCCGTTTACCCGGATTTGTTTTAATGCGGTCTGAGAGTTGATCCAGTTGAACTGGTCAAACCGGCTTCCGATGCCCTCCATGTAGATTAAACCATCCTCATATCGGTAATCACAATCCATTTCAGCCGGTATTCCGGCTCCGAAGCCCGCCACGGAAATAGTATGAAGCATGAAGCTTCCGTCCTTTTCCACCTCATAATACTCATGCCAGGGAATGTGCTCAAAGGAATGTTCCCATTCAAATTCCACCTCATCCCCTGTTTCAATCGGTGTCTCTGCGTAAATTTCTCCCGTCTCCAGATTCTCCACTATCAGAATTTTTTTCTGCTGCCGTGAATACACGACAGCAGAAATGATAATAAAGGCTGTGCAAAACAGTCCCAGATAAGTTTTTAAGCGCGCCCCATTAATTTGCAGGTGTCTCATAGCCATGGTCTTTCCACCATTTAGCGGCGCCATCATGGAGCGGGATCTTTACGTCATCGACACCAAAGGTGATATCAATATTCTTGTCGGCCGTGTTATGAGATGCCTTGATTGTGGATATACCCGCATCATCAAAGATGCAGTCCAGCATATCATAGACCATATCATCCGATAAGTCCTTGTTTACCAGCATGATATTGTATACGAATACACTCTCTACGTCCTCTTCATTGTTGTAGGTTCCTGCCGGAATCGTGCTGGCTGCAAAGAACGGATACTTTTCGATTAAGTTGTCCCTGCCCTCTCCGTCAATGGGAACGATTACCATATCGTAGCTGAATGCCAGCTCGCTGACGGTGGAGTTCGGAAGACCGGAGGTAACGAATGCAGCATCGCACTGTCCGTTCTTCATCTGGTCAATGGCCTCGCCGTAGGATAAGTAATCCACATCGCTGTCCTCATAAGTCATGCCGTAAGCCTCATAAATCATGCGGGCATTCAATTCGACACCGGAGTTCGGAGCGCCTACGCCTACACGCTTGCCCTTTAAATCGGCTACACTCTTAATTCCTGTTTCCTCTGTGGTAACCAGCTGTACGTAGTTGGGCCACAGTCTCATTAAAGCTCTCAAATCCGGCTCTGCTGTCTCGAATGCGCCGAAGCCCTCATAAGCCTGCATCACGGAGTCCTGCATGGAAATAGCGATCTCTGCCTCCCCGTTCAGAATCAGGTTGATGTTCTCCACCGATGCGCCGGTGGCCTGCGCAGAGGTCTTATATCCGGCATTGCCGAGGGCTGTGGCAAAAGCACCGCCGATCGGGTAGTAAATACCGCTGGTTGGTCCTGTTGCAATTGTGACAAACTCTTTTGCACGGTCAATGCTTACCGAAGACGGAGCTGCCTCCCCTTCTGCGGCCTCGCCCGCTGCTTCTTCTGCTTCTTTAGCGGGCTTTTCCGCCTCAGTTGCCGGAGCGCTGCTGCTTCCGGAGCAGGCTGTCAGAGCGGCTGCCAGAGCCAGGCTGGTGATGCAGGAAACGACTGCTTTCAGATTTTTTTTCATGTCCATACCCCTTTTCTTTTTTGCTGATTCACGAAGTGTTTATAATTTTTTTATAAATTATGGTATGATTTTACAATTTTACTGAATTCAAATCAATGGAGGTTGTGCGAACTGCATAAAATCGCGTTTGAACCGTCGTTTTGGGTGCGCAAAACGACGGCATAAATAAAAAAACCGGCTTCCCATAAGGGAAGCCGGACGGCTGTCATAGATTCTATTTTTATCTGGCCAGATTTGCGAACTTTGTAAGCTCCGGACGCCACATCAGCTGCACCGTGCCGATGGGGCCGTTTCTTTGTTTGGCGATAATTACCTCCGCAATATTCGGCGTATCCGTATCTTTATTATAATAATCATCCCTGTAAAGGAACATTACCACATCGGCATCCTGCTCGATCGCTCCCGACTCCCTGAGATCCGAAAGCATGGGCCGGTGATCCGGTCTCGTCTCACAGGCACGGGACAGCTGAGACAGCGCCACTACCGGTGCATTCAATTCTCTGGCAAGGGCCTTTAGGGAACGGGAAATCTCGGAAATCTCCTGCTGGCGGTTCTCGCCGCTTTTTCCGCTTCCGCTCATCAGCTGCAGATAATCGATGATAACGATGCTCAGGCCGTGCTCCAGCTTCACCTTACGGCATTTGGACCGCAGCTCCATGATGGAAATACCCGGCGTATCGTCAATGATCAGCTTGGAATTTCCGATGGTGCCGATGCCCTCCACTACCGCATCCCAGTCCGAATCCGTCAGGGTGCCGGTCCGAAGCTTCTGGGAATCCACATTGGATTCCATGGACAGCATACGGTTTACCAGCTGCTCCTTGGACATCTCCAGACTGAAAATCATGCAGGGAAGTCCCTTTTTCACTGCCACATGCTCCACCACATTTAAGACAAAGGCCGTCTTGCCCATGGAGGGACGGGCTGCAATCAAAATAAAATCCGACGGCTGAAATCCCGATGTCCGGTAGTCCAAATCGATAAATCCCGTGGGAATACCGGTCACGGTACTGTTGCTCTTGGATGCCGCCTCAATCTTCTCCAGTACATTTAACGCCACCTGGCGGATCGGGACAAATTCTCCTGCCCCTCGGCTCTGAAGTAAGTCAAACACCGACTTCTCCGTGTGAGCCAGAATATCCTCCAGTTTTTCTCTCCCCGCATAGCAGAGTCCCTCGATCTCTTCGTTTACCTTGATCAGGCGGCGAAGCACTGCCTTTTCCCGCACAATATTGGCATAAGCCTTAATATTGGGGGCAATAGGCGCCATGGCCATGATATCCCGGACAAATTCCAGGCTGCTGACCTCCGGCGGCACATCCTTTTCCTTCAGACGGTTCTGCACCGTCACCAGATCTACCGGCTTGCTCTCATTGAACAGCTCCACCATGGCATCAAACATCACGCCGTACTGATGCTGGTAAAAATCGGCGCCTGTAATGATTTCAGACGCCGCAATAATTGCCTCCCGGTCCATCAGCATGGAACCAATCACCGATTGTTCTGCTTCTATACTGTGGGGAAGAACCCGCTTAACCAGCGCTTCATCCATCACGCAGACCTCCTGCTTTCTCTTAGCTCTCCACTACCTTGACTGCCAGCTTTGCCGTCACTTCCTTATGGAGCTTTATCGGTACCTCATGGGTTCCGAAGGTCTTTAATGCCTCCGGAAGCACCAGCTTTTTCTTATCAATATCCAAGCCAAGCTGATCGGTTATGGCCTTGGCGATCTCCTTGGAGGAAACAGAGCCGAATGCCTTTCCGCCCTCGCCTGCCTTGATGGAGAGGGTGACAGAAGACTCCGCAAGCTTAGCAGCCAGCTCTTTTGCCGCCTGCAGCTGCTCTGCCGCGATCTTTTCCGCATTTGCCTTCTGAAGCTTTAAGTCATTTAGATTCTTTGCATTTGCCTCGATTCCCAGCTTTTTCGGCAGAATGAAGTTTCTGGCATAGCCGTCATTCACCTTCACAATCTGTCCTTTTTTTCCAAGTGATTTTACATCCTCTAATAATACAACTTCCATTTTATATTTCTCCTTTCTCCAGCATCTGTGAAATAATCTCCTTCAGCCGTTCTCTGGCCTCCGGGATTGTTGTATCCTTTAACTGCGCACCGGCTATGGTCCGGTGGCCTCCTCCGCCTATCTTCTCCATCATAATCTGTACATTGATTTCATCAATGGAACGGGCGCTGAAATAAATAATATCCTTAATCTGCGTCAGCACAAAGGATGCCTTGATTCCGACAATATCCAAAAGCTCGTTGGCTGCCTGCGCTCCCACCACAGTAGGGCTTTCCAGGCCCTCAGCCGGGCACTCGGAAATGGCAAAGCAATCCTTGAAAATCTCTGCCCGCTGGATAGCCTCCGCTCTCGCCTTATAGTCCTCCAGCCGATCACGGAACAGCTTGCGTACACGGACCACATCCGCGCCGTTTCTCCGCAGGAAAGCCGCTGCCTCAAAGGTCCGGACTCCGGCCTGATTCATAAAGTTGTTGGTATCAATGACAATGCCCGCATACATGGCATCCGCCTCTGCCGGCCGCATCTTGATTCCGTCTCCGATGTACTGCAGTATCTCCGCCACCATCTCACAGGTGGAAGATGCATACGGCTCCACATAGGAAAGCACGGCATTGTCGATGATCTCGCTGCTCTGTCTGTGGTGATCCAGCACCACAATCGTCTTGATCTTCTTTAAAAGCTCCGGCGCCTCCGTAATGCTGGGACGGTTCACATCCACTACCACCAGCATGGTGCTGGCATCCGCCCACTCAGCCGCCTCTTCTCCGGTCATAAACAGATCCTCCGGATAGTCAGAGCTGTTCTGGAAGCGGGCCATCATGGGCTTCACAGAGGAATTTACGCCGTTCACCACGATTCTGGCCTTTTTATTCAGGAAAGACGCAGCCCGGTAGATGCCGATGGCTGCACCGAAAGAGTCGCTGTCGCCGTTTTTATGGCCCATGATCAGCAGCTTATCCTTGGTATCCATCAGCTCACGCATAGCGTGGGCCTTTACACGCGCCTTTACACGTGTTGTCTTTTCCAGCTGCTGCGACTTGCCGCCATAGTAACGGATACGGGATCCGTCCTTCACCACCGCCTGATCGCCGCCCCGGCCCAGAGCCATATCAATGGCCGTTCTGGCAAAGTCATAATTGCGACAGTAGCTGTCACCGTCCATACCCATGCCGATACTTAAAGTAACGGCCATGTCATTTCCGATATTAACCGTTTTGACGTCCTCCAAAAGGGAGAACCTGTTTTCCTGGATCACCTCAGCATATTGCTGCTTGATGACAAATAAGTATTTATCCTTCTCCAGCTTTTTTACAATACCGTCCAGATTCGTGATGTATTTATTGATCTTTCGATCGATCAGAGCCGAAAGAAGGGAACGGCGCACCTCCTCTACGCTCTCTAACGCCTCATCGTAGTTATCCAGATAAATGAGTCCTGCCACCAGCTTCTGACGGTCAATCTCCTGTTTATAAAAGAGTTCCTCCGTCTCATCAAAGAGATAGACAGCTAAAAGGATCTCCTCCGCTCCGTCCTCCGCCATGCCCATCCGGATGCCCTCTTCCTCATCCACACTGATCCGCCGGATATCCACCCGGTAAAATTTGTCCTCAAAGGAAGAATGGACGCTGGCATAATCCTCTATGTCATCCAAGAAATCCCGGTTGATTTCCGGGAACAGAGAGGCCAGACTCCTGCGGCTTTCCTTTTCCTCCTGCACAATCTCCGAGAAGGCACGGTTCAGCCACAATAAATGCCCTGTCTCATCTGCAATCGCATACGGCATTGCCATGTCGGCCAGAAGCTGCTTCTGCACCCAGGCGTACTGCGCGGAAAATTCCACCAGACCTCCCAGAAGCCTCTTTTTCCGGTATAGAAACAGCCACATGGCGATCACAATATAAAGAATCGTAAAGCCCGACATGGCCAGACCGGCCCGGGGACTTAAAAAACCCACCACCAGGTTCGCAGCCATCATAAAAACGGACAATACTATCGGCCACTGCAGATAGGTCCGCAGCTGACCTTGAATTTTTGTATTCTCTCTCATCTTGTTCTCCTGTGAAAAACACTCCGCCTATTCTGTGTATTATACCATGTCCTCCGGACATGGTGTCTCCGACGGATTTTAGCGCACGGATTTCTGCCTAGCGCAGAAACCGTGGCATGCGCAGGTATAATATCTGGCGATATTATACCATGTCCCCCGGACATGGTGTCTCCGAC
>Ga0129309_1000796_pt1 | contig 20802 bp, 22 predicted proteins | sample L1105metagenome_FD_94439 | JGI IMG/M metagenome (GOLD analysis project Ga0129309, IMG submission 94439) | Ring-tailed lemur group fecal microbial communities from Wisconsin, USA - L1105 metagenome | ecosystem: Host-associated > Mammals > Digestive system > Large intestine > Fecal | place: USA...
AAGTCCAAGGAGGTATCCGCTATACCGATTGCTCTTATCATTCTAACAGCTTAAGCAACAAGATGGGTAATTCCTTACTGGCTGTAAGGGGTATTAACCATAAATATATTGTAGTAGGAGGAAAGTTTCATGATCAATAAACTTGTGGAAAAAATTAAAAAAACAAATGCACCAATCGTTGTGGGACTTGATCCGATGCTTAATTATATTCCGAAGCATATCCAGGATCAGGCATTTGCTGAATTCGGTGAAACACTGGAAGGAGCAGCAGAAGCAATCTGGCAGTTTAATAAGGGAATCGTTGACGCTACCTGCGATCTGATCCCGGCAGTAAAGCCGCAGATTGCCATGTACGAGCAGTTTGGCATTCCGGGACTTATGGCATATAAAAAGACTGTTGATTATTGTAAAGCCAAAGATCTTGTTGTGATCGGAGACATTAAAAGAGGAGATATCGGTTCTACTTCTGCAGCTTATGCGGTAGGACATCTGGGACATGTTCAGGTAGGATCCAAACGTTATGCAGGCTTTGACGAAGACTTTGCTACCGTGAATCCTTATCTTGGAACAGATGGAGTGAAGCCTTTCATCGACGTATGTAAAGAAGAAAACAAAGGACTTTTTATTCTTGTAAAAACATCAAATCCATCCAGTGGAGAATTCCAGGACCGTATCATTGACGGACGTCCTCTTTATGAGTGGGTTGGTGAGAAAGTTGCACAGTGGGGCGAAGAGCATATGGGAGACGCCTACAGTTATGTGGGTGCTGTTGTAGGCGCTACTTATCCGGAAATGGGTAAGGTTCTCCGTAAACTGATGCCAAAAACATTTATCCTTGTTCCGGGATATGGTGCACAGGGCGGAAAAGGAAAAGATCTCGTTCACTTCTTTAATGAGGACGGACTTGGCGCGATCGTAAACTCCTCCAGAGGTATCATTGCAGCTTATAAACAGGAAGCTTATGCAAAATTTGGAGAAGAGAATTACGCAGATGCTTCCAGACAGGCAGTAAAAGATATGATCGAAGATATCAGCGGCGCTCTGTCCGGACAGAAATAATCGGGGCCAGGCAGATTCAGGAGGAGATATATGAGCGAAAAAACAAAAAAAAGCTTAAAGATCGTAAGTCAGAAAGAAATTGGCAAGGACATTTACAGTATGTGGCTTCAGGCAGATGAAATGGCCGATGCAGCCAGACCGGGACAGTTTCTGTCTCTTTATACACGGGATGGAAGCAAGCTGCTTCCCCGCCCGATCAGTATCTGTGAGATTGACCGGGAAAACAGAAGAATCCGCCTTGTTTATCGCGTAACCGGAGAAAATACAGGGACGGAAGCTTTTTCCAGACTTCATGCAGGGGTTCCGGTAGAGGTTCTTGGACCGCTTGGAAATGGATTTCCTCTTCAGGAGGCAGAAGGAAAAAGAGTTTTCCTTATGGGCGGCGGTATAGGGATTCCTCCTATGCTTCAGACTGCAAAGGAGCTGCATGCAGAAAAAACAGCAGTTCTCGGCTACAGAGACGAATTGTTTTTGAATGAGGAATTTGAAAATTTTGCAAATGTGTTTGTGGCTACAGAGGACGGAAGCGCCGGAACAAAGGGGAATGTTATGGATGCTATCCGGGAAAATGCCCTGGAGGCGGATGTGATCTTTGCCTGCGGTCCTACACCTATGCTCCGTGCGATCAAAACATTTGCGGAGGAAAAGAATATTCCATGCTGGATTTCCATGGAAGAGCGTATGGCGTGCGGCGTAGGAGCCTGCCTGGCATGCGTATGTAAGTCAAAAGAAGTGGATGGTCATTCTCATGTACATAACAAGAGAATTTGTAAAGATGGCCCGGTATTTCTGAGTACGGAGGTGGAATTATGATAAAAACAGCCGTTAATCTTGCAGGCGTAGAACTGAAAAATCCTGTAATGACAGCCTCCGGAACTTTTGGCTCAGGGGAAGAATACAGTGAATTCGTGGATTTGAATAAACTGGGCGCTGTAGTGACTAAAGGCGTGGCGAATGTGCCGTGGCCGGGAAATCCTACCCCCAGAATCGCAGAAACTTCCAGTGGTATGCTGAATGCCATTGGACTTCAAAATCCGGGAATTGATGTTTTTTGCGAAAGAGATATTCCTTTTTTGAAAAAATATGATACCAGAATCATTGTAAATGTCTGCGGAAAAACAACAGAAGATTACTGTGAGGTGGTAGAGCGTCTGGGTAATGAGCCTGTAGATCTCCTGGAGATCAATGTATCCTGCCCGAATGTAAAAGAAGGAGGAATTGCTTTTGGCCAGGATCCCAAAGCGCTGGAAGCAATCACGAAAGAAGTAAAAAAATATGCAAAACAGCCTGTGATCATGAAACTCAGCCCAAATGTGACAGATATCACAGAAATGGCAAAGGCGGCAGAAGCAGGCGGTGCAGATGTGCTTTCTCTGATTAATACCCTTACAGGAATGAAAATCGACATTAATCGCAGAACGTTTGCGCTGGCAAATAAGACAGGAGGAATGTCCGGCCCGGCAGTAAAGCCTGTAGCAGTGCGAATGGTGTATCAGGTGGCTCAGGCTGTGAAACTTCCGATTATTGGAATGGGAGGTATCGCAACTGCAGAAGATGCACTTGAATTTTTGATGGCAGGTGCGACAGCAGTGTCGGTAGGAACTGCCAATTTCTTTAATCCTTATGCGACAGAAGAAGTGGTGGCAGGAATTGAGGAGTTTATGCGGCGACAGCATGTGGAGGATATCTCTGAACTGATTGGAGCTGTAAAATAATTTTTAAATTGATAAGGGGCTGCTGTAAGCTGAGTCGGATGAATTCGGATGTGCGATTACAGCGGACCCTTTTTTCGGGGAGAAATGAATGAAAAAAGACAGAACAAGTGATATGACTGTGGGGAATCCGGTGAAGCTGATCATCTGGTTTATGATCCCTATGTTTCTGGGAAACGTATTTCAGCAATTTTATAACATTGCAGACTCTATTGTGGCAGGCCAGTTTATTGGTGTGGACGCTCTGGCAGCCATTGGAAGTACTGGATCTTTGATGTTTTTTGTGACCGGATGGCTCAATGGTCTCAGCAGTGGATTTGCGATCATTGTTTCGCAGATGTTCGGTGCAAAAAAATATGACGATATGCGCCATTATGTGGCAATGTCGATTTATCTGATGTTTGGATTTACTGTAGTAATGACGGTAGGTCTTTTGATATTGAATGAACCGATTCTGAGACTGATGAACTCTCCAGAAGATCTGATGGGAGATGTGATGTCTTATATGGGAATTATTTATGCTGGTCTTATCGTTACTGCCGCATATAATTCTCTGGCAGCTTTTCTTCGTGCTTTGGGCGATTCCAAGTCACCATTGTACTTTTTGATCATCTCTGCAACGATCAACGTAATCCTGGATGTGGTCCTGATCAAATTTTTTGGCATGGGGGTAGAAGGATGCGCTTATGCAACGGTGGTCGCACAGGCAATTTCGGCGATATGCTGTCTGATCTATATTGTGAAAAAATACCCGATCCTTCATCTGGAGAAAAAAAACTTTGAACTTAGAAGAGGAAGTATGAGCAAACTGATGGCTCTGGGAATTCCCATGGCGCTTCAGTTTTCCATTACAGCTATCGGTACAATCATTGTACAGGGAGCGGTAAATGTTTATGGCGCAGTCCATATGGCAGGTTTTTCCGCTGCCGGAAAGATCCAGAACATCATTACCATGGTTGCAGTTTCCATGGGGGCGACTATAGCGACCTATGTAGGACAGAATCGGGGAGCGGGGCGTATGGATCGTGTTCGGGAAGGCGTCCGGTATTCCTGGCTCATGCTTCTGGCATGGAGTGTGATCGAGATGGTGCTGATGTACTTCTGCGGAAAATATTTTACGTATCTTTTTATCAGCACGTCGGAGACGGAAGTGGTTGCGGTATCTGTTACCTACTTCCGAACAGTATTCTGGGCATATCCATTTCTCTGTACCATCTTTCTTTTTCGAAATGCGCTTCAGGGAATGGGATACGGTCTTGTGCCTATGCTGGGCGGTGTGTTTGAACTGGTGGCAAGAGCAGCTATCGTGTTCTTTGTGGCAGGAAAAACAAGCTTTGCAGGGGTTTGTCTGGCAGACCCTATGGCGTGGATCGCAGCCTTGATTCCTCTCATCCCATATTATTATTACGTAATGAGAAAATATAAAAAGTATGAGCTGGCGCAATCCGAATCCATTCATTGAAAAAGTACAGTGAGTGTGATAGAATGAAAACAGTAAAATCAAGAAAATGAAAAGGGCTTGCCCGTAAATACGGAGGTTAAAGAGATATGGAACAGTATAAACAGGAATTTATTCAGTTTATGGTAGACAGTAAGGTTTTAAAATTTGGTGAGTTTACTTTGAAAAGCGGAAGAAAATCACCATTTTTTATGAATGCCGGCGGTTATGTGACCGGTTCTCAGCTGAAAAAGCTTGGTGAGTATTATGCAAAGGCAATCCACGACAAGTATGGTGATGATTTTGACGTACTGTTCGGACCGGCTTACAAGGGAATTCCGTTAAGTGTTGTGACCGCCATTGCCTACAGTGAGCTTTATGGAAAAGAAGTCCGCTACTGCTCTGACCGTAAGGAAGAAAAAGATCATGGTGCAGATAAGGGCAGCTTTCTGGGCAGCACCCTGAAAGACGGAGACCGTGTTATTATGATCGAGGACGTAACTACTTCCGGTAAATCCATGGAAGAAACCGTTCCGAAGGTAAAAGGCGCTACAGATGTGACAATCGTAGGTCTTATGGTATCTTTGAACCGTATGGAAGTCGGCAAGGGCGGTGAGAAATGTGCTCTTGATGAAGTCAGAGATCTGTATGGATTTGAAACTGCTGCAATTGTAGATATGGCAGAGGTAACGGAATATCTTTATAATAAAGAAATCAACGGACAGGTGATCATCGATGATGCAATTAAAGCATCTATTGATGAGTATTATCGTCAGTATGGAGTAAAATAGGAGGTTTTTCCGTGAACGAAAAGATCTATAAAACAATGACAAGAACAGGAGCCTGCAATCTGGCAGTGGGCATTATCACCCTGGTGACAGGGATTGCAGCCGGCATTCTGATGATCGTTGGCGGTGCAAGACTTCTTAAAAGAAGATCAGACATTCTGATCTGAGCAGGGAAGTTGAGTAAAAATACAAAGCGTAAGATCAGGCAGATAGGTATTTTTTTATTTATTGTATATGTAATGCTTTTGAGTTATGTGCTGTTTTTTTCAGAAGGATATGGTCGCATGGCTGCTGAAGAGAGCATATACAGGTATAATTTGAAGCCTTTTGCAGAAATCCGGAGATTCTGGGTCTACAGAAGTCAGGTCGGTCTGTCTGCCTTTTTTCTGAATGTTTTCGGGAATGTGATCGGATTCATTCCCTTCGGGTTTATCCTGCCGGTCATCAGCCGGAGATGGCGCAGCGGATTCCTGATCGTTTTGTCCGGATTTTGCCTGAGTTTTTGTGTGGAGACAATCCAGCTTGTAACAAAGGTAGGCTGTTTTGACGTGGACGATCTGATATTAAATACGGCAGGGGCAGCAGCAGGATATCTGCTGTTTGCGGTCTGTGATCACCTGAGGAGAAAACACTATGGCGAAAAGATATAGATATTCATTTACAAAGACAAAAGAAGCGGAGAAGGGAAAGCTGTCAGTATGTCTGGCAGCTGCTTCTCTTCTTCTGTTTGTGGTTTCTGTCCTGACTGCTTATGGACTTAATGGAAAGTATGGCTTTATTGTAGGCGGTATCTGCCTTTTTGCCACACTGCTTTCTGTTTATGGGTTTATTATGGGACTTTCCAGTTTTTCAGAGGAAAAGCGTATGCATCGTACCAGTATTGTTGGTTCCATCCTGAATGGAATCCTCATGGTGGGATGGCTGGGCTTTTTTTTAATGGGAGTGTAAAGTATGGAACGATTAAGAAAACAGATGGAATTTATTGTTGAGGTGGACAAGGTAAAAAATATCTTCCGCCAGACATATCTTGCAGATGCAAACCGAAAAGAAAACGATGCGGAACATTCTTGGCATCTGGCATTGATGGCTGTGCTGCTTAAAGAATATTCCAATGAAGAAGTAGATCTTGCGAAAGTTGTACCGATGGTTCTGCTTCATGATCTTGTGGAGATTGATGCAGGGGATACCTACGCATATGATGAAGCCGGAGCGGAAACCAAAAGAGAAAGAGAAACAAAAGCAGCAGATCGCATTTTTGGCCTGCTTCCTCAGGATCAGTGTATTTGGTTCCGGGAATTGTGGGAGGAGTTTGAAGCATATGAAACTCCGGAAGCGAAATTTGCTCATGTATTGGATAATTGCCAGCCCTTGCTTTTGAATGATGCTTCTGATGGTCGAAGCTGGGCGGAACATGGGGTGAAAAAAAGCCAGATTTATAAAAGAAACGAGTATACTTCAGAGGGATCTGTGGAAATCTGGGAATATATGAAAGAACTGATAGACAAGCATATCCGCCTGGGTCATGTGATGGATGAGTAGACGATGGGCGGAGAAAAAATGAAGGGAGATGACGGCTTGGACGAATTACTGATGGAGCGTTTTTCTCTGGCAAAGGACAGAGTGGCAGAGATTTGTACAGAACAGGAAATAAAAGCTCCTTTTGATGGATTTTTTAAAGCTTCTGCAGAATTATTGAAAAAAACAGGAGAAATTCTGGAAAGACAAAACACAGAGCTTACGCTGGAAGAATGGAAAGAGGAGAATCGTTCTCTTTATTGCGAGCTGTTTGCGGAAAATTATGATCATTCTTATGGGAATCCGGCATATGCAGCGTCCTGCCTTGGCGAGTACGGAAAAGCAATGTGCTTTTTATACGCGGAGCTGAGAGGCACGATCGTATATGCATATGAAAAAAAATGGTGGGATTATACGGTTGCGGCAGAACTCTTTTTGGAAATGCATTCGGCATTTTCGGAAGAAGAAATTCCGACTGTGAAAATTACAGAGGATATTCTTCGTTCCTATGTCAATGATTATTGCCAGGATATGATGGAACAGAGGATTGCAGAGGCGGTGGATCCTTCTCTTGATTTTGCAGTCAGGATTATTATGGAATCGGATCTAACAGATCTTCGGTATCTTTATCGATATGGAGAATATGTATCAGAAAATGAAACTGGTGTTGCGGAATTTCTGAACCGTCTTACTCAGGCGCAGATTGATGATATGGCCCGTACTTATACGGAGGGATACCGCATTGGATTTATCAATACAAGGAAGGATATTACACGGAAAAAAACAGTGAATATCCGTTACAGCCTTGGCTTTGAGCGGATGGTCCGTGCTGCCGTTCTGCAGTTCAGGGAGATGGGGCTGGAACCGGTGATCTATCGTCATGCGTCTCACGTTGTAAATAAACGTGGAAGTGCCCGGGTAGGCTTTACAGGAGCTGTGGCAAATCCGCAGTACGAATACGACCACAGACAGGACAGTGCGCTTTTCCTGGACAGTGATTTTGTAAAAAGAAAGCTTCGTTCCATGCAGAATGCATACGACAAATATGAAGAGCTGGCAGGAGTCCATGGTGGTCCGGCAGTGATCGAGACTTTTGGAGAAGAGCCTTTTTCTCCGGTATCCAGGTCGGAAGCATATGCTTTAAGTGAGGCGCAGCAAAAGCTGCAGGTGGAACTGGATAATGAATCCGGACAGATTGTCAACCGTTATATTAAGGGTGAGGAAAGAAGCTTTACGATCATTGCTTATCCGGTTCCGGAAATCGGGGAAAAATTCCAAGAGATTTTTGGAGAGATCGTAAAGATCAATACACTGGATTATAAGCTTTATCAGCAGATCCAGCAGACCATCATTGATAAACTGGATACCTGCGAGTGGGTGGAAATCAAAGGAAAAGACGGCAATGAAACGGATCTTATCATCCATCTTCATACTCTTGATAATCCGGAAAAGCAGACAAACTTTGAGAATTGCGTGGCAGATGTCAACATTCCGGTGGGAGAAGTCTTTACCTCTCCGGTTCTTGCCGGGACAGGCGGAATCCTCCATGTGAAAAAAGTATATCTGAATGGTCTGCAGTTCAGAGATCTGAAGCTGGTATTTGACTGTGGACAGGTGATCGATTATTCCTGCAGTAATTTTGAAAGCGAGGAGGAAAACCGCGCTTATATTGAGGATAATATTCTTCACCATCATGTAAAGATTCCTATGGGAGAGTTTGCGATCGGAACCAATACCACTGCTTATGTTGCGGCGGAGAAATATGGAATTGCAGACAAACTTCCGATCCTTATTGCAGAAAAAATGGGACCTCATTTTGCAGTGGGCGATACCTGCTACAGCTGGGCGGAAGATACTCCGGTTTACAATCCTGATGGAAAAGAGATCATTGCCCGTGATAACGAGATTTCCAGTCTGAGAAAAGAAGATATCAGTCTCGCTTACTATGGATGCCATACAGACATCACAATCCCGTATGACGAACTGGGAAGTATTCGTGTGATCGATGACGATGGAGAAAGTCATTCCATTATCGAAGAGGGACGATTCGTGCTGTCTGGTACAGAGGAACTGAATAAGCCTTTTTGCTGAGAATACAAAAACAGTTTGTGCGCCAAAATATTTCTTTGCGGGAAAGCGGTTGACACAAAAATAGAATCTTAGTAGAATCAACCTGAAACAGAACGAAAAAGGAGGCCTACCAATGAAAAAAGTTGGAATTGTAATGGGAAGCGATTCAGATATGCCGGTTATGAGCAAGGCTGCGGCTATTCTTGACAAGCTTGGTGTGGAGTATGAAATGAAGATTATTTCTGCCCACAGAGAACCGGACGTATTTTTTGATTATGCAAAAAGCGCAGAAGAAAGAGGATTTAAGGTGATCATTGCAGGTGCAGGAATGGCAGCGCATCTGCCGGGAATGTGTGCGGCAATCTTCCCGATGCCGGTAATCGGTATTCCGATGCATACCACCTCTTTGGGAGGACGTGATTCTCTTTATTCCATCGTACAGATGCCGTCAGGTATCCCGGTTGCAACAGTTGCTATTAATGGCGGAGCAAATGCGGGACTTCTGGCAGCAAAGATTCTTGCAACCTCAGATCCGGAACTTCTGGAAAAACTGAAGGCATACAGTCAGGAGCTGAAGGAACAGGTAGAGGCGAAAGATGCAAGACTGCAGGAAGTAGGCTATCAGAATTATTAAAAACGTCAGGGACACGAAAAACAACCATTATCATAAACAAAATACTGGGAGGATATTATGGATTACAAGAACGCAGGTGTGGATATAGAGGCAGGATATAAATCAGTGGAGCTGATGAAAAAACATATTGCAAAGACTATGAGACCGGAGGTCCTTGGCGGGATCGGCGGATTTTCAGGCGCTTTTTCTCTGAGCAGCTTTAAGGGAATGGAAGAGCCGACTCTGGTTTCCGGTACTGACGGATGCGGAACCAAGGTGAAGCTTGCAATGGTTATGGACAAGCATGATACCATCGGTATTGACGCAGTTGCCATGTGTGTCAATGATATCGCGTGTGCAGGAGCAGAGCCTCTGTTTTTCCTGGACTATATTGCGTGCGGCAAAAACTATCCGGAAAAGATCGCGGAGATCGTAGCTGGTGTGGCAGAGGGCTGTGTTCAGTCCGGTGCTGCCCTGATCGGCGGAGAGACTGCAGAACATCCTGGACTTATGCAGGAGGACGAATATGACCTTGCAGGCTTTGCGGTAGGCGTTATTGACAAAAAAGATCTTCTTACAGGAGAAGAGCTGGAAGCAGGAGATGTACTGATCGGTATGGCTTCCACCGGTGTACACAGCAATGGATTTTCTCTTGTACGAAAAGTATTTGATATGACCAGAGAGTCCCTGGATACTTATTATGATGAACTGGGAAGTACTTTGGGAGAGGCGCTTCTTGCACCGACCAGAATTTATGTAAAAGCTCTTAAGAGCATTAAGGAAGCGGGAGTTCGTATTCATGCATGCAGCCATATTACAGGCGGCGGTTTTTATGAGAACATTCCCCGTATGCTGAAAGAGGGAACCAGAGCTGTGGTAGAAAAAGACAGCTATCCGGTACTTCCGATCTTTAAGCTTCTTGCAGAGAAAGGAAATATCGAAGAACAGATGATGTACAACACATACAATATGGGACTTGGAATGATCCTTGCTGTCCGTCCTGAGGATGTGGATAAAACAATGGAAGCAATCCGTGCAGCAGGAGATACTCCTTATGTGGTAGGCCGTATCGAAGCGGGAGAAAAGGGTGTTGATTTATGCTGAAACTGGGTGTTCTTGTATCCGGAGGCGGAACGAATCTTCAGGCCATCCTGGATGCAGTGGAAAGCGGCAAAATCACAAATGCCAGTGTAGGTCTTGTGATCAGCAATAATTCAGGAGCCTATGCTCTTGAGAGAGCGGAGAAGCATGGAGTTCCGGCAGCATGCATTTCTCCAAAAGCCTATGAGGATCGGGAAGCATTTCATAAGGCGCTTCTTGCTGAACTTCAGAACCATCAGATTGATCTGGTGGTTCTGGCAGGATTCCTGGTGGCAGTTCCTCCGATGATCGTAGAGGCATATCCAAACAGGATCATAAATATCCATCCATCTCTGATTCCTTCGTTCTGCGGAACCGGGTTTTACGGGCTGCGGGTTCATGAAGGCGTTCTGTCCAGAGGAGTAAAGGTGACCGGTGCTACGGTACATTTTGTAGATACAGGGACAGATACCGGCCCTATCATCCTTCAAAAAGCAGTTGAAGTGCAGGAGGGAGATACGCCGGAAATCCTTCAGCGCCGGGTAATGGAGCAGGCAGAATGGCAGATCCTTCCGGAAGCGATCAATCTGATCGCCAACGGAAAGGTTATGGTAGAAGATGGAAAGGTACGGATCAGCAGATAAGGAGGAAATACCTATGAATATATTGATTGTTGGAAGCGGCGGAAGAGAACATGCCATTGCGTGGAGCGTGGCAAAAAGCCCGAAGGCAGATAAAATCTACTGTGCACCGGGAAATGCCGGAATTTCTGAGTTTGCAGAATGTGTTCCTATTGGAGCTATGGAATTTGAGAAGCTGGCAGATTTTGCCGAAGAAAAAGCAATCGATCTTACCATCATCGGCATGGACGATCCCCTGGTAGGCGGTGTTGTGGATGTATTTGAAAACAGAGGACTGAAGGTGTTTGGCCCTCGCAAAAATGCGGCAATTCTTGAAGGTTCTAAGGCGTTTTCCAAGGACCTGATGAAAAAGTACCAGATTCCGACTGCCGGTTATGAGAATTTTGATGATGCGGAAAAAGCTCTGGAATATCTTCGTACACAGGCAAAATTTCCGATTGTCCTGAAAGCAGACGGACTGGCGCTGGGAAAAGGGGTTCTGATCTGTAAGGATCTTGCAGAGGCGGAAGCCGGTGTCAAAGAGATCATGGAGGACAAAAAGTTCGGAAGTGCGGGAAATACCATGGTTATTGAAGAGTTTATGACGGGTCGTGAGGTTTCGGTTCTTTCCTTTGTGGATGGAAAAACAATCCGTACCATGACCTCCGCGCAGGATCATAAACGTGCCATGGATGGCGATAAAGGACTGAATACCGGTGGAATGGGTACCTTTTCTCCAAGTCCTTTTTATACAAAAGAAGTAGATGATTTCTGCAGGAAATACATCTACCAGCCTACGGTAGACGCCATGGCATCTGAAGGCCGTCCTTTTGTTGGAATCATTTTCTTTGGTCTGATGCTTACTGCAGACGGACCGAAGGTTCTGGAATATAATGCCCGTTTCGGTGACCCGGAGGCTCAGGTGGTGCTCCCGAGAATGAAAACAGATATTCTCGATGTGATGGAAGCCTGTGTCAATGGTACACTGGATCAGGTGGAACTGGAATTTGAGGATAACGCAGCCGTGTGCGTAGTTCTGGCAAGTGAAGGATATCCTGTAAAATACGAAAAGGGAATTCCGATGTCCGGATTTGAGAACTTCAAAGGAAAAGAAGGATATTACTGTTTCCATGCAGGAACAAAGTTCCAGGATGGACAGATTGTTACAAACGGCGGCCGTGTGGTAGGGATCACTGCCAAGGGCAGCGACCTCAAAGAAGCAAGAAAGAATGCATATGAAGCGACTGACTGGATCAGTTTTGCTACAAAATATATGCGCCATGATATTGGAAAAGCGATTGATGAGGCTTAAGGAGGCAGCATTGTGTATTGTGTAAAAAAAATAACAGAGGATATGTACTGGATTGGAGCCAGTGACAGAAGACTGGAGCTTTTTGAAAATGTATATCCGATTCCGAAAGGGGTTTCCTATAACTCCTATGTAATCATGGATGAAAAGACAGTCCTTCTGGATACGGTAGACCATTCTGTATGTGAACAGTTTCTTGAAAATCTGGAATATGTTTTGAATGGACGCAGTCTGGATTATATTATAGTGAATCATATGGAGCCGGATCATTGTGCATCTCTTGCAGAAGTGGTGATTCGTCATCCGAATGTAAAACTGGTTGGAAATGCAAAAACATTTACCATGATGAAACAGTTTTTTGATTTTGAAGTGGACAGCCGTGCCGTAGTGATCAAAGAGGGAGATACTCTTCAGACGGGAAAACATACGCTGGCTTTTGCCATGATTCCGATGGTGCACTGGCCGGAGGCAATGGTTACCTATGATGTTTGCGATAAAGTTCTGTATAGTGCGGATGCATTTGGAACTTTTGGAGCATTAAATGGAAATATCTTTGCTGATGAAGTGAATTTCGAGAACGAATGGCTGGAAGAGGCAAGAAGATATCTGACGAACATTGTAGGAAAATACGGTGCGCAGGTTCAGGCAGCCCTGAAAAAAGCGTCTGCTTTGGATATAGAAATCATCTGTCCGCTTCATGGACCGGTATGGAGAGAAAACCTGGGATGGTTTATTGATAAATACCAGAAATGGAGTACTTATACACCGGAAGATCATGCAGTTCTGATTCTGTATGCTTCTATTTACGGTAATACAGAAAGTGCGGTAAACGTGCTTGCAGGAAGAATATCTGATGCGGGAGAAAAGAACATTGCCATGTATGATGTGTCAAAAACAGATCCGTCATATCTTCTCGCAGAGGCATTTCGCTGTGACAGAATCGTATTTGCCTGCCCGACCTATAACGCAGGTCTTTTCCCGAAAATGGAAACACTTCTTGCGGAGCTGAAGGCTCATAATTTCCAGAATAGAAAAGTTGCTGTTATGGAAAATGGAACATGGGCTATTTCAGCAGGAAAGCAGATGAAAGAAATATTGTCCTCTATGAAAAACATGGAAATATATGACAACACCCTCACAGTAAAATCTTCTTTGAAAAAAGATCAGCTGGAGGAACTGGACGGAATCGTAGAATTCCTGATGAAATAAAAAGGAGCATCCGGACATCTGGGAGATGACGGGATATGGAAAGGATAAAAAATGGGAATGAGTGTAGTTGACGCAGTAAAGGAAATCCAGGCCAGAGAAAATGTATATGTAGCATATTCTCAGGTGACGAAACTTCCTTATGTAACCTGCGCGGAAGAGACATATAATGACCAGGTTTGGTTTTTTGCCGAAGAAGAGACCCTGAAAGAGTTTGGAAAGAAAAAACTGGAGGATAAGATCCTTCTTATGGGAATGAAATATGAGAAAAAAGATTTCCCAAGACTGTATGGGCTTTTGTATGCAGTAGGCGTTAATTCTCTGGTATGGAATAACGGAACAGAGGAGATTGAAGTGGAGCTTGAAAAGATTGTTCGTCGTCCGGATCTTAGTAAGATGGAGCCGGAAAAACGCCCTCTTATCAATTCTACACTTCAGCTTTCCGGAATTTATTTTATGCAGGAACTTCGCCGTCCGGTAGCAAAAGAAGAGCGCAAAAATATTCGGGAATTAGAGGAAGAGCTGATTGCGAATCTGAAAAAAGCCGAGTTCCTTGTGGCGATGGAACGAAACGAAGAGGATCCTTCGAAGGTAAATATTCCTTATCTGAAAAATAAAGAAGGGAAAATTCTCCAGCCGGTATTTTCGGATGTGCTGGAGTATGAGAAATTTGCGAAAGGAAAAAAACTCAGGATAGCAAAGCTTCCATTTGCAAAGCTTTCGGATGTTATGATTCCGCAGGCGGAATTTCTTGTGATCAATCCTCTGGGATTTAATCTGCTGTTGAATAAGGATCAGTTGAAAAAAATCATGGGATGATTTTATAATGTATAAAAACAGCTGTTGGCTGCATCGTTTTTATGGTGTTGGCAGAACAGCTGTTTTTCTTTGCGAAAAATAATGGTTTTCAAAATATGTGAGATGTGCTAGTATATGTGTAACACAATGTGAGGAGGCTTGAATATGGTCATAGAAATAGATTTTAACAGTGATGAGGCCATTTATGTTCAGCTGATGAACCAGATCATCCTGGGAATTGCCACTTCGCGCCTGCAGGAGGGAGACACACTTCCTTCGGTAAGACAGATGGCAGATACCATTGGTATTAATATGCATACGGTAAATAAGGCTTATACACTTCTGAAGCAGGAAGGCTTTGTTTCCATCGACAGACGAAGAGGAGCGATTGTTGCGATTGATGTAGACAAGATCAAAGCACTGGAGGAAATGAAAGAAAATCTGGTGGTGGCTTTGGCAAAGGGATGTTGCAAAAAAGTATCCAGATCAGAAGTTCATCAGCTGATCGATGAGATCTTTGATGAATACGATCTATAAAGTATAGAAACAGTATTTATGAATCAAAAAATTAGGAGGATTATATGCAGAAAAAGTTAACCAGACAGGCAGCTGCAGCATTGAAACTGGCCAGAAACGCAGCAGAGTCCTGTAAGCATACTTATATTGGCACGGAACATATTCTGGTGGGACTTTTGAAGGAACAGGAGGGAACGGCCGGCAGACTTCTTGAAGAGTTCGGTGTAGAACAGGAAAAACTCCAGGAACTGATCAACAGCCTGATTGCACCTGCGGACGGTAATCTTATGGAAAGAAAAGCAGAATACAGTCCGAGGGCCAGAAGACTTCTCGAAAGTGCAGAACAGGAGGCGGAAAGCCAAAAAGAGGAAAAAACAGGAACAGAACACATTTTGATTGCCATGCTGAAAGAGACTGACTCTGTTGCTACCCGTCTGCTTTATACGATGGGAGTCAATATCCAGAAATTGTATGCGGCTGTGCTGACAGCTATGGGCTATGATGGTGAGACGGCAGTAGAAGAAATGCAGGCTTCTCGGGCATTGCGGACAAAAAAAGGATCGGGGACGCCTTTTCTGGATCAGTACAGCCGTGATCTGACCGCAATGGCTTCAGAAGGCAGGCTCGATCCGGTTGTAGGAAGAGAAGATGAAATTTCCCGTCTGATCCAGATTTTGAGCAGAAGAACAAAAAACAATCCATGCCTGGTAGGAGAACCTGGAGTTGGTAAAACAGCAATTGTAGAAGGACTTGCTCAGAAAATCGTTTCCGGAATGGTTCCTGAAACGGTAAAAGATAAAAGAGTGGTTGTCCTTGATCTTTCCGGAATGGTCGCAGGAAGCAAATACCGGGGAGAATTTGAAGAACGTATTAAAAATGTTGTGAATGAAGTCAAAGAAGATCAGGGTATCCTTCTGTTTATTGATGAACTTCATACCATCATTGGAGCCGGAGGTGCGGAAGGCGCACTTGATGCCTCCAATATTTTGAAACCGTCTCTTTCCAGAGGGGAGATCCAGCTGATCGGAGCAACTACACTTGAAGAATATCGAAAATATATTGAAAAAGATGCGGCTTTGGAGAGGCGTTTTCAGCCGGTAACAGTAGAAGAGCCGTCAGCGGAAGCGGCGCTGGAGATTTTGAGAGGACTGCGTCCGTATTATGAAAAACATCATGGTGTGGTGATTGAGGACCAGGCTCTGGAAGCAGCAGTTCAGATGTCAGTGCGGTATATCAATGATCGTTTTCTTCCGGATAAAGCCATTGATATTATTGACGAGGCTTCTGCAAAAGTGCGTCTGGGGGAATGCAGACGGCTTCCAAGAGCAGAAGAATTAGAGAAAGAGATCCAGAAACTGCTGGAACAGAAAGAATGTGCCATCCAGGAGGCAGATCTTGACAGAGCGAGGGCTATTCAAAAAGAACAAACCGATTTGGAAAAAGAACTTTCAGATATTTTTGCAAAAGAAGAACGCAGAAATAAAAGAAAAAGATCTGTGGTAACAGAAAGTTCGGTTGCTGATATTATTTCCGGATGGACGAAGATACCGGTACAGCGTCTGACGGAAAGTGAAACCAAAAGATTGTCTCGTCTTGAGAATATTCTTCACAAACGTGTAATCGGTCAGGAAGAAGCGGTAAAAGCAGTTGCACAGGCTGTAAAAAGAGGGCGGGTAGGATTAAAAGATCCCAGCCGTCCCATTGGTTCCTTTTTGTTCCTTGGTCCTACAGGGGTTGGAAAAACAGAATTATCAAAGGCACTGGCGGAAGCTGTCTTTGGAAGCGAGCAGGCAATGATCCGTGTAGATATGTCTGAATATATGGAAAAGCATAGTGTGTCTAAAATGATCGGATCGCCTCCCGGGTATGTCGGGTATGAAGAAGCAGGGCAGCTTAGTGAAAAGGTGCGCAGAAATCCGTATAGTGTGATTTTATTTGACGAGATAGAAAAAGCACATCCGGATGTGTTTAATATTCTTCTGCAGGTGTTGGATGATGGTCATATAACAGATGCTCATGGTCGTAAAGTGGACTTTAAGCAGACGATTATCATTATGACTTCTAATGCAGGAGCGCAGGCTATCATTGAACCGAAAAAGTTAGGATTCATGTCGGGAGACAGCGAAAAACAGGATTATGAACGTATGAAATCCAATGTAATGGAAGAGGTGCGCCGACTGTTTAAGCCGGAGTTCCTGAATCGTATAGATGAGATTATGGTATTCCATACCTTGAGCAAGGAGCATATCCGTAAAATTGTGGGACTTCTTTTGAAAAACCTCGAAAAAAGATGCGAGGAACAGTTGGATATATGCCTGAAAATCAGTGATTCGGTAAAAGATTATCTGGCAGAGGCAGGATTTGACAGCAAATACGGAGCCCGTCCTCTGCGCCGGGCAATCCAGACGAAGCTGGAAGATACGCTTGCAAATGAAATTTTGGCTGGAAATATAAAAAGAGAAAGTACAGTTAAAGTTCAGCTGTATCAGAAACAGATTCGATTTGTCCAGGCTGCAGATAATAAAACAAAATGAGATAAATCGTTACGGTTCATTCCGTTTGCAGTAACGATAAATCTAAAAAAGATATTAAATCTTAAACAGGATACTGTTCAAAAAAAACTGAAAATGATATAATAAAAAAAAGCAGGAAGAAAGAATACAGAATATTTTTTCCATAGCATTTATCAAATGATACAACAGATAGTTTTAGGGAGGACATAAGATCATGGCAGTAGTAAAAGAACTGATTCGTACAGAGGAAAACGGAAGCATCAGCTTTGGAAATTACCAGCTGGATCAAAAATCGAAAGTATCCGATTTTCAGCATCAGGGGGATGTGTATAAAGTAAAAACTTTTTATGAGATCACTAAGCTGGAGCGAAACGGAATGTTTGTTTATGAATCTGTACCGGGAACAGCGGTTTATAACCTTGCCCAGGACGGTTCTACCATGAGTTTCCAGGTAGAGGGAGCAGAAGATGCGCAGATTACGGTAGAAATGGAAGCGGATACAGAATACGAAATTTCTATTAACGGAGCTGATGCAGGAACAATGAAGACGAATCTGGGCGGCAAGCTTTCTTTCAGTGTGGAGCTTGGTGATACAGATGCAGCAGAAGTGAAGATTGTAAAATGTTAAAAAATAAGAAAGTTGTATATTTTTGCCAGGAATGTGGTTATGAATCTTCCAAATGGATGGGACAATGCCCGGGCTGCAGAGCCTGGAATACCTTTGTGGAAGAGACGGTTTCAACTAAGAAAACATCTTCATCCGCAGTAAATGCAGGATCTGCAAAAAGGTCGGAACCGGTAAAGCTGAAAGATATTCGGCTTTCAGAGGATGAACGAAGATTGACAAAAATGAATGAACTTGACAGAGTGCTCGGGGGCGGTATCGTTCCCGGGTCTCTTGTTCTTGTGGGAGGGGATCCGGGAATTGGAAAATCAACCCTTCTTTTGCAGGTGTGCAGAAACCTGGCAGTATCCGGGAACTCTGTGTTATATATTTCTGGAGAGGAATCGCTGCGGCAAATTCGTCTTCGTGCAGATCGTATTGGAGAATTTAATGAAAATCTGCAGATTTTCTGTGAAACCAATCTGGAAGTTATCAGAGGCGTAATTGAAAGAAAAAAACCGGATATGGTGGTGATCGATTCTATTCAGACGATGTTCCATGAAGAAATCAGTTCTGCACCGGGAAGTGTGTCTCAGGTGCGAGAATCCACCAATATTCTGATGCAGATCGCAAAGGGAATGGGAATCTCTATTTTTATTGTGGGTCATGTGACAAAAGAGGGAAATGTTGCGGGACCAAGAGTCTTAGAACATATGGTAGATACGGTGCTGTATTTTGAAGGTGACCGTCATGCTTCCTATCGTATACTTCGTGCGGTAAAAAACAGATTTGGATCCACCAATGAAATTGGAGTATTTGAAATGAAAAATACCGGGCTGGAAGAGGTGAAAAATCCTTCAGAGTTTATGCTGAACGGAAAGCCAAGCGGAACCTCAGGTTCTATTGTGGCTTGTTCTATGGAAGGAACGAGACCGATTCTGGTAGAAATTCAGGCACTTGTCTGCCAGAGTAATTTTGGAATTCCCAGAAGAACTGCGGTGGGGACTGACTTTAACAGGGTCAATTTGCTTATGGCAGTTCTTGAAAAAAAGGTGGGGATCCATCTTGCCTCTTGTGATGCATATGTCAACATTGCCGGAGGCATGAAAATGACAGAACCTGCCATTGATCTGGGTATTTCATTGGCGGTTGTATCCAGCTGCAAAGATATTGTGATTCCGGATTCAGTACTTGCTTTTGGAGAGGTTGGTTTAAGCGGTGAGGTCCGTGCGGTAAGCATGGCTGCCCAAAGAGTAGCGGAAGCGAAGAAGCTTGGCTTTACAACAGTGATCCTTCCGAAGGTGTGTCAGTCTTCTATGGAAAAGACTGAGGGGATGAATCTTGTCTATGTGGAGTGGATCCAGGATGCGATTAAATATATTATGAAAGCGTAAGAGGGATAAAATGCTGGAAGCAGTTGTTTTTGATATGGATGGAGTGATTTTTGATTCAGAGGCTCTGGTAATCCGTACCTGGAAACAGGTGGCGGATAAATACGGGATTCCGGATATAGAAAAAACCTGTATGGAGTGCCTTGGAACAAACAGTGAAGCAACATTAAAAATATTTCAGAAGCATTATGGGGAAGATTTTCCTTATGCTGTATACAAAAAAGAAATGGCAGATCTTTTTCATGAACAGGCAGCAGGAGGAAAGCTTCCTAAAAAAAGCGGAATTATAGAGCTTTTGGAATATCTTCATTATAGAGACATAAAAGTTGGACTGGCAACATCAACCCGGGAAGAAATTGTAAAAAAAGAGCTTTCTGAAAGTGGGCTTATGGAATATTTTGATGAGATCGTGTGCGGGGATATGGTAGAAAGAAGTAAGCCGGAGCCGGATATTTATCTGGAGGCATGTAAACGGCTTCAGGTGGAGCCGGAAAAGTGCTATGGGATAGAAGATTCCTATAATGGGATTCGTGCCCTTAAAAGTGCCGGATTACATGCGATCATGGTCCCGGATCTTGCAGATCCCACAAGTGAAATGGAAGAACTGGCAGAGTGTATCCTCCCGTCGCTTCTGGAAGTAAAAAAATATCTGGAAGAAGTTTCCTGATTTTTGGCTTTGGACAGGGAGGAGAGAGAAAACTTATGACAGCAATTTTAATCCTCATGGGATTGCTGCTGATGTCCTAGGTAACATTCTGTGGAATTCAGGATATTCTGTTTCCTCCATTGTGGAGGCCGGCAAAAAATGGATGGCAGCAATGGTAGCAGGAGGAGTTTTGATTCTGGGTGTAATGGGAGGAATCACGTCAGTGGTATCCAAACATAACGAAGAAAAAACAGAAAATATAAGACAGCAGCGATAGGAAGATCTGAAACAAAAATACGGAATTGATGAATGATGTAACTGATAACAACAGAGCTGATTAAAAACAGTAAAAAACGGCAGGAATCGGAGATGTGTGAAAATGAAATTAAAAAATGTTCTGATTGTTGTAAAAGATATTGAAAAATCAAAAAAATTTTACCATGATTTATTCGGTCTTGACGTGATACTTGATCATGAGGGAAACGTGATTTTAACTGAGGGACTTGTGCTTCAGGAAGAAGAAATCTGGAGAAAGTTTCTGAACAGAGACATCATTGAAAAAAACAATTCCTGTGAACTGTATTTTGAAGAACGGGATATAGAAGCGTTTGTCGAAAAATTGGATGCACGATATCCTTCAATTGAATATGTAAATAAAATGATTACTTACAGCTGGGGGCAGAAGATGGTTCGATTTTATGATTTAGATGGAAATCTGATCGAAGTAAGAACACCAATGCAATGAAAATGATATTTGGAATAAAAATACTTAAAAAAGTAGTAAAATACTTAAAAAAGTAGTGTCAAGCATTTTTGAAAATGTCCCGAAAAATTTTAAACATTAGCCCCGTAGATTCGGGGCTTGTTTTAATGGTTTCTCCTCAGTGATAATTAAAATATTGACAGCATGAACCCGCTTGCTAT
>Ga0129309_1000799_pt1 | contig 20761 bp, 22 predicted proteins | sample L1105metagenome_FD_94439 | JGI IMG/M metagenome (GOLD analysis project Ga0129309, IMG submission 94439) | Ring-tailed lemur group fecal microbial communities from Wisconsin, USA - L1105 metagenome | ecosystem: Host-associated > Mammals > Digestive system > Large intestine > Fecal | place: USA...
CAGATGATGATGGTGATAGCAATGCGGTAAGCATAGCAAAATTGGCTGCGTTAGAGGATATTGTTGACTCGATGATGGCAGAGAATAAAAAGCTTGTAATAATGGCGAGATTTGTTCCAGAGCTGAATGATATTCAGGAGATGTTAGAAAAGAAAGGCATTGGTTACGCTGCAGTTAGAGGTGGCGTAAAGGATCGTGCTGAAGAAATCAGAAGATTTCAGGAAGATGATGACTGTATGGTTTTTGTTGGACAAATTGCGGCGGCAGGCTTGGGCATAACACTTACAGCTGGATCTACTATGGTCTTTTATTCGATGGGCTACAGCATGTCAAATTTTGAACAGGCAAAAGCGCGTATTCATCGTGTGAGCCAAAAGAATGATTGTCTTTATATTTACCTGATTGCAAAGGGAACAGTGGATAGAAAGGTTTTGAAATCATTAAGAAGCAAAGTGGATTTAGCAAAACTATTAGTAGATGACTATAGAAAAGGGAAGAACCCGTTTGAGGTGTAGGAGGATTTGGTGATGGATAAAAAGATTTTTGAATTAGCTGACCAGCTTAAGGCAGCAAAGGATAAGAAAAAAGAATTAGATGCGCAGGTTAAGGAGATTAGCGCTGAAATAGAGCGCCTTGATCAGGCTCTCTCAGATGCGATGACAGAGGCAGAATGTGAAAGATTTAGTCGTAATGGAAGCACTTTTTATTTGAGTAGCAGGTTGTATGCATCTCCGATTGCCGGACAGAAGGAAGCTATGTTCGCAGCACTTAAGAGTAATGGTTTTGGTGAAATTGTGACGGAGACTGTAAATGCTAATACATTGGCATCATTTGTAAAAGAGCAGCGTGAACTCAATGAGGATGTAATTCCGGAATGGATAAGCGAGGTTGTAAGCATTTTTGAAAAGGTAAGTGTTGGCATCCGTAAGGGATAAATCAGAGAGGGTTTAAATTCTCGGCTTGTAGTAGGGGCAAATGAATTGCTCCTAACACAAGCTCAAAGAAACGGAGGAAAAGATAATATGAGCGATAAGAATTTAGTTACAAGTAATTCAGAGAACACAGAGGTTACAGTAGGTGGATTTGCAGGTGTTACAGGTCTTGGATTCTTAGAAGAGGGAATGGATGATTGCCAGGGACTGGAATTCTCTTTTGACCGTATCAAGATTCCGGCAGGTGGTTCCACAGCATTTGAGGTGCCTGGTGAGAGTGAGGAATATGTGGAAATGGTAAAGGACGTTACAGGTGTAATTCTTTATAACCATCCTGCTTTTTCTTACTACACCGAGAAGTATACCGGTGGTAATAATCCGCCTGAATGTGGATCCTTCGATGGTGTTACTGGTCATGGTAATCCTGGCGGTAGCTGCAGCAGTTGTCCTTATAATCAGTTTGGTTCCGGTGATGGTCAGAGTAAAGCATGTAAGAATCGTAGAATGCTTTATATCCTTCAGGAGGGTGAGCTGTTTCCACAGATTCTTTCATTACCTACTGGATCTCTCAAGGAATTCACTAAATATGTGAAGCGTCAGCTCTCAAAGGGAAGAAGACTGAATCAGATTGTTACCAAGATTTCTCTTAAGAAGGCTACCAGCAGTAGTGGGATTACATTTTCACAGGCTGTATTTACCTTCGATAGAAACCTGAATGATGCAGAGAAGGCTGCAGTAGCCAGTCTCACAGAGCAGGTTAAAGCCTATGCTGCTAATTACAATGTAGTGGCACTGATTGGTAATGCGGAAGTACCTTTTGTAGATGCTGAATCTGGCGAAGTGGTGGCACCACTGAACTAAGAATTAATGAAAATATGCGGGGGAGTGGTTTCAGGCTACTCCCTTTGCGGAAAGGATAAATACATGAGTGATTATAAATGTATAACAACGTTCCAAGGCATTAAGGATTACATTGGTAACAGTAAAATAGTTGCTTTTGACTTTGAGACAGCTCCAGCTGAACCGTATCGTGAGCAGGATAAGGCAGCCCTGGATCCTGCAAGATCACATATTGTGGGCTGTAGTTTTTCTGTTGCAGTTGAGACGGGAATATATGTGCCGGTTGATCATAAGCTTGGTTCGAATATAGACAAGACAGATTTCTTTTCATTTTTACGCGAGTTTTTAGCAGATACGTCTATTACTAAGGTTGCACATAATATTTCCTTTGAATCGTGCCAGGCATATCACAAGGGAATTGTAATACAAGCTCCAGTATATGACACGATTGCAGCGGCACAAATGACTCTTAAGAATAAGTATGAGTTTAGAAAACTTACAGACTGTGGACTTAAGAAGCTGGCAGCTGAATTATGTAAGGAACCTTTACCTTCTTTTACAACGGTAACAGGCGGTAAACATTTTGATGAGCTTGATGCGCAGGATGATGAAACATTGAGATATGGTGCAGCAGACTCTGATTATTCTTTGAGACTTTATTATATGTTTAATAACTGGTTCGATAAGTATCTTCCTAATCACAGATGGATAGTGGAGAACATAGAATCTCCTACTGCGGTATATCTGGGAATTATGAAGCATAATGGTGTGCCGGTTGACCTTCCTCTTATGGAAAAGCGCAAGGCTGAAGCTGAAACAGAGATGGAACGCATTCGTCAGGAAATAGCTTTTCTTATAGGTGATGTGAATATAGGTGCTAACTGCAGTACGAAAGCCTTTAAGGATTATCTTTATAAGACTTTAGGTCTTCCGGTTATGAAGGTTACTGCAACTGAAAATGAGGCAGCAGATGATCAGACCATGATAATGCTGAAGGAATGGTGTGATGTGAATAAGCCTGAATTATCACCACTTTTTATATTGGTACAGGAATATCGTAAGTGGGGAAAGATAAAGTCCACTTATATTGATGGATATCTGAAATGGTTAAATCCTGTGACAGGCTGTATACATCCGGATTTCTATGCATTATCTACTGATACAGGAAGATTCAATTGTCAGAGACCTAATGCTCAGAATATGCCGCGTAAGACAAATGATCCAATTGGAGTTCGTTCCTTTATCAAGGCTCCTGATGGCCACGTGATTATAAGTCTAGATTTTTCGCAGATAGAACTTCGTGTTGGAGCTTTTTACTGTAGAGACAAAATCATGATGGAGACATATCAGACAGGTGGAGACATTCATGCCGCTACAACATCCGTAATTTTTGGATGTACTTACGATGAGGCACAGGACAAGCATAGAGAAGGTTACAAAGAGCAGAGAACCATTGCAAAGAATGTTAATTTTGGTACGTTCTATGGACTTTTTCCAAATGGATTACAAAAGACTTTGAAATTTAAGGCTGGTGTAGAAAAGTCTGTGGGTGAATGCGAGGAAATCATAGCAAATCTTAAAGCTGGATACCCTGCACTTACGAACTGGCAGGAAATTACAAAGAAGCAGGCTTCAAGACGTGTTTACACAGAGACTTGGCTTGGCAGAAGAAGATATCTTCCCAATATTCTTAGCGACAATTGGGGACTCAAATCCTTTGCCGAGAGGTGCTCACTTAATACGCCGATTCAAGGTACTGCTGCAGATATTCTCAAATTGGCTATAGGACGTATTCTTGCAGGACTTTCTGAAAGAGAATGGCTTAAGCCTATATTACAGATTCATGACGAACTTACATTTATCATTCCGGCTGAAAAGCAGGATGAAGCAATTGCATTTATTAAGCAGTGTATGGAGGAACAGCCTTTTGAGGCATTTGATTTACCTTTAGTAGCAGAGGCGTCTGCCGGACCTACTTTTGGTGCAATGGAAGAATTGGAGGGATAAGCGATGAATATACAAGCAGAAGATGTTATTAACGCCCTTTTCAATCCTAATGAGAAGGTTTGCCTTCGTGTATTTGCTGACAGAAAGGGAGATCCCTTTTCTGGTCAGAAATACAGTTGTGAGGCTGCAAAGTACAACGATTACACAGATGTATTAAATAAACACAACGCTGTCAACAGAGGCATATTTTATGTGGTTAATCTGGGTGGCGATAACGATAAGGATATTACAAGAATCAATGCTCAGTTCGTGGAAATGGATGAAGGTTCTTTTGAAGAGCAGCAGGCTAAGATTGATACATTTGCATTACCGCCTTCAATGATTATTAGAACACGTAAATCTCTTCATACATATTGGTTCATGAAAGATGCCAAGGTAGAGAGATTTCGTGCTATTCAAAAAGGTCTGGTTCAGCATTTTCATGGAGATCCTGCCTGTGTAAATGAGTCCAGAGTAATGAGATTGCCGGGATTTAATCATTGCAAGCAGGAACCTGTTGAGGTTGTGTGCATTGGCTTTCATCCAGAACGCAAATACACACAGGAGCAGTTAGAAGCGCTTCTTCCTATAGAGGAAGAAGCAGTAATCGAAGTTAAAAAGGGTACAGAAAAAGGACTGAACATTGTCCAGCATGAGTGCGACTTTATTAAGCATTGTAAGGAACATGCGACGGAACTTTCTGAATATGATTGGTATGCGATGATTTCTAATCTGGCTGTATTTGAAGGCGGAGATAAGTTAATTCACGAGCTTTCCATACCTTATCCTGGATACAACGAGTCGGTAACCAATAAGAAAATCAATCATTTTATTGAGTCAGGAACAAAACCTATGACCTGTGCAGTTATAGCAGAAAAAGGTTTTAAGTGTCCGAGATTTGGGGATGGTAGTTGTAGCTGCAAGGCACCGACGGCACTCTGTTATCAGCCTATGGGCGTGACAGGTTTAAGAGATATTTTATCTGGTCTTACGGCAGCAGGTGACGTGGTTGTAGATATGCAGACGGCCATACAGTTTGTTGAGGAATATCTGTATAACGTGGATCCGGCTACTGCAGGAACCATTATCAATTATGAATTGAAGAAAGTTTTTAAGGACTTCAAGGCGGCAGAGTTGAAGGCGCTCATTAGTAGGCAGAAGCAACTGGCTAAGGATTATCAGTCAGGGCAGAAAGCAAGACAGAACAAGCTTGAAGTGTCGGATTTTCAGGAATGGTATGTATCAACTGAAAAGGGATTTAAATTTATGCCTGGCGTATTAGCTGAGCATATGGCAGAGTCTCAGAATGTGTTTTATGCAGCCGAGACCTACTATGTATATCGTAATGGTGTATATGTGGAGATGCCTGAGCTTGAGGCTCAGAAACTTATTCGTGACAAGATGATTTCTACTGAAACCAAGATGAATCAGATTACCGATGCTGAACATCAGTGGAGGATTCTGGTTCAGAAGGATTTGAGAGAGCTGAATGCTAATCCTTTTATCATTAATCTGAAAAATGGTCTGTATAACGTACAGGAGGATGCAATTGTGGAACACACGCCGGATTATTATTCGACGGTTCAGTTGAATGCTTCTTATAATCCTAAGGCTCAGTGTCCGAGATTTAGACAGTATTTAACAGAGGTGCTTGATGCGGATCAAATTCCACTGATACAGGAAATGCTTGGTTATTTCCTGGTGCCTATTACAAGAGCTCAAAAATGCTTTGTCATTGTGGGTGAAGGCGGTGCTGGTAAATCACAGTTGCTTTTGGTTCTTAATCAGGTGTTATTAGGCTCTGAGAATGTAAGTAATGTTTCCTGGCAGGCACTTAATGAGAGATTTAAGACTGCAGAGCTCTTTGGTAAGCTCGCGAATATTTTTGCGGACTTACCTACTAAGAATATTGATGATAACGGGATCTTCAAAGCGCTGGTTGGCGAAGATTACCTCACAGTAGAGAAGAAGAATAGAAATCCGTTCTCGTTCCAGAGCAAAGCAAGACTTTTGTTCTCCTGCAATAACATCCCTAGAAATTTAGGAGATAAGTCAGAAGGATTTTACAGAAGACTTATACTTATACGTTTTGACCATGCTGTACCTGAGGATATTAAGGATCCTAATTTGTTGGAAAAACTCAGAGGCGAGGCTGACGGTATCTTTTTATTTGCATTAGAAGGGTTACGCCGCCTTATTGCTAACAATTATAAGTTTTCTGTTACTGAACGTAATATCCGCGAGCTTAATCAGTACAGAGAGGAAAGCGACAATGTGCTTTCTTTTGTAGGTGAATGTTGTGAGCTTGGTGATACCTACGATTATGGTTCTACAGAACTTTACAATGCCTATAAAGGCTTTTGCGATGACAGCGGTGTTAAACCGTATTCTCAGAAAAACTTTGTAAAGCAGCTTATGGCTAACTTCCCAGGTGTGGATAGAAGCGTAGATAAGCTGGGAAAGAGACGCATTATTACAGGACTTCGTTTTATTCCGGATGACTTTGCATAACCATATCATTGTCATCTGGAAACAGCGAACCCATTAGAATTTGACACATCTGACACGACATTCCCTATCTTTCCAAATATAGATTCAAAAAATAATCATATGCGTGAATTTTTTGAAACTAAAAATCAGTGTAATAGGAATTAATGTGTCAAATGTGTCAGAGCCCTTGATTTACGGGAGGTGTTTTGACAGATGAAGGAAGCAAATATTGTAAAAGCAATATTACGATACTTAAAGACGGTTCCCGGATGTTTTGCTTGGAAAGAGCACGGCGGTATGTATGGAACTGCAGGTATACCGGATATCATTTGCTGTTATTGTGGTTGTTTTTATGGCTTTGAGGTCAAAACCGATACTGGAAAACCTACTATGCTACAACTATCGACAATAAAGAAAATAAATGAAGCTGGTGGCATCGCACTGATTGTAAGGTCGGTGGATGAGGTAAAGGCGGTGATTGGTAATGGCAAAAAGTGATGGAGATCCATATGAAAATCTTGCTAATGCAATTATCGTCACAGCTTGCAATGATTATAGGATGGCATTGAAGAAGATACGAAGAAACCCAAACAACAAAGAAGCAATGAGTGAAGCAATGGAGCTGGAGAGATTCTTTCACTCTCCTTGGTATAGCACACTTACTACTGTAGATGGAGATTTCATTATTAGAAAAATCCGTGCAGAGATTGCAGATGGGAGGTAACTTATGGTAAGTGCAAAAGAGTATCTGAAAAGAGCACATCTTCTTGATAAGCAGATAAATGTGGAAATACAGGAGCTGGAACAACTTCGTAATATGAGAGGTACGATTCAAGGATACAGCTATGGAGAAAAGGTTGGCTCAAATCCTAATCGTAATTGTGAAGCTCCTTTTATCAAGACAATCGAGAAGATATGGGAGTATGAACAGAAGATTGATGCTAAGATTGACAAATTGGTAGATCTTCGTTCGGAAATAAATGCCACTATTGAGAAGATGGAAAATCCTGAGGAAAGACTTCTTCTGAAGTATCGTTATCTTAAGAATGAGAGATGGGAAGATATTTCCTACGAGCTTAATGTATCTTATCGTACAGTACATCGTATTCATGCATCGGCATTAAGTAATTTTATTGTACCGGAATAAGGTTGGCACAATTTGTCCCAACATGGCATAAGCATATATGTTATTATGATAGTGTCGAAAGTAGGACAAAACGAAGAGCCTTGAGCGAGATAAATCGCCCAGGGCTTTTTTTATGGAAGGAAGTGAGCACGTGCCTTATAGGAGTAACATACCGTGTAAACATCCTGGCTGTGCAGCACTTATTCCGCATGGTCAGATGTATTGTGAGGAACATAAACCTTTACACACAAAGGACAGAACTCATGCAGCAGAACGTGGCTATGGTGTCAAGTGGCAGCGTGAGAGAAGGAAGTTCTTAGAGAGCAATCCATTCTGTGTGAAGTGCTATGAAGAAGGTCGTATCACTATGGCTACAGTCGTGGATCATATCATACCACACCGTGGAGACCAGAAACTCTTCTGGGATAGATCGAACTGGCAGCCTTTATGTGAGCATCATCATAATGTAAAGACAATGACGGAAGATAGATATGTGGAGTACAAGTTTTGAGAGTGAGGGTAGGGGGTATCTAAATCTCTACAGCCCTTAGGCTCCAAGACCGGCGCCCCCTCTTCTGTGTAAAATCGCGAAATGGAAGACGGGGGTACATAACTACAAGTTTACCTCAGAGGTTAATTTCTTTCTTGACAAATTCAGCATATAATGTTATTCTTAATTTACCTCAAAGGTAAATTAAGAAAGAGGTGATGTATTGGACATTACGTACAAAAATAATAAAATTCAAAAAGTTTGTACGGATGCCAAAGTTGCTGATAGAACCTATGGAAATGAGATGTCTGAAAAAATACAAATGCGAATAGATGAAATATCAGCTGCAGATACTGTGGAGGAAATGATAAAATACCACATTGGTAGATGTCATCCGTTAACCAATAATCGTAAAGGTCAATATGCAGTAGATTTGGTACATCCGTATAGATTGGTTTTTGAAAAGCATGGTAATGAAATTCAAATAGCTCATATAATGGAGATAGTTGATTACCATTAGGAAGGAAAATGAATAGGAGGTAGCACAATGGTGAGAAGTCGCAGTTATATTGCAACACCACCAGGAGCGACAATTAAGGAACAGCTTAATGACAGAGGGATGAGTCAGAAAGAGTTTGCAGTTAGAATGGATATGTCTGAGAAACATATCAGCAAACTAATCAACGGGGATGTTCAGTTGACTCCAGAGGTGGCTGTTAGATTGGAAATGGTACTCGGAGTACCGGCAAAGTTTTGGAATAATTTAGAGGCTATTTATAGGGAGAAGTTGATAAAAGTCGAGGCAGAAAATGCAATGGACGCAGATGAAGCTTTGGCAAAACAACTTCCTTATAGTGAAATGGCAAAATTTGGGTGGGTTCCTGAAACAAGGGATTCAAAGGAGAAAGTTGTAAATTTAAGAAAATACTTTGAAGTAGTAGAGCTTTCTTTGCTAGAAAATAATCAGATAACAAGAATTGCGTGCAGGCGATTGGCAGTAACAGAAAAAAGTGATTTTGCGTTGATGGCTTGGGCACAGGAGGCAAAGATAAAAGCAAGAAATATAGAGACATCACCAATTAACATAAAAGAGTTGATTGGAATAATTCCGGAAATAAGAAGTATGACAATTCTAAAGCCAAAGGAGTTTTGTCCAAAGTTAAAAAATATGTTGGCTGAGTGTGGAATAGCGCTTGTTTTTTTACCACATCTAAAAGGATCGTTCTTGCAAGGAGCTTCTTTTATGGATGGAAATAAGATTGTTGTTGGCTTGACAGCAAGAGGAAAGGATGCAGATAAGTTTTGGTTTAGTCTTTTCCATGAATTGGCACATATTATTCTTGGTCACATTGGGCAGGCAGATGGGACATCTGATAAGGATGAAAAAGACGCTGACTCTTGGTCAAGAGATACTCTGATTTCAGAGGATGTATTTGTTGAATTTACAAGTAGAAGAAATTATTCAGCAACCAGTGTTTGCGAGTATGCAAAGAAAATAGGAATAGCACCTGGCATTCTTGTTGGAAGACTTCAAAATGAAGGCTGCATTAAACACAGCATGCTAAATGATTTAAAAGAACATTATGAAATCGCGGTGTAAAGCGAATGATATATTATGATTTAAAGCATCAGGAAACTGGTGCTTTTTTTGTGCAAAAAAGTAAGGAAGGAGGGGATCCCGATGGCAGGAAGAAAGCCAAAGCCTACAGCGGTTAAGAAGCTGGAAGGTAATCATGGTAAAAGAAAATTGAATACTAAGGAGCCGATTCCAGCAAAGGGAATGCCTGACTGTCCGGATTGGTTATTGCCTGAGGCTAAGAAAGAGTGGGAACGATTAGCTGATTTGATGAATCAGATGGGTGTTCTTACGGAAGTGGATATGGCAGCATTTGCTGCGTATTGTCAGTCTTATGCTAGATGGAAAGAGGCTCAGGAACATATTTCTTCAGAGGGTTCAACCTTTGAAACAGATAAAGGATATCAGCAGCAGACACCTTGGGTTGGGATTGCAAATACCAATCAGAAGCTGATGCTGCAGGCGGCATCCGAGTTTGGGCTTACGCCTTCATCCAGGTCGCGTATTGTGGCTGGTAGTGCAAAGGGTAAGGAGCCGGAAGATGAGATGGAGGCATTGCTTGGGGGTGATTCTTAATGGCAAAGGAACCAAGACCAAAGGGCTATCCAAAGCTTAAGAATTATAAACCTTCCCAGTTTATGCTTCCGACTTCTCATTATGATAAGAAGAAAGCAGACAGAGCTGTTACTTTTATTGAGAATCTTTGTCACACGAAAGGTAAATGGGCTGGAACGCCATTCTGGTTATTACCGTGGCAGGAGCAGCTCATTAGAGATATTTTTGGAATTGTAAAACCTGATGGAAACAGGCAATTTAGAACAGCATTTGTGGAAATATGTAAGAAGGTAGGTAAGAGCGAGTTGGCAGCCGCTGTTGCTCTATATTTACTGTACGCAGACAATGAGCCTTCAGCAGAAGTGTATGGAGCAGCAGCTGACAGACAGCAGGCATCCATCGTATTTGATGTAGCAAAGCAGATGGTGGAGATGTCACCGGCTTTGATGAAAAGGAGCAAGCTGATGGGAGCCACCAAGCGTATTGTGAATTACAGCAACGCCGGATATTATCAGGTGCTGTCAGCAGAGGTTGGCGGTAAACATGGCTTTTCGGTAAGTGGGTTGGTGTTTGATGAAATTCATACGCAGCCAAACAGGCAACTGTATGATGTCCTTACCAAGGGCTCATCTGATGCGAGACAGAATCCGCTTCACTTTATTATTACGACTGCTGGTAATGACAGACATTCCATTGCATATGAACTTCATACCAAGGCGGTGGATATTCTGGAAGGCAGACGTGTGGATCCGACTTTTTATCCTGTGGTCTACGGACTTAAGGACGATGAGGACTGGGAAGATAAGGCAAACTGGTACAAGGTAAATCCTTCGCTGGGATATACCGTTGATATTGAAAGACTGAGAGATGCATACAGAGAAGCAAAGCAGAACCCGGCGGATGAGGTTACCTTCAAGTGGCTCCGCTGCAATATGTGGGTAAGCTCAACAGTTGCCTGGATTCCTGATGCGATTTATATGAGAGGCAATGAGCCGATTGATATGGACGCACTTGCTGGCAGAGATTGTTATGCTGGTTTGGACTTATCGAGTACCGGTGATATAACTGCGTTGGTGCTGATATTTCCACCAAGGGATGAGGATGAGAAGTATGTGCTTTTGCCGTACTTTTGGATTCCGGAGGAAACTATACCAAGAAGAGTGAAAGCTAATTCTGTTCCGTATGATATTTGGGAGAAGCAGGGTTATATCATGTCCACCGAGGGAAATGTGATTCATTATGATTTCATCGAGAAGTTCATTATGGACTTATCCGAGAAGTATCACATTTTGGAGATTGCAGTGGATAGATGGAATGCGACTCATGTAATCCAGAACATGGAAGATAATGGACTAACAATGGTTCCGTTTGGACAGGGTTTTGCTTCTATGTCAGCTCCTACAAAGGAATTTTATAGACTGCTTATGGAAGGCAAAATCATTCATGGCGGTCATCCGGTAATGAGATGGATGGCAGGAAATGTGGTAGTTGATACGGATCCTGCTGGAAATATAAAGGATACTAAGGCGAAATCAAAAGAAAAGATTGATGGTATTGTTGCCGCAATCATGGCTTTGGATAGAGCGGTCAGACACGAAGGCGAAAGCGGAAGTGTTTATGATACGAGAGGGTTATTGGTGTTTTGATGAAGATAATTATTGCAGGTGTGCTTATTTTGATTGTATGTGTGATTGCACTTGCAATCATTGGCTTTGTACAGACAGTAAGAGCATGGAATGAGATTTTCAGATAAGGAGAATGTGAAGTATGGGATTATTCAATAATATAAGCAGCATATTTCGTGGGAGGGATGCACCCACAAACAGAACATCGGGAAGGGACACTTCACATAAGGAAGTGTCCCTTGGGCATTTATAAGTATTTGTAAAGACGGTTGGCTATGATGAATTTGTAGGAAAACTAAATATAACGGAGGAAACTACAATGAAATCTTTGTTTGAACAGTTAGGTGGTAGTTATAGTAAACAAAGCAATTATCTTATTCCAAATCTTGCACATCCTAAGAGTAAAGAAACCGATATTGGTATTTATGGGCAACGGCATTTGAGATATTTACAAGAGTATCGTAGGTTGACTTATATCAATTTACTTACAAGCGGAGTGCTTAATGATTATCTTTCCGAGATTGACAAACAAGCACGAGAAAGATTTTCTCGGATTGTGGAGCAGATGAAACAAGCACAAGTAATGACCGAACGGTTAAAAGGAAATAATTCTATTGAGTGGGTAAAAAGAATGAATTGTATTCGTCAGCAGGCAGAGGAAACTGTTTTGAGAGAATTGATTTATACTTAAAATATATGGCGGCATCAGTATAAAGCTGATGCCGTCTTTAATGTAGTTTGCGTTAAAAATCTTGCCTTTTGTAGGCTGGCTATTGATTTTTGAATAATAATATGTTATGATATAAACAACGTTGTTTATTTTGTTGTTGATAACAAGGAGGTTTATATATGGCAACCGCAAATGATTTATTGGCACAAGCTATAGAAGAGACAAAATGTTTACATCTTAATGAGATTTTTCTTGTAAAAGATTTATTTAAGGGCTATGAGTGGAATCGTATATCCCGAAGTGACAGATTATTATTGGGAACTTTATTTTTAAACTATGTCCATACAGCTGGAACTCATTTAGAAGCAATCGAAAAAACTTCCTCGGGACAGCAGAGGTATAAAGTTAGTATGATTTGAAAATTATGTACAGCCAAAGTAATAATCAATTAAGAGAGGATTTGCTATTATGAAAGCGGAATTATATAAAAGACTGTTTCGAGCTATTTTTAGTGAAGATATACCTTCATTAAAGAAAATAGCTATTACGATTATTCAAGAGGAACGCAAACTTGGTCATAACCGTCTTGCAGATTCATTAGAAAAGATTTCAATTACAGAAAAGCCGAAGTATACATTATTTGAGAACAAAAAAAGTGAAAGTGGTCTATCTTCTTTACCGAAAAGTAAACGTACAAATTCACAATTGGTATCTTACATTTCAAGAGAGCACTTGAAACATCATATGATTCTACCAAACGAAGTTGAAGAGCGTTTACTTTCAATTGAACAGGAATATGCAGCTCGAGAAAGGTTAAAAAAGTTTAATCTTGTGCCAAAAAGAAAAATACTGCTCTATGGTCCTCCAGGATGTGGAAAAACTTTAAGTGCCGAACGAATTGCATGGAATCTCGGATTACCTTTATTAAAGGTTCGTTTCGATTCATTACTTTCTTCTTACTTTGGTGAATCAGCATCAAATCTTAGAATGGTATTTGATTATTGCAAAAACGAGCCAGTTGTTTTGCTTCTTGACGAATGTGATTTTATTGCTAAATCTCGCGTTTCAACACAAGACGTTGGCGAGGTTCCTCGCATTGTTAATATGTTACTCACTTTGTTAGATGAATACGATGCTCCAGGCTTGGTTTTGGCTACCACAAATTTGAAAGTGTCGCTTGATGAAGCTCTTTTTCGAAGATTTGACGATGTAATTGAAATGCCGATGCCAGGGGATTTGGAACGCAAACGTTTGTTGGAAATGACATTATCCGCAATACCAGTTTCTCCAGATGTCAATATAATTCAAATATCAAACCAACTGGATGGATACTCTGCCGCTAATGTTGTCTTAATTGCTCAACGAGCTGCAAAAATTGGTGTCCTGGCAGGTTGTAAAAAAGTATGTAATGAACATTTTACGAGAGCATTGGAAGAAAGTTCTAAATTTTAATTTTTAGGGAGGTATGAAAATGGCAGAAAATCATGGATTTGCGCATTTACCTCTTCCACTATTATTTCAAGGAAAACCGAAATTGCGTGGTGGCGGTGCAACATCTTTTCAAACAAAGCAAAATACAGCGAATCGAATTACGCATGGGGGTTATGTGAAACGTCGTTCTGCTGAATTATCTCGTTTTTGGAAAGAACGTCGTGCAGAACGGTCAGAGAATATCCTGCCTGAAATAGAAACGGGTATTCCCATACTCTTAGAAATAGATCCATCTGCGGATATTGATTTTTTGCGTGGACTAGGATTTGAAATTGTATGTGAAATTGAGGAAGGATTTATTATAGTTGCTACAGAAGATGTTGAACTTTCTGTTTTAAATGAAAAAGCGGATGCTTTTATTGCAAATGTAACCTCAAGATGCAATTCTCCCGCAAAAGTCTATGCTCTCTGTGAAGATGGTGATAGGCTTAAGCGAGTTTTGTCGCAAGAACTCTATGCAAAATGGGAAACCATATTGCCAGATACAATATATATAATTGATATTGGTGTAAGTTGTTGCGGAAATATCGAGTTACCCCAAAGACCTAAGCGAAAAGATGATGAAACCGATGAACACTATTCTGTTCGTGAGCAACGGTGGATAGAAAAATTTAATGATGCTTATATGGCTTGGGATGAAATTAAGATTAAGAGAGAAGAAACAATAGAAAGTTTTGTTGCTAATTATAATGGTGAAATTATGCAACTCTCTGATGGTATATCCGAAATGGCTGATTTGCCTGATAGTTTCTCAGCAAGATTAAAAATATCTGGCAAATGTTTATTTGACTTGGTGTTAAATTTTGCATATATATTTGAAGTAACTGAGGCTGAAACAATAACTATGGGAAATGCTGTCGAAAATAACGATAGCCTTTCTGAAAACGTACAAATCGAAGCTCCTCTTCAGTCTGCTCCTATTGTATGTGTAATGGACAGCGGAATTCAAGAGAACCATAAGTATTTAGCACCAGCAATTGTTAGTGATGAATCTATAAGTTTACTTTCCGATAATACGAGCATAAGTGATGAAGTTGCTGGCGGCGGACATGGAACACGAGTTACTGGTGCAATTTTGTATCCAAAGACGATTCCTTCAGATGGAATTTATCAACTTCCTTGCTGGATTCGTAACATGCGAATTCTAGATAACAACAATTGCCTGCCTGAAAATCTGTATCCGCCTACTACAATCGCTATAGCAGTGCAAAGATATAATGTTGAGAATCCAAACTCAACTAAAGTATTTAATCATTCTATTGGTAGTCGCAAATCTTGCGAAATGAAACACATGACAGCATGGGCGGCTGAAATTGATAGTCAATCTTATAATAATGACATTCTATTCATACAGGCAGCTGGGAATATTTCTGTAGATGTAATTTCAGCTTATTGGCAGGCAGGGTATCCATATCCAAAATATCTTGACAAAGAGTTATGCAGAATATCAAATCCAGCACAAAGTCTACAAGCAATTACTGTCGGATCTGTGTCGGAAACCGAATTAGAGACTGACGACTTTATTGCATTGGGAAAGCAAATGGAGGTTTCTTCATTCTCACGTACAGGACCAGGTATTTGGGATGTTTTAAAGCCAGAAGTGGTCGAATATGGAGGAACACACATATATAATAAGGGAAGTATGCCACCTCAATTAACAACACCTCCTGAAGTATGTCCAGAACTTATTCGTAAGTCCCCTGAAGGTCCTGCTTTCGCAAGAGATGATGTAGGTACATCTTTTTCAGCACCAAAAGTTACATATATTGCATCACAGATTGAAAAGGTTTTGCCAGAATCCCCTGCGTTACTATACAGAGCACTAATAGCTCAATCTGCTCATTGGCCTAAGAATATCAACGAAGTTAGTAAGGATAAGTGTATTTCGACGTTGCGTTATATAGGATATGGTGTTCCAGATGTTGAACGTGCTACTCACAACGACGAATATCGAATAACATTGGTAACGCCATCACTCATGGAACTTGGAGATGATGAAGCTCATATTTTTCAAATTCCTATTCCAGAAGAACTATCTAATGTGGGCGAAGATTATGATATTCTGGTTGAAATTACTCTGTCTTATGCAGCAAATCCACGTCGAACTCGACGTTATGTAAAAGGCTATTTGTCAACGTGGCTAGACTGGTGTTGCAGTAGAATTGGTGAAAAGGCAGAGACATTTGCTCGTCGTATCTTTGAAACGGGTTCTGTCATTGATGATGATGGCGATTTCAATTGGGTACTCGGAGAAGCAACTAATCGAGGTGCGGCAGAGGGATTTTCACGAAAAAATGGCACTCTTCAAAAAGATTGGTGTATAATTAAATCCAATCAATTGAGCGATGCTTTTTGCATTGCGGTTCGTGGTCATAAAGGTTGGGGAGGTCTATTTAAAGCAAAGTATTCTTTAGCTGTTAGTTTTGAAGCTATCAATCAGGATATACCCATTTATGAACCAATACGGACTGAAATTGAAGGGGTTATTGAAAATAGCGAAATTGAAGTTGAAATGACTGAACGTAATAAGTAATATCTTTATATAGAGATTACGTCTTACCAAGCACTGAATTTGGTTATCCAAATTCGCTTGTTAGGGGTTTTGCCCCTAAGACCCCAAGTCATGTATTATATATTTTTAAACGGCTCATTGAACAGATGAAACAGGCACAGGGTATCACGGAACGGCTAAAGGCTGAAAACTCCTAAGAATGGACAGGAAGAATGAACAACATAAGGGCGTGTTCGAGGGAGATTGTGAATGCGGAAACCATTTACACATAAGACAAGGCGGCAGGGTGTAAAAACTCTGTCGCCTTTTTCAAAAATGAAGATATTATACAAGAAATTGCCGAACTTTTCGAGTATAATATGTAATGCGAGGAGGTGTTATCGTGCAAAAAGAAGTACGGACAGTCTGCTATGACGAAGATTTACACCTTGAAGCATATCGTTTTGAAGGAATTGTGCAGCCATTTCCCAATCATTTTCACGACTATTATGTGATTGGGTTTATAGAAGCAGGAACACGCTCTTTATCTTGTAAAAACAAGGAATATACGATAGGTCAAGGTAACATACTTTTATTCAACCCGAATGACAATCACAGTTGTGTGCAATGTGATGGAGGAACGCTTGATTACAGAGGAGTGAATATTTCCAAAGAAACGATGTCCTCATTAGTAGAGGAAATTACAGGGAAAAGGACATTGCTTGGATTTTCAGAGAATGTAATTAAAAATGATGAACTGAATAGTTATCTTCATTCTCTGCATCAGACAATCATGGACGACTCTAAAGAATTTGAAAAAGAAGAAATGCTGTTGCTTCTTATTTCTCTGCTTATTGAGCAATACGGTCAGCCTTTCTCGAACTGTATTCCAGAGTGCAGCAAAGAAATAGAGGGTACCTGCCTGTTTATGGAGGAGCATTTTTCCGAACACATTACATTAGAAGAACTCTGTAAATGTAGCGGTCTTAGTAAATCAACTTTGCTTCGGGCATTTACCAAATCGAAAGGAGTTACGCCATATCGGTATCTTCAAGCTATTCGTATAGGGAAAGCAAAGGCATTGTTGGAGCAAGGCGTTTTTCCGATTGATGCGGCTATACAGACGGGATTTTCAGACCAGAGCCACTTTTCAAACTTCTTTAATATGTTTATAGGATTATCGCCTGCCGCTTACAGACGAATTTTCAAAGAGGGCGGCAAAAGCAATGAATAAGACTACTACGGGGCATATAGCCGCCCTAATTACGATTGTGATATGGGGAACAACCTTCATATCCACCAAAATACTACTTGTAGATTTTACGTCAATAGAAATATTGTTTTTCAGATTTTTATTCGGATTGTTGGTGTTGATAATCGTATATCCTAAACGCTTAAAATTAAAAGACAGAAAACAGGAGCTTACTTTTGCTGCGGCGGGGTTATGCGGTATATGTTTATATTATCTGCTCGAAAATATCGCATTGACCTATACAATGGCTTCTAATGTTGGCGTTATTATTTCTATCGCTCCGTTTTTTACGGCTGTTTTGTCATATATCTTTATGAAAACAGAAGAAAAACTAAAAGCACAGTTCTTTGTTGGCTTCTTCGTTGCTATGGTAGGAATATGCTTGATAAGTTTTAACAGCAGGGAATTAGAATTAAATCCTATCGGAGATATTTTAGCGGTTGTTGCAGCATTGGTATGGTCGGTTTATTCGTTGCTTACGAGAAAAATCAGCAGCTATGGGTATAACACCGTTCAAACTACAAGGAGAATATTTACATACGGAATTGTCTTTATGCTTCCATTTCTTTTTGTGTTTGATTTCAACTTAGACATTCAAAAGGTTGTAAAACCAGAATATGCCTTAAATCTCATTTATCTGGGCATAGGTGCATCAGCCCTTTGCTTTGTTACTTGGAATTATGCTGTCAAAATGCTTGGTGCAGTTAAGACGAGTGTGTATATCTATATGGTTCCTGTCATTACTGTTGCAACATCGGTTGTTGTGCTGAAAGAAGAAATTACATTGGTATCCGCAATAGGAACGGTACTTACCTTAATAGGTTTGTTTCTTTCGGAAAGTAGATTGAAGATTAAGAAAAGAGGAAAAGAAAATGAATGCAGAGAATGAAAAATGTGTGATTGTAGTTGATGAAAATCTGCCAATCGGCATTATTGCTAATACGGCTGCTATTCTTGGTATTACTATGGGAATGAAAATGCCAGATGTTGTTGGGGCGGATGTGGTTGATTCAGATGGTAATCAGCATACGGGCATCATACAGTTTCCCGTACCGATATTAAAGGGAGATACGGAGATACTGAAAACGCTCAGAACAAAGTTGTTTGAGCCGCAATTTGCGGAGCTTACGGTTGTTGATTTTTCTGATTTGGCACAAGGGTGTAAAACATACGATGAGTTTATCGGTAAAATGGCGAACACCTCAGAGGTGACATTAAATTATATCGGCATCGCAATCTGCGGTAATAAAAAGCAGATTAACAAATTGACGGGTAATATGCCTTTGTTACGATAAAAAGAGTAAGCAGAGGGGCTTATCCCTCTGTTTCCTCTTTTGCCTTGCATAGTCCGTTTACAGTTGCTTCTATGACGGAAAGCTCTTTATTTCTCATTTCATGCATTAGCTCTCATATAAGGTTGCTATATCATGTATTCTATGCTTCATTTTTGTACGGATATGTGACGGCTCTAAACACTCACATTTATCCCCAAAGCTTAAAAGAATATCGTAATAGTATTCGTTTTCTATAAAAGGAAAACTAACAATATAATACTCATCACCATTTGGCGAAAAATCTTCATAGGTGCAATAGTCAAGCACCCTATCCATCACAGATTTATGAACACGGATTTTGATTTTTGTTTGTATACTATTTAAAACATCAGCAAATTCCAACTGTGGTTTTTGATAATCCCGTGGTGTATAAGTTTCCTCTTGTATTTGCAGATTTGACATACGGGATAATCTGAATAAGCGATAATCATTTCTTATATGGCAATACCCCTGCAAGTACCAATGACTGTTTTTTAGTACAAGCTGATACGGCTCGACTGTTCGTGCGGTTTTATTGCCGTGGTGGGCTACATATTCAAAGGTCAGCAGCCTGCTACCCTGCAAAGCCGTTTTGATAATTTCTAAATATGACTGTATGTTGCTGTTACCCATCCAAGGACTCAAATCTATACAGATTTGATTTACTTTTAATTCGATAGCTTCCGCTCTGTCAGCAGGGATAAAACTTTTGACTTTTGCAAGAGCGTGTACCAATTCGTCACCTCGTACTATTTCCGAAATACTGGAAAGACCCATCAAGAGAGCGGAAAGGTCTTCGGTCGAAAAGACCTTTTTATCAATCTTGTATTGTTGCATGATTTCAAAGCCGCCACCCACTCCCGATGTAGAACGAACAGGAATCCCCGCCATATTAATGGCATCTATATCTCGGTAGATTGTGCGGGGTGAAACTTCAAACATATCTGCTAACTCTTGTGCACCACAAGAAGTATCATAATAATACTAACAAGCCTATCTACTTTCATGTGATTGTTGCCTCCCTGTTTTTTTGATTGTTGCCATACTGTTGTCAACAATTATATGATACAATAAAAAAGCAAACAAATCAAGCTATACATTAGGAGGAGAAAATCATGCAGAAAAAAGCATTAGTCATTATTGATATTCAAAATGACATAACGAAAAATTACAAAGACATTATCGGGAACATCAATGAGGCGGTAGATTGGGCAGTTAATCATGATATTCATGTGGTTTATATAAGACATGAAAATCTATCAAATGGCACAAGGACATTTAAGCCTAACACTCATGGAGCTGAATTGGTTTCAGACATGAAAATAGTGTCCAACAATATTTTTACAAAATGCAAAGGGAATGCATTAACCAGTGAAGAGTTTTCAGACTTTATTAGCAAAAATAAAATACATGATTTCTATATAGCAGGGGCAGATGCGGTTGCTTGTGTAAAATCAACTTGCTACAACTTATGCAAAGCCAATTATAGCGTCAATGTCTTATATGACTGCATTACCAGCTATGATAAAAAGAAAATTGATGAGATGTTGCATTATTATGAAAGCAAAGGATGTAAAATTATCTGTTTAAGCGACTTGGAAAACTGATACACTTTTTTTATAAACAGAATGAAAAGGACAAATCCACCAAATAAAAAAACAGTGTTTTGGTGGGCTGTATCTTCATGCCCAAATGAAAATAGTTTTACCCTCCAGACCTGTTTGAGTTTGGAGGGATTTTTTTGCTTGCAAGCGATGACTTACGTTTACATATATACTACCAAAGATTAGCAGGTAATCTGGGGTGTTAGAATATAAATAGTACAAGTTAAACATGGCAAGCTTCAGAAATAACTGTATAATGAGAACAGATGCAGGAGGAAATTTTCCATGAGTAAACAATTTGATAAGCAGTTTAAGGAAAA
>Ga0129309_1000800_pt1 | contig 20758 bp, 22 predicted proteins | sample L1105metagenome_FD_94439 | JGI IMG/M metagenome (GOLD analysis project Ga0129309, IMG submission 94439) | Ring-tailed lemur group fecal microbial communities from Wisconsin, USA - L1105 metagenome | ecosystem: Host-associated > Mammals > Digestive system > Large intestine > Fecal | place: USA...
ACTTCTGCCAATCCTTAACAGAATTGAAGCATACGAAGAAAGGGGAACGATATCATGAATCGGAAGTTAAAAGAAACGATTGTGGATTTTATCGATCAGCATCGTTTGCTTATGTTGATGATTTTCAGTTTTATACTCTTTTTTATCCTGATCTGCCGTTTATTTGTACTTCAGATTATTCAGGGAGAAGAACATCTGGATAATTTTACTTATAAGATTCAGAAGACGATTACCAAAAATGGAATAAGAGGCAACATTTATGATTGTAACGGGAAACTTTTAGCCTATAACAAGCTTGCCTATACGGTTACTTTTCAAAATGATACTGCTTTTGCGACATTGGCAAAGCAGAATGATACAACGGAAAATGAAGAAAAGAATAAAGTAATTTATAAAGTGATCAAGATACTGGAAAAGAATGGAGACGAGGTCATCTCGGATTTTCCGATCAAGCGAACCGGAAAAGGAACGTTTACTTTTACGATTTCCGGGTCGGAGCTGAAGACATTTAAGATCAATGCATATGGACTCAGTTCCGATACTTCAGAATTGTCGAAAAAGGAGCTGAAGGAAAGAGACGAGCAGCTGAATGCGACGGCAGAGGAGATGTATCAGTATTTTAAAGATGGTACAGGAGGCAGTGCCGGAGTTGGTAAGATGTTTGGAATTTCGGATGAGTATTCGGAAGAAGATGCGTTAAAGATCATGGCAGTTCGTTATAACGTCTATCTGAGCCGCTTTTCTCAATATATGAAAGTGACGATCGCGAGTGAGATCAGTGAGGAAAGTATTGCGGCACTGGAAGAAGCCAGTGACGAGCTGACCGGCATTACGATATCCGAAGATACGATGCGTGTATATAAGAACAGCGAATCAATCGCTCATATCGTCGGATATACAGGTACTGCTTCGGAGGATGAATTAAAAACATTGAATGAAGGCAAGGATGAGGATGATCCGAATTACTATACATCAAATGATATTGTCGGTAAGGATGGAATTGAGAAGCTGTATGAATCGTATCTTCATGGCGAAAGCGGAAGTGAGACGATGCTTGTGGATAAGATCGGGAAAGTGCTGGAAGTAACGGATGAGGAAGAACCTGGAAAAGGTGATGATGTTACGCTGAGTATTGACTCGGATCTGCAAAAGTACTGCTATGACCTGATCGAGAGTAAACTTGCCGGAATTGTTTTATCAAAGCTGACTTCCGGTGATTCTGCGGGTACGAGCAGCGACAATAAACGAATTCCGATCAAGGATGTGTATAATGCACTTGTGCAGAATAAAGTCATTGACATTGGTTCGCTCAATGACGATGACAGTACGCAGTTTGAAAAGTCAGTTTATAAAAGCATCAGCAGGTATCAGTCGGAAGCCTTATCAAAGGTAAAAAGTGATCTGCTGAACAGTACAAAGGCGTACAATGATATCTCGGAAGAAAAGCAGGCGTATGCGGATTATGTCTATGATACGCTCTCAGATAATAAAATCTTGCTGAGCAGTTCGATCGATACAAAAGATAAGACGTATAAACAATGGAAGAGCGGGAAAATCAGTCTGGGCGAATTCCTGAGATACGCGATCAACCAGGAATGGATTGATACTTCAGAATTCGATATCAAATCCTCTTATTATAATACGGATGAGATATTCCGCGCACTGGCGGATTATGTTGTCGAAACACTTTCCGATGATACGAGTTTCGACACCTTAGTTTGTGAATACATGATAAAATCAGGAGAGCTTTCCGGAAAGACCGTATGCCAGTTGTTGTATGAACAGGGGGTACTGGATAAGAAGAAAGATAAGACGGATTACCGGAATCTGGTCAATGGATCTTTGAATGCTTATTCCTTTATGAGAAAGAAGATTTCGAATCGGGAGATCACGCCGGGACAGCTTGGCCTGGATCCGTGTTCAGGTTCGATCATCATCACGGATACGAAGACCGGAAAAGTAAAAACACTTGTCAGCTATCCAAGTTATGACAGCAATCGCCTTGCAAATGGAATCGACGGGGACTATTACAGCCAGCTTGTCAGCAATGAATCCAGACCTTTATATGATCAGGCCCTGTATCATGCAACTGCACCGGGATCTACGTTTAAACCAATGATGGCAATTGCCGCATTGAATGAAGGAACGCTTTCATCCGGAACAACGATAAAATGTACCGGTATCTTTAATAAAATCACACCGGCTGCAAAGTGCTGGGTTTACCCAAGCAGTCATGGAGTAGAATCGGTATCCAAAGCGATCACGGATTCCTGTAATGTATTCTTCTACGAAGTCGGTTATCGTATGGGAACGACGAACAGTGGAAGCATTAGTGAAAAACAGGGGTTGGAAACAATTGAGAAATATGCTACACTTTTAGGGTTAAATAAAAAATCCGGAATTGAGCTTTCGGAGACAGATCCGCAGGTGTCGGATGAACAGCTTGTACGTTCGGCGATCGGACAGGGTACGAATAACTTTGCACCAATCCAGATTGCAAACTATGCAACGACGATTGCGAACAGTGGAACGGTATTTGATCTGAGCATTATGAATAAGATCACGAATACGGATGGCAAGACGGTAAAGAAATTCAAAACAAAAGTAAAGAATAAAGTAAAGTTAAAGGACGACAGCTACTGGAATATTGTACATTCCGGTATGTACGGGGTTGTCTATGATGAACATAAGGATATTTTCCGGAGTTTAAAAAGTGTAAAAATTGCCGGAAAGACAGGTACTGCGCAGGAAGATAAGAAACGGCCAAACCACGGATTATTTATCTCATATGGCTCGTATAGTGATCCGGAGATTGCAGTTACGGTTGTATTGCCATTTGCGTACACTTCTTCTAATGCGTGCAACGTGGCAAATGATATATACAAGTATTATTTCGGAAGTAAAAAAGAGAAAGCAGCATTAGTAAAATCTGTAGAACAGGCCGGAAGTGCTGCATCCGGTTCAAGTGACTAGATTGGAGAAAGATATATGAAACAGTCGGTTATGATCAAAGGGAATAAGATCGGTTTGACGCTTTGGATGGATCCGAATGAGGAATACGAGACTTTATATGAAGAAATGATGAATAAATTTGAAGCATCAGCCTCGTTTTTTCGCTTTTCCAAGCCGATTGCAATTGCTTTTGAAGGGAGAAGGCTGACGCAGGAGCAGATTTCAGGGATACTGGAAGGCATTTCGGAGATCACTTCCCTGCAGATTGCCTATATCATTGATGAAGATATTGCGATTGAGACAAAATTTCATCAGCTGATTTCTGAAAAAGAAGAAGAAAAAGCGGCCATACTGGAAGCACAAAGACAGCGGGAAAGGCTTTTGGAAGAAGAAAAAAAGAAAAATGACGGTATCTTTTATAAAGGGACACTTCGTTCCGGACAGAGCATCAGCAGTCAATCCAGTGTTGTTGTAATAGGGGATGTCAATCCGGGAGCAACCGTAAGTGCAGTTGGCAATGTCGTGATCCTGGGTGCATTAAAAGGATATGCCTATGCGGGAACGGAAGGCGATGACCGTTCATTTATTGTTGCATTGGAGATGTGCCCGATGCAGCTGAGAATCGGCAATCATATTGCCAGAAATTCCGATGAAGAAAGAAAAAAAGGATTTCAGTTAAAGAAAAAGAAGAAAAAGACCGAGATCACGGAACCACAAATGGCATTTGTTGAAGATGGAGAAATCTATGTGGAGCCGATTTCAAAGTCGCTGATTCACGAACTTATGATATAATAAATGGAGGAAGAAAAGATGAGTGAAGTAATCGTAATTACATCAGGAAAAGGTGGTGTAGGAAAGACAACAACAACGGCAAATGTGGGGACCGGCTTAGCCAAAATGGGATATAGTGTTGTTTTGATCGATACGGATATCGGGTTGAGAAACCTGGATGTTGTGATGGGTCTTGAGAATCGGATCGTATATAATCTGGTAGATGTTGTCGAGGGAAACTGCCGGATCAAACAGGCATTGATCAAAGATAAAAAGTATCCGAATTTATTTTTACTTCCATCTGCTCAGACAAGGGATAAGACGAGTGTGTCTCCGGAACAGATGAAAAAATTAACAGATGAATTGAGGGAAGAATTCGATTACATAATTTTAGACTGTCCGGCCGGAATTGAACAGGGATTTAAGAATGCAATTGCCGGTGCAGATCGGGCAATCATTGTAACAACACCGGAAGTATCGGCAATTCGTGATGCTGACCGGATCATCGGACTTTTAGAGGCGAATGAAATTTCGAAAATGGAACTGGTGATCAACCGTATCCGCATGGACATGGTTAAGCGTGGCGATATGATGTCAAGAGAAGATGTCGTAGATATTCTTGCGATTGATCTTCTGGGAATCGTACCGGACGACGAGAACATCGTAATCGCAACAAACCAGGGAGAACCTTTGGTAGGAACAGACTGCCAGGCCGGCAAGGCATTTATGAATATCTGCAAAAGAATCAATGGAGAAAATGTTCCATTTGTTGAATTTGAAACAGACGGATTTTTTACACGTTTGATGAAAGCTTTTAGGGGATAGACGAAAGGGGATAAACATGGGATTTTTTGATAATTTTTTCCGCAAAAAAAGTTCCGGTGATGTAGCAAAAGATCGTTTGAAACTGCTGTTGGTATCGGATCGTTCCAGCTGTTCTCCGGAACTGATGGAGCAGATTAAAAATGATATCATTCAGGTGATTTCAAAGTATATGGAAATTGATGCGGAAGGACTTGACATCCAGATCACACAGACGGAAACGGATGATACCGGAAGAAAAGTACCGGCATTATATGCGAATATTCCGATCAGAGATTTAAAAAAGTAGGATTGATATTATGTTAAGACAGTATGATTTGAAAAATTATAATATTAAGCTGTTGCTAAATGTATGGCTGCTCAGTGCACTGGGTATTTTGTTTATTAACAGTGCGAATCCGGCATATACATTGAAACAGATGATCGGAGTGCTGCTGTGTTCCGTAATTATGCTGTTTTTATCTGTTTTTGATTACAGCCTTATTATTAATAATACAGGCATCATTTATATTGTAAATATTATTCTGCTGCTGGTTGTACTTGTGGCAGGTAAGACGGTCGGAGGTGCTCAGCGCTGGATCGCGTTAGGAGGATTCACCTTTCAGCCGTCAGAGACATGTAAGATTGCCCTGATCATAACGGCAGCTGCATTTATAGCGAAGAATGAAGATTGTTTGAATGAATGGAAGACGTTAGCAAAGTTTGCGGCAATCTGTCTGATACCGATGCTGTTGGTAGTAAAAGAACCGGATCTGTCTACGACGATCGATATCACATTGATCTTATGTGCAATCATCTTTGTCGGAGGACTCAGCATCCGCCTGATCGGATGGGTCATAGCCATTGCGGTTCCGGCATTTGCACTGTTTATCTGGTATATACAGACACCGGGTCAGATTTTATTAAAAGGATATCAGGTTACCAGAATTATGTCTTTTATTAATCCGGCCAAATATGCGTCTACAACCGCATATCAGACGAATAATTCCATTATGGCGATCGGATCCGGGCAGTTGTTCGGAAAAGGATTGAATTCCAATACGATTTCCGATGTTACGGTAACCGTCCGGGATACCGGATTAGTATCCGAACAGCAGACGGACTTTATCTTTTCTGTTGTTGGCGAGGAATTCGGGTTTGTTGGAAGCGTTATTTTAATCCTGCTTCTTGCGGCTTTGGCGGTACAGTGCATCATGGTAGCAAAACGGGCAAATGACATAACCGGAAAGCTGATTGCAACAGGCGTTGCGGCGTTAATTGCTTTCCAGTCATTTATTAATATAGGTGTAGCAACAGGAAGTTTACCAAATACCGGACTTCCGCTTCCTTTGATCAGTTATGGCCTTAGTTCGGTATTGAGTATTATGATTGGTATGGGCATGGTATTGAACATATCATTACAAAGCAAAAAGTATTAAAAAGGGGGAGAGCAAAGTGAACATTGGTTTAGTAGCACATGATACAAAAAAGAGACTGATGCAGAATCTATGCATCGCTTATCGGGGAATTTTATGCAAGCATGAATTATATGCGACAGAGACGACCGGATATCTGGTAGAAGAGGTAACAAATCTGAATGTGCATAAGTATTTATCCGGACCATTGGGAGGAACACAGCAGCTGGGTGCACAGATTGAACACAATGAGATTGATATGCTGATCTTCCTGCGTGACCCGGAGGCAAAGACAAAGAAAGAAGCAAATGTCTATAATGTGCTTGCATTATGTGACAAACATAATATTCCGTTTGCCACGAATCTGGCAACTGCGGAACTGCTCGTTATGGCATTAGAACGCGGAGACTTGGATTGGAGAGAAATGTACAAATGAAAAAAAGAATCCTTGCATTCTTACTGGTATTTTTTGTATTTTTTGATGTTATTCCTGTTCCTGTTTCGGCTGCAGAGTCTTATGATCAGCATTTCCAATCCTCTGAGGAGAAACTGTTGGATCAATATTATGGAACGACGCTGGACGGACTGGGTGAACATGCAGCAATTTTAACCTCGGATCAGGATCAGACGTTTCAGGCGGATGTGGACAGTGCTCTTCTTGTAGATGCAACAAAAGATGAAGTACTGGCTTCTTTTCATGCATTGAAAAAAGTCTATCCGGCCAGCACGACAAAAGTTCTGACAGCGTTGATCACATTAGAAAACTGCAAGCTGACAGACGAAGTAACACTAAAATCAGACATTACGTTTCATGAATCCGGTGTGGTAGCAGTTGGGTTCAAAAAATGTGATAAAGTAAAGATTGAAGGGCTGTTGAATGCTCTGCTGGTTGAGTCAGCCAATGATGCTGCAGTTGCATTGGCGGAACATATCGCAGGATCATCAAAAGCATTTGCCGGGATGATGAATCAAAGAGCAAAGGAGTTGGGTGCAACACACTGCAACTTCGTAACATCGAATGGTCTTCACAACAAAGATCATTATGTTACAGCGTATGATATGTATCTTATCTTTAAAGAAGCGATCAAACACGATGCGTTTTTAAATATCGTAAAAAAAGCGAACTATACTTTGGAATACGAAACAGCGGCCGGAACTCCGATGTATCTTCCAATGGAGACGACGAATCATTATATTACCGGTGAATATGCTTTGCCGGACAACATATATATGATTGGAGGCAAGACCGGAACAACCGGTCAGGCGGGTTCCTGTCTGGTGATATTGACGGAAGACAATAAAGGAGAGCAATATATCTCTCTTGTTTATCATGGGGCAACAAAAGACATTTTATACAATACCATGACAGATTTATTGGAAAAAACTCATAAATAATGGTTGTTATTTTTGTGCATATATTATACAATATATATAATAAATGTTCTTTCTAAGGAGGAGATAAGGATGGTCGAAATTATTTCAGGAGTAAAAGGAAGAGGCAAGACAAAAGTCTTGATCGAAAAAGTAAACGATGCAGTAAAAGTTGCGAAAGGTGATATCGTATATATTGATAAGAGTAACAAGCATATGTATGAGTTAAGCAATCGCATTCGTTTTATTGTTTCCCCAGAATATGGAATCACTAATGCAGATATGTTTATCGGATTTTTATCCGGAATCTTATCACAGAATTATGATATTGAAACCATTTATCTGGAAAGCTTTTTAACAATTTCGAATATTGATGAATCAGATGATCAGGCTGTTGAATCAACAGTTGGAAAGATTAAAGAGATATCTGAGAAGTTTAATGTTAATTTTGTAATCAGTGCATCCCGTAATAAAGAAGATATGCCGGAAAGCATTCAGGATCTCGTTACGGTAGCTTTATAAGAACATGATTGAACCTGTCGCAGCAGCTGCGGCAGGTTCCTTAAATTGTGCAAAATATGAGGCACAGGAACACTTATGCGAAAGCAGGGGAGAAGAATGTATCGCGTTTATTCAGAATATTTAAAAGATAAATACGGACAAAAAGTTTATAAATTGCCGGTGAATCTGCCTGTCAGCTGTCCGAATCGCGTGAATGGAAAAGGAGGCTGTACCTTTTGTGCCGATGAGGGAACCGGATTTGAGGCTATGTCGTCAGAATACTCTGTAAAAGAACAGTTAGAAAGAACAAAAGAAAAGATTGAAAAACGTTACAAAGCGAAAAAATTTATCGCATATTTTCAAAATTATACGAATACATTTATGAGTCTGCGTCAGTTTCAAAGTTATATTTATGAAGCTGCAAATGTCAGCGATATTGTAGAAATTTCGATTTCGACGCGGCCGGATTGTATGAAGAAAGAATATTTGGATTTTTTAGCGGAGATCAGGGAACAGTATGGGATCAATATTCATTTTGAGCTGGGACTCCAGACGGTCAATTATCATACATTAAGACGTATTCACCGGGGACATGGACTCGGTGAATTTATTCAGTCTGTTTTGATGATTCAAAGGTATGGATTCTCAATCTGCGTCCATATGATCTTAAATCTGCCGGGAGATACGTTAGAAGATGCCGTGGAGGGAGCGAAAGTCCTGTCAGCACTGGAGGTTGACATTGTAAAATTGCACTCGCTTTATCTGCCGAAAAATTCACAGTTGTATACAGAATATAGAAATGGTACAATGACGTTATGTTCAAAAGAAGAATATTTTGAACGTCTTGCTGAATTCCTTGCATATCTGTCACCGGATATCGTCATTGAGCGTCTGTTTAGCCGTGTTCCGGAGGAATATGCAGGATTTTCCAATTGGAATACCAGCTGGTGGAAATTAAAAGATGAATTTGAACAGTGGATGCGCAGAAAGCAATATATTCAGGGGTGCAAATTCAACTATCTGAATGGAGCAGCACTAGACAAGGAGTTATTAAAATGAAAAAAGGCAGGATCCATCTCAGCCTGAGTCTTGTTATATTTTTGATTTTGCTGGCATATATGACAGTGAATGTTTTGACCTTTGTATTTAAGACGAAGTTGACCGTATATGAGGTACAGGCGGGTGTTATGACTGACAAGATCGCTACAACAGGAATTGCAATCCGTGAGGAGCAGGTGATAAAAAGTCAGTCCGGAGGTTATATCAATTATTATATACCGGATCTTTCCAAAGTGTATAAAGGTGAGATCTTGTACTCGCTTGATACGACAGGAGAGATTAAGGATTATATCGCTGAGGAAATTACGGAGAATAAGCAGGCTTCGAATAAAGTGATTACGAGTCTGAATGATACGATCGCCTCATTCAAAGAAGATTATACATATTCCAAATTTGAAGATGTATACAGCCTGAAGCAAAAGCTTGACAATGCCGTATTGAGCAGCAATGGCGAGTATATCGAAAAAACATTAAAAAAAATACAAAAAAAATATGGAAAAGATGCATATCAGATTAAAAAGAGCGGACAGAGTGGAGTCGTTTCCTTTACTTACGATAATTTTAAACGGACAAAAGCAGAGGACGTTATCAAGTCGGATTTCGAACAGAATCGATATGAACAGAATCACCTCTCATCCAATGATGAGATTCGAAAAGGAGACGAAGTCTATCGGATCGTCAACAGTGAAAACTGGCAGATCGTGATTCTTTTGGATAAAGATGAATATAATGAATTAAAGGACAGAGAAAGCGTCAATGTTACCTTTTTACAGGACGAGGTGACGGCTTCAGCAGGAATAAAAGTAAAGAAAAAGAATAATCAGTATTTTGGTTATCTGGATTTGTCCCAATATATGGTTCGTTATATGAATGAGCGTTATCTGGAATTGGAGATTTCGCTCGATTCGGACAGTGGATACAAAATTCCGAAGTCTTCGATCGTGGAAAAGGATTTCTACCGTGTACCGGTGGAATACCTGACAAAAGGAGGCAATTCAACGGCAAATTGTGTCCTGGCAAAGACGGGAAAAGAAAAGACAGCTTCTGTTAAAAATTATACGATTTATAAATTTGAAGAAGACAAAGACCGGTATTTCTATCTGTCAGCGGATGACGTAGAGAAGAATACGGTTCTGTTTTCAGACAGTGACAGCGATGCAGAGCAATATTTTCTGGAAAAAAAGGTGAAAAAACAGGGTGTATATTCGGTGAATCAGGGATATGCAAAGTTCCGTGCGATTGAACAACTGCGATCGGATGACGAATTTGTTCTGATCGCAACCGATACGGTTCAGGGAATATCGCTGTACGACCGGATCGTTTATGATGGCTCTGATATCGATGAAAATGATGTGATTTATTAAGGACAGGTGAGGAAAATGTTAAAGGAAAATTATGATGCAGTTGCAGAAAAAGTAAAAAGTGCGTGTGCACGGGTCGGACGGGATGAAAAAGAGGTAACGATCATTGCCGTCAGCAAGACAAAACCGCTTAGCGACGTTGTTGAATTACAGCAGTATGGTGTGATGGATTTTGGCGAAAATAAAGTACAGGAACTTTGTTCAAAATATGAAGAGATCGACAAGCCGGTGCGGTGGCATCTGATCGGACATCTTCAGACGAATAAAGTAAAGTATATTGTAGATAAAGTAGAATTGATCCATTCCGTCGATTCTTTCAAGCTGGCAAAGCAGATCAGCAAAGAAGCGGTAAAAAAAGGCGTAACGGTACCGATTTTGATTCAGGTAAATGTTGCACAGGAAGAGACCAAATTCGGTTTGGATGCGGATGAGGAGAAAGTCGTAAATCTCGTGTCAGAAGTATCTCAGCTGCCGAATATAGAGATCAAAGGATTGATGACGATTGCACCATTTGTGGATGATCCGGAGGATAACAGGGTGTATTTTCGTGAGTTAAAGCAATTATTTGTTGACATTAAGGCTAAAAACTTTGATAATGTAGATATGTCTATTCTGTCTATGGGGATGACGAATGACTATGAAGTTGCAATTGAGGAAGGCGCGACAATGATTCGGGTAGGAACCGGAATTTTTGGTGCCAGAAATTATAATATATAGTTCTTGGAGGTTAATATGAAAGGTACTGTTGATAAATTACTGGGGCTTATGAAGCTTGGCGATGATGAGTATGATGAATACGAAGAAGATTATGAAGAAGTAGAAGAAGAGGAAGAAGAAAAAAAGAGCAGTCCGTTCTCATTTTTTAAGAAAGAAGAGCCGGAAGAAGAGGAAGAGCCGGAAGATCCTGTTGTTCGAGAGACACCGCAGAAGCGTCAGGTTAAGCGAAATATCAATAGTAAGGTGGTTTCCATGAGCAGCCGCGGGGTTGAAGTGAATGTGATTAAGCCGAGAGATTTCAGTGAATCGAAGCTGGTTGCAGACCTGCTCCGGGAAGGAAAGACGGTTGTGATCAATATGGAAGAGATTGTTAACCCGGAAGCCCAAAGGACGATTGACTTTATCGGCGGTGCATGTTATGCAGTCGATGGAACCCTGCAGGCGATTTCGCGCAATATTTTTATTGCGGCACCGAATAATATCGAAGTCAATGGAGATCTGCGGGATGAGATTATGAATGAGAGCATCGTTTCACCGAAGATTTAAAGACAGACAGGATGAAGACGGAAGAATTATTAAAGAACAGAATGAAAGAACTGGCAGATAAAGCGTACCGTCAGTCGGTATATTGCCATACACCGTTTTTGAATCCGGCAGAACAGAGTCTATATTATTCCATCAGGAAGGAACTGTCGTATATCAGCAGCAGGCTTGACGGAGGATATGAGGATGCGGAACGCAGGATGCTGATCTTTGGTTCTGAAGAGGAATTTGGATATAGAGAAGATTCCCCGATTGTATGCTTGAAAGTGGAACCGCTGTCGGTAAGATTCAGTGAAAAACTAAATCACAGGGATTATCTTGGAGCGGTTTTGAATCTGGGAATTGAACGCGAGTGTATCGGAGATATTCTTGTGGAGGATGCAGCGGCATATTTGTTTTGTATAGAAAGTATGGCAGAATATCTGTGTGAACAGATTACGAAGATCAGGCATACGTCTGTACGTGCGAGCCGCGTGGATATGACAGGGTTTTCTGTCCGGCCAAAAGTAAAGCCGGTTGAAGGTTTCTTATCATCGATCCGCCTGGATGCGGTGGTCAGTCTCGGTTTTGGCATGTCGAGAAAAGAGAGTATGAGCTTTATAAAAAATAAGCGTGTATTTATCAATGGCAGGATGATAGAAAGCGGAAGCAGACCGGTATCGGAAGGAGATCTGATCTCTGTCCGTGGAAAAGGCAAGATAAAGTTTTCAGAGGTAAGAGGGCAGTCGAAGAAAGGTCGGATTTCTGTTCTTTTGCATCGTTATATCGGTTAGGAGATGACACCGTTCTCTGTAGAGCGGGTCTTTGAAATAAATGTGGAGAAACAGAAGTTGAAAAAAGGAATCCGTTCAGTTTTTACAATTGTAGTGTTATTAATGCTGGATCAATTTACAAAATATATGGCTGTTTTGCATTTGAAAGATCAGGAACCGGTCGAACTCATAAAAAATATTTTTGAATTTCGATATTTGGAGAATCAGGGAGCTGCATTTGGCTCTCTCCAGGGACAGCAGATCTTTTTATTGCTCGTTACCGGACTCGTATTAATTTTTTGGGTCTATACATATAGGAAGATGCCGGATCAAAGACGGTATGAGCCGTTAAGGTTTACGATGCTGCTCTTATGTTCCGGTGCGATTGGGAATATGATCGATCGGATCAGCCATGGTTATGTTGTTGATTTTCTTTATTTCAAATTGATTGATTTTCCTATTTTTAATGTGGCGGACTGTTATGTTACAATCGCAGCAGGATTATTGATCGTATTGATTTTATTTGTTTACAAAGAAGAAGAACTGCAATTTTTGTGATTGCCTGCTGTTTACAGAATGAAAAAAGATATCAGGGAGAAGCGATGAAACAGGGAATCAGGATTGATCGTTATCTGACGGAACAATATCCCGAATATTCCAGGTCCTATATACAGAAGCTTATCAAAGACGGGAATGTTCTGGTCAATGAAAAGAATATAAAAGCAAATTATAAATTAAATGAAGAAGATATCATTTCAATCGAGATTCCGGAGCCGCGGGAAGTGGATATAAAAGCAGAACCGATTCCGCTCGATATTGTATATGAAGACCGGGATGTGATTATTCTGAATAAACAAAAAGATATGGTCGTACATCCGTGTCCCGGACATAACACGGGTACGCTGGTCAACGGACTTTTGTATCATTGTAAGGACGAATTATCAGGAATCAATGGAGAACTCCGCCCGGGAATCGTTCATCGGATCGACAAGGATACGACGGGACTTTTAGTTGTATGTAAGAATGATCATGCACATCAGTGCATTGCCGATCAGTTAAAAGTGCATTCGATTACGAGAAAATATCGTGCAATCGTGTACCATAATATTGCGGAGGATGAAGGGGTGATTGACGCTCCGATCGGCCGCAATCCGAATGACCGTAAAAAGATGGCGGTTAATGATAAGAATGGAAAGCGTGCCGTTACACATTATCGTGTGCTGGAACGCTTACAGAATCAATATACCTATATAGAATGTTCGCTGGAAACGGGCAGAACCCATCAGATCCGTGTTCATATGGCACATATTCATCATCCTCTTGTCGGGGATACGGTCTATGGACCGAAAAAGGATAAATTTGGGCTGCAGGGGCAATGTCTGCATGCAAAAGTACTTGGATTCATTCATCCGGGTACAAAGGAATATGTAGAATTTGATTCCCCTTTGCCGGATTATTTTGAACAAATGCTGCAAAAACTTCGTTAGCTAATTACCAGTAAAGGAGATTGACATGAAATATAAAATAGGATTTATCGGCTGTGGGAATATGGCTTCCGCCATGATCGGAGGCATTGTAAAGCGCAATATTTTAAAACCGAATGAGATTATTGCATCGAATCGCAGCCGGGAAAAACTAACGGCAATACAGAAAGAATATGGCATTGATATAACGTTGGACAATCTGTCAGTTGCTGATGAAGCACAGATGATCGTACTGGCTGTGAAACCGATTTTTTATGAAGATGTGATCAAAGAGATTAAAAAAGTTGTAAAAAAATCCCAGATTATTATAACGATCGCACCGGGCATCGATATGGAGCGGATCGGGTATCTGTTTGGACATGAGATGAAGATTGTCCGTACAATGCCGAACACACCTGCGATGGTCTGTGAAGGCATGACAGCGGCCTGCTGTAATGAAGCGGTTGAAGAAGAGGAGATTGCCGAAGTATGCCGTATCTTTGATGGATTTGGCAAGACAGAGTTAATACCTGAACGATTGATGGATGCGGTTGTTGCGGTCAGCGGAAGTTCTCCGGCATATATATACATGTTGATTGAAGCGATGGCTGACACGGCAGTTGCAGAAGGAATGCAAAGGGATCAGGCATATCGATTTGCTTCTCAGGCAGTGCTTGGAAGTGCAAAGATGGTATTGGAGACCGGACAGCATCCGGGTGAATTAAAAGATAAAGTATGCTCTCCGGGAGGTACCACGATTGCAGCGGTTATGGAACTGGAAAAAAGAGGATTCCGTTCCGCAGTTATGGAAGCGATGAAAGTGTGTGCGGATAAATGCCGAGATTAACAAGAAAGTACTTTACATATATTTTTTCTTGTGATATAATTTCATCGGTTTGAACCTTGTACCAAGAATCAGGATACTCCAACCAATTCCCAGTACGAGGCGATTGCAATATTTTATTAGGAGGAATACAATTATGATTACAACAGAACAGAAAGCACAGATTATTGCAGAATACGGAAGAAGCGAAGGAGATACCGGTTCTCCGGAAGTACAGATCGCTTTATTAACAGCAAGAATCAACGACTTACAGGAACATTTTAAAGTACATCCAAAAGATCATCATTCAAGAAGAGGTCTTCTGAAGATGGTAGGTCAGAGAAGAGGATTATTAGCATATCTTAAGAAAGTTGACATCGAAAGATATCGTACATTAATCGAAAGATTAGGACTTCGTAAGTAGTCAGTGCAGATTAGGCCGGGAAAGTTTCCCGGCTTTTCCTTTGTCCGGAAGGACTTGCATCTTTTATGATCGGATGTTATAATAAACAAGATTGTGGGAAGACATTTACCGAGACTGCTGAAAAGTTCATTGAAAGACAGTGACCTTCTCAGTTGTTTCGGCGTCTTCCGTAAATGAATCACAGTAATGAAAAGGAGAACAGTCAAATGACAAAGACATTTACAATGGAACTTGCCGGACGTCCGCTTGTTGCGGAAATCGGCAGAGTAGCAGCCCAGGCGAATGGGGCAGTTTTGTTACACTATGGAGAGACCGTTGTGTTATCAACGGCAACCGCTTCGGAAAAACCGCGTGAAGGAATTGATTTCTTTCCACTCAGCGTAGAGTATGAAGAAAAGATGTATGCAGTCGGTAAGATTCCGGGTGGATATATGAAGCGTGAAGGAAAAGCAAGTGAGAATGCGGTTTTAACTGATCGTGTCATCGACCGTCCGATGCGTCCGTTATTCCCAAAAGATTATCGAAACGATGTAACGCTGGACAATCTTGTATTATCCGTTGATCCTGACTGCAGTCCGGAACTGACTGCGATGATCGGTTCAGCAATGGCAACTGCTATTTCAGATATTCCATTTGATGGTCCGACTGCTTCCACCCAGATTGGTCTGATCGATGGCGAGTATATTGTCAATCCGACAACAGAACAGGCAAAGATCTCCGATCTCGCTTTGACGGTTGCTTCTACGAAAGAAAAAGTGATCATGATCGAAGCAGGTGCGAATGAAGTGCCGGAAGATGTTATGCTGCTTGCAATTTTTAAAGCACATGAAGTGAATCAGACGATCATCGAATTCACGGAACAGATCGTAGCGGAATGTGGTAAGCCAAAGCACGAATATGAACATTTTGACGTGCCGGCAGATATGTACGACGATATGGTTGCTTTTATTACTCCGGAAGCGATGGAAAAGGCTGTCTTTACGGATGATAAACAGACGAGAGAAGCGAATATCAGTGCGATTAAAGAGCAGCTGGAAGAACATTATGCAGAGAATGAAGAGTGGCTTGCACATATCGATGAGGCAGTTTATAAATTCCAGAAATTAACCGTTCGTAAGATGATCCTGAGAGATCATAAGCGTCCGGATGGCAGAGATATTAAGGAAATCCGTCCGTTATCAGCAGAGATTGATACGATTCCGCGTGTTCACGGATCCGGTCTGTTCAAGCGTGGTCAGACTCAGGTGCTTACGTTAACGACGCTTGGCTCTTTATCTGAAGCGCAGAGACTGGATGGACTTGATTATGAAGAAAAGACAAAGCGTTATATGCATCATTATAACTTCCCGTCCTATTCGGTCGGAGAAACTCGTCCGAGCAGAGGACCGGGACGCCGAGAGATCGGACATGGTGCTTTAGCAGAGCGTGCACTCGTACCGGTATTGCCATCCGAAGCAGAATTCCCATATGCGATCAGAACAGTATCTGAAGTGTTGGAATCGAATGGTTCTACCTCTCAGGGAAGTATCTGTGCATCATCCTTATCGCTTATGGCGGCAGGTGTACCGATCAAAGCTCCTGTAGCAGGTATTTCCGTAGGTCTGGTAACTGGGGAGACGGATAATGACTATATTGTGTTGACAGATATCCAGGGATTAGAAGATTTCTTTGGTGATATGGACTTCAAAGTTGCAGGTACAGAAAAAGGAATTACCGCAATTCAGATGGATATTAAGATCCATGGATTGACAGATCAGATCATTACCGAAGCAATTGCAAGAACAAAAGAAGCAAGAATGTATATCCTGAATGAAGTAATGAATCCTGTCATTGCAGAGCCGAGACCGGAAGTTGGTCAGTATGCACCGAAGATCAGACAGATGCAGGTGAACCCGGATAAGATCAGTGAGATCATCGGTAAGCAGGGTAAGACGATCAATATGATCATTGAAGAGACGGGCGTTAAGATCGATATCTCAGATGACGGAAGAGTTGACATTTTATCATCGGATGCTGAGATGATCGAAAAAGCAATGCAGATGATACGAATGATCGTGGAACCACTGGAAGTTGGAAAAGTATATGAAGGTACGGTTGTCCGCATTATGAATTTTGGTGCATTCGTACAGTTATCTGCCAATAAAGACGGTATGATCCATATTTCCAAGCTTGCAAAAGAGAGAGTTGCCAGAGTAGAAGATGTTGTGAATATCGGAGATAAAGTAAAAGTAAAAGTAATTAAGATTGATGAAATGCATAGAATTAATCTTAAATTAGTTGAGAAACTTTCTTAATTTATACTTCGTTTGGCGGATGATCCGCATAAAGCCATATAATTCGAGGATTATCTTAAGAAATTAAGATAATCCTTAAATTTTCATAAAATTTGTATATAAAAAAATGAAACTATACGTTGACAAATCATAGAGAAAATGTTATCATTTCAATTGTAAGAAGTAATGGATTGTTACCGGTGATGCGGGCTAAACCAATATGGATTGTTGCATATACTTATTTCTCATTTGCGACAGGTTTTATTTTTTTGACTGATATACGCCAGGATTTGGGAAAGAAAGAGTTGCATGGAAGTAAAGAAGACAATCAATAATAATATAGTCGTTTCATGGGATGATAATCATCGTGAAACAGTCGTGATGGGACGGGGACTCGGATTTAAGATGAAACCCGGTGACCGGATTGACGATGAAAAAATTGAAAAGATATTTACGATCAATGACTGTAAATCGAATACGAATTTTCAGAAATTGGTGAATGAAGTGCCGATGGAGCGGATTCAGGTTGCGGATGAGATTATCCGATATGCGAAGAATTCGTTACAGAAAGAGTTGAGTGAGAACATATATGTATCATTAACGGATCATATTAATATGGCAATTGAGCGGGCACAGACTGACAGGGAGTTTCAGAATCCATTTGGCTGGGAGATTAAGAAGTTTTATTATCGTGAATATTTAATTGGAAAAGTTGCGATTAATATGATAAAGCATCGATTAGGAGTGACACTCTGCGAGGATGAAGCTTCTTTCATTGCATTACATATTATTAATGCAGAGTTAAATCTTGACATGAGTCATATGGTTTCTATGACAAAGATGGTTCAAGATATCATAGATATAGTAGAAAAGCATTTTGGAATTCAATTGAATCATAATTCGATTTATTTTGAACGTTTTGTTCGTCATTTGAAGTTTTTTTCACAGAGACTTTTTACCGGCAAGCCGATATATGATGACAAAGCCGATGAGGATGTTCTTTCCTTGTTTTGTGTAAAATATCCGGATGCTTTTGAATGCACAAAAGAGATTAAGCGGTATATATTTGAAACTTGTGAATACGAAATTTCCGATGAGGAGATGACTTATATTACGGTTCACATAAAGCGATTGATCACGGATACGAGTAATATTAGTTAGGATTGTTACTGGTAAAGCAGGCTAAACCTAGATTTTACTCTTAAGTAATCATAGATATAATAGATAGAAGACAGTACGAAAGTGAAAACTGTATGGTATTTATTATGATTATTTAGGAGTAGGATTTAGGTTTTTCTTTTTTCAGAAAAGATAAGACCGGGCCTGCGCAGAGCTGTAGAGATACAGCATGATTTGAATATTTGATTTAGCGTACATAGATTTTGCCGGCAAGGGGTATATGGCAGAATCCAATGCGTAGCTGATTTCAAATAGATAAAAAACATATCATTTTTATAATGAAGTAAAGGAGGAAAAAAATGGTCGGAATTATTCTCGCTACCCATGGTGGATTTTCTGAAGGAATTTTACAGTCTGGCTCTATGATCTTTGGAGATCAGCCTAATGTAGCAGCAGTCACATTGATGCCGGAGAATGGTCCTGCGGATGTAAGAGCCAAGATGGAAGCAGCAGTTGCTTCTTTCGATGATCCGGAACAGGTACTGATCCTGGTTGATTTATGGGGAGGTACTCCATTTAATCAGGCAAACGGCTTAATCAACGGACATGAAGACACATGGGCAATCGTGGCAGGTTTGAACTTACCAATGCTGATTGACGCTTATGGCGCACGCTTTGATGAAAGTGCAACTGCACATCAGATTGCAGCACAGATTTCCGGAAGTGCAAAGGACGGAGTAAAGATTTATCCACAGTCTCTGGAACCTGCACCTGCAGCAGCAGCTGCACCTGCAGCAGCAAGCGTACCTCAGGGTGCAATTCCGGAAGGAACAGTATTAGGAGATGGCAAGATCAAATACGGTCTTGCACGTATTGATACTCGTTTATTACACGGTCAGGTTGCAACAACATGGACAAAGATGGTAGGACCGGATCGTATTATCGTTGTATCAGATGCAGTAGCAGCAGATGATCTTCGTAAACAGATGATTATGGAAGCAGCGCCTCCAGGGGTAAAAGCACACGTTGTACCAATTTGGAAGATGTGTGAAGTTGCAAAAGATCCTCGTTTCGGCGATACAAAAGCAATGTTGTTATTCGAGACACCACAGGATCTTTTGAAAGCAGTAGAAGGCGGAGTAGACATCAAAGAGATCAACCTTGGATCCATGGCTCATTCCAAAGGCAAAGTTGTATGTAACAAAGCAGTTGCAATGGGCAAAGACGATGTTGATACGATTGAAAAACTGATCAGCAAAGGTATTAAATTTGATGTACGTAAAGTACCTGCTGATTCTCCGGAAGATATCCAGACACTGTTGAATAAAGCAAAAGCAGAACTGTAATCAACGAATTTTGAATTATAAAAGGAGGAATAATAATGTCTATTATTTCAATGATATTAGTAGTTATTGTTGCCTTTTTAGCTGGTATGGAATCCGTACTTGACCAGTTTGAATTCCATCAGCCATTGGTAGCATGTACCTTAATTGGTTTAGTAACAGGTAACTTAGAAGCTGGTATCATCTTAGGTGGTACGCTTCAGATGATCGCTTTAGGATGGGCTAACATCGGTGCTGCCGTAGCTCCGGATGCTGCTTTAGCTTCTGTAGCTTCCGCTATTATCTTAGTTCAGGGCGGACAGGGTGTAGCCGGTGTTAATACTGCTATCGCAGTTGCTATCCCATTAGCAGTTGCAGGCTTATTCTTAACAATGGTTTGCCGTACTCTTTCTATTCCTGTTGTTCACTTCATGGACGCAGCAGCAGAAAAAGGTAACATCAAACAGCTTGAACTGTGGCACATTATCGGTGTATGCATTCAGGGTCTTCGTGTAGCAATCCCTGCAGCAGCTTTATTGGTAATCCCATCTGATATCGTATCAGGTGCATTAAATTCTATGCCTGCATGGTTAACAGACGGTATGTCCATCGGTGGTGGAATGGTAGTTGCAGTAGGTTACGCAATGGTAATCAACATGATGGCTACAGCAGAAGTTTGGCCTTTCTTCGCACTTGGTTTTGCAATTGCAGCTATTTCCGATTTAACTCTGATCGCTTTAGGTGTAATCGGCGTATGCTTCGCATTGATCTACCTTACACTGTCTGAAAGCGGCGGTTCTTCCAGTGGCGGAAATACAGGTGACCCATTAGGCGACATTTTGAATGACTACTAAAATCGAAGGAGGTAAAGAAAATGGCAGAAAAAATTACTTTAAGTAAAAAAGATAGAAGATCAGTTGCAATTCGTTCTCAGCTCCTTCAGGGTTCATGGAACTATGAACGTATGCAGAACGGTGGTTGGTGTTATGCATTAATTCCGGCTATTAAGAAATTATATCCTCAGAAAGATGAACAGATCGCAGCTTTAAAACGTCATATGGAATTCTTTAATACACATCCATATGTAGCAG
>Ga0129309_1000802_pt1 | contig 20669 bp, 20 predicted proteins | sample L1105metagenome_FD_94439 | JGI IMG/M metagenome (GOLD analysis project Ga0129309, IMG submission 94439) | Ring-tailed lemur group fecal microbial communities from Wisconsin, USA - L1105 metagenome | ecosystem: Host-associated > Mammals > Digestive system > Large intestine > Fecal | place: USA...
ACTCCATTTCGCTACGCTCACTCCGTTTCAACATTTTGCTTTTCTCTCAACTACTGAGTGTAGCTAGAGGTTTTATAGGGGTTCTCTTTAAATTACCCTTAAATTTATTATACGAGGAGAAAATATGGACGCGAACATACTAAAATACATGGCTTTCATAAAAACGGTCGAATGCGGGAGCTTTACGAAAGCCGCCGGTCTGCTGAATTATTCGCAGTCGGGCATAAGCCGAATGATAAACGATCTTGAAAGCGAGTGGAAGGTAACGCTGCTTGAGCGCAGCCGCGCGGGAGTACGTCTTACCTCGGACGGTCTTCGGCTGCTGCCTTATGCAAAAAGCGTGTGCGAAGAATACAGGAAGCTGCAGGCGCAGGTGGACGACCTGAACTGCTTACAGACCGGAATAATAAGGATAGGAATTTTTTCAAGCGTCGCTACGCATCGCCTGCCGGGCATAATCAGCCGTTTTCGCCTTGATTACCCGAATATCGACTATGAGCTGCTTACGGGCGATTATTCCGAGATCGAGGAATGGATAGCCGACGGGCGCGTAGACTGCGGATTTCTCTGCGCGCCGATAAACCGCGATTTTGACGTAACGGTCCTCGAACGCGACGAGTTTATGGCTGTGCTTCCCGAAAATCACCGTCTTTGCGGACTTTCCGAGGTGCCTATATCAGAGCTTTGCGGCGAACCCTTCATGCTGCTTGAGAAGGGCGGAAAATGCGAGGTTTCGGAGATATTTGAGCGCTGCGGACTTACGCCGGACGTAAAATTTACTACATGGGACGACTACGCGATAATGTCGATGGTCGAAAGCGGACTTGGAATATCAGTTCTCCCGAATCTTATCCTGAAGCGCATTCCGTACAGGATAGCAATAAAGCGGCTGAGCGTTCCGGCATATCGTGATATATGCTTCGCGGTGCGGGACAAAAAAACTTCACCGCTTGCGGTCAAGCGTTTTTCGGAATATCTCGGAGAAGCAAATAAAAGCAGCGATTGACGTCAGAACTCAAAAAGGAGGAGAAATATGAAAAAGACGTATATCACAACGATGCCTAATCACATCGGCGCGTTCCTTAAAGCAAGCCGCTGCTTCGCGGAGCTTGGAATAAATATAACCCGTGCGAGCTATAACAAGGCTATAGATTCGCACACGCTTTTCATCGACGCGGAGGGATCTGCCGAACAGCTTGAAAAGGCGGACGCGCAGCTTACCGAGATAGGCTATCTTCAGCCGTATAAAAGCGAAACAAGCATTGTTCTGCTTGAATTTCGCCTTAAGGACGTTCCCGGCAGCGTTACCGACATCCTTGCACTTATCTGCGAATTTGATTTCAACATCTCCTACATAAGCTCGCAGGAAAACGGTACGGATTATCAGCTTTTCAAAATGGGACTGTTTGTAGAGGACGCGGAAAAGATAACCGAGTTTCTTATGAGCGCGGAAAAGCTCTGCCGCGTGCGGATAATCGACTATAATCACACGGAAAAATTCTATGACAACAGTATTTTCTACAACAGCTTTGTGTCGGAGATTGCGGGAAATATGGGGCTTTCCGACGAAATGCGCGGCAAGCTTCTGATAAATACGAACCTTGCCATGCAGACGCTCGACGAACAGGGAATGTCGCCTTACCGAACCTTTGACAGTATCGGTCGGTTTGCCGAGCTGCTTGCTTCCTGCAAGGGCGAAGCGTTCCTTCCGAGGATAACCGAACACAAAATAACCGATAAAACGGAAATTATTCTTATTGAACCGCCATGCGGAAGCAATACCGTGATAATAAAGCACGAAGGAGCCGCGCTGTTCATTGACTGCGGATATGCCTGCTACAAGGACGAAATGGAGATTATTTTCCGCAGGCTCCTGCCGGATTATGATAAAATGAAAAAAACTATCCTCATCACTCATGCGGATGTCGATCACTGCGGGCTTCTGCCGATGTTCGACGAGATAATCGCAAGCGAGAGGAGCGCGGAGTGCCTTCGCGCGGAATACTGCGGCGAGGACGGTTTCCGCGAGCGCAACAGGCTTCACAAGCCGTACATAAATATCTGCAAGACGCTTACGGGATATTTCCCGCCCGCGCCTGAAAAGGTGACTATTATGCATAAGGGTCGCGCTGACAGTGATATACCGCTGGTGCAGACGGGATTTTTTGACTTCGCAGACCTGCATTTTGAGGTCTATGAGGGCAAAGGCGGACATCTTCCCGGAGAGATAGTCCTGATAGATTATGCCAATAACATTGCTTTTACCGGCGATATTTATGTAAATATCAAAGGATTTACTTCCGAGCAGGCGCGGTACAACCAGTACGCACCGATACTGATGACCTCGGTCGATACCGATAAGGAGCTGTGCGCGCTCGAAAGAAAGGCGGTAATGCAGCGGCTCGGCGCGGGGAAATGGCAGATTTTCGGCGCGCACGGCTTCAAGAAGGATCACTGCGTAAATTTAGAGCCGTAAGGCGCTATATCAGCCTGTACTGCGGTTTGTCTTCGCCAAAAAAGCGAAAGCGCAGCCAGTCGTCCAGGATTATTCCGACTGCGCTTAAAAAATACCATGCAGCGGAGCTTCCGAGCGAGATCTGACCAAGCAAGTTGAACGGCTTCTGTGAATAGTCCCAGATATTAAGTCCCAGCCAGAGGTTTACAATACAGCCCGTAATAAACTCCAGCGCAGTTATTATTATGCAGCCTATAAGCATTTGCAGCGCCAGCGGCGTTTTCCACGGAAGTATTTCGTTTATCAGACCGAGCGCGATAAAGCACACTCCTCCGAGCAGGAACATACTGAAATGCGAATACCCGCGCCAGAAAATTTCCAGCACAAAATATATTGTGCCGCCGACCGCTCCGAGAAACAGATATTTGAGAAAAATTTTTATTTTGTTCATTTTATCACCGCCTGTACATTTCAGAATATGCTGTTTGGGCGGCATATATGATTTGTGCGGCCGACTATGTCTTTGTCGGATTGATATTCTTCATTGACATGGTCAAAAAATTATAATCCCGCCGCAGATGTTCCCCTTGCCTCCATATTTAAGCTCCGCTGAAAGACTGAGGAGCGGAAGCTCAAGCGATAACAAGTTATCGCCCTGCGGCGGCTGCAATCGTCGCAGTCTGATTTTAAAAGTATAATCGAAAACAATTTTTGCTTGTAAAAAACAGGACGGTTTTCCGTCCTGTTTAATCTTATGCATTATAAATACTGCCCCGCCTGAACACGCCACATTTCCGCATATTTTCCCTTGCGCCGGAGCAAATCAGAATGACTGCCCTCTTCGATAATCTTACCCTTTTCAAGCATATAAATTCGGTCGGCAATTCGCGTTGTGGAAAGGCGGTGTGAGATGAAAATAACCGACTTGTTTTCCGCCGCCGTAAGCATTGAGTGATTGAGGTGATACTCGGCAATTGGGTCGAGCGCTGAGCTTGGCTCGTCAAGGATGATCAGGTTAGCTTCCTTGCAGAAAACTCTCGCAACCGCAAGCTTCTGCCCCTCGCCGCCCGAAAGATTTACGCCGTTCTCTTCAAACTCGGTTGTAAGATTTGCGGAAAGTCCGTCAGGCAGGGTTTCAAGCCGTTCGGCAAAACCGCTCTTTCCGATAGCGTTTATAACAGCTTCATCATTGCCGTTTTCCGCAAAGTCAAGCAATACGTTCTCCTTTACTGTTGCGGCGAAAATCTTGAAATCCTGGAAAACAGTGCCGATTTTGCGGCGGTATTCCTGCACATCATATTCCTTGATATTAACTCCGTCAAGGAGAATTTCGCCCTCGTTCGGGTCGTAAAGGCGCATAATCAGCTTTATCAGCGTGGTTTTTCCTGCGCCGTTGTAACCCACGATGGCAATCTTGCTGTACGGATTGATTTTCATACTGATATTGTTCAGAATGTAGCCGTCCTTTTCGTTGTAACCGAAGGAAACATTACGAAGCTCGATTTCCGTGGGCTTTTCCGGCAGCGGCTTATTTGCCGTGCTTATTATTTTAGGCTCAATGCTGAGGAAATTCTGCATTTTCGTAACATACATACTGATTTCCTGCATTTTCGGATAAACGTCGGAAAACTGCCTCATACGGTTTTTCATACGGTTAGCAGTACCGCGCATTACCGCAACATTACTGTAGGAAATTCTGTGAAGCACCGCCGCGCAGTACACAAGATAAACCATATACACAACGTCGATTAGGAAATTGTTGCAGATATAGTCCTTTAAAAGCTGCAGGCCGAAGCGCTTTCCCGCATTCTTTTTATCAATGGCAAGCACCTTGTCGTTTGTTTCGTCAAAGTCCTTTAAAAGCTCGTCGGACACCTTTGTATTGAGGCGGACTTCCTTTGCGTAATCATTCAGATAGAACACACGGTTTACATAGCCGAGTTTTCTCTCGTGGGGATTTTTCTCATTTCTGATTCTGAAATTCAGCTTATTGATTGCCTTGCCGGACCAGAGCGAAGCTGCAAAGGATACTGCGATAAAAATAAAGGAAACAGGGTCATTTCCGATAAAGAATGCGCCCGAAAGAATTATTGAAACAAGACCTGTGCAGAGGTTTGTGATAAGGGTGAAAATTCGCCCTATCTGATTATCGACCTCGGAAACGGACAGCACATAATCGTTGTAAAATTCGGGATTATCGTAGCATTCAAGGTCGATTTCCCTCGCTTTGTTGAACATTATCTGCTTTATAGCCTGCTTGATTTTAGGCTGTGCTTTCTGCTGCAGCTTCTGGAAGAGAAAAGCGTTGAAAAGCAGTCCCAGCATTACAAACGCAAGCAGACTTACAAGGAAGATTGCCGCTGTCTTAAATGGTCTGCCGAACTCGGCGCATTCAAGCACGAAATTCAGCGCCAGCGTAAATTCAAGGAATACCACAACCTCGTTTCGTATCGCTTCAATTATGTAGCAAATCATATAGGAGGGAGCGGCTTTATAGCAGATTTTGAACAGCCAGAGGTTGTCGGCTAACAGCTTTTTGAACTTTTTCATGCTGTGACCCCCTCTCTGTATGTTTCGTCCGCAAGGTAATTCTGCGCCTGCTTTGTGAACATCTCGCAGTATTTTCCGCCCATATCCATAAGCTGACGATGAGTACCCTGTTCGATTACTGCGCCGTTTTCAAGCATAAACACCTCGTCTGCATCCTTGACGGAAGAAAGACGGTGGGAGATAAACAGGGTGATGTGTCCCTTGCTCTCGTCCATAATGCCCTTGTATAAATCGTACTCTGCAATAGGGTCAAGGGCGGAGCTTGGCTCGTCGAAAACCTTAACGGAAGCCTGCTGTGCAAAGGCACGGGCAACCACGATTTTCTGCTGCTCGCCGCCCGACAGCACAGCCCCGTCGTTATCAAATTCCTTTGTCATAATGGTATTTATTCCTTTTGACAGACTCGAAACCTTTTCCCAGACGCCTGCACATTTAAGCGCACGCTCTGCGGTTTCATCGGGATTGTCGAAGCTTTCGCCCATAAGCACGTTATCCTTTACCGACATCGCCATTACCTTGTAATCCTGAAAGGCGGCGGAGAACTGCCTGCGGTAGGCTTTAAGGTTGTATTCCTTTATGTTTATGCCGTTTACAAGAATTTCGCCGCTTGCGGGGTCGTAAAGCCGGAACAAAAGCTTTATAATGGTTGATTTTCCCGCACCGTTGTGTCCGACAAGAGCGCATACCTTGTCACCCTCGATTTTAAAGCTTAGGTTATTTATAACAGGCTCGTTTTCCTTATATTCAAAGCATACGTTCTTAAACTCGATCGAGCGTATCTTTTCGGGCATTATACCGTCCTGTTCTTCGGGAATTTTCTCCTTATATTCCATAAAGGTGCGGAAATATTCAAGGAACTGCCCGTTTTTTATAGTTTCCATAAGATTATTGAACAGCCCGATTAAAATCCACGAAGATGTGGACATCGCCGTAAACATTATAGCAAGCTCCGCAAGCCCCATTGTTTTTGACACAATGGTACGGTATGCGGCGTAAATCATAATGCCCTCAAAAACAAGAGCAAAGGTCGTTACGTTCTGCGCCCAAGTATAAGCAATCGCCTTTTTGCCGTACTTGTCCGCGACCTTGCAGTTCCTGTCCATAGCCTCGTTGTAGCGCTTCAGCATAAGGTCGTGAATGCTGGAATAACGGATTTCCTTGGCATACTCCGCAAGGTGCATTACTCGGTTCACATACTCGGCAATACGGTTATTCTTCACCGTATCGACATACCGTCCGCCCCATATCTTATTCATAAGACCGCCGAAAACAAAATTGCCGATTATGGGCGAGATTACGAACAGAACCGAAAACGGGTCTATGCTGAACATCGACCAGAACGCCGCCGCTGCCGCAATAACACCGAAAATAACCGAGAAGAAATAATTTACCGAGGCAGTCATTTTCTGCGCAGAGCCGTCAAGCGCCATTGTGTAGCGGTTGTAGAAATCTGCGTCCTCAAAGCAGCGAAGCTCGACGTTTCTTGCCTTTGCGTAAAGCTTGCGGTATAAAATGCGGTAAATCTTATTATCGTTATAAGGGTAGATTACCGATTTCAGATAGCTGTCGTATACTGCAAACAAAAGAAAAACCCCAAAGCAGATACCTATAAAAAACAGTATTGTTTCAAAGGGAGCTTCCGTTTCAATTGCGTTTATAACATATCGCAGAAAGAATATGCTCATAAAAATCCATTCAACATAGCCCAGAATGGAGCCTATCGCAGTATGTATGACTCTGCTTTTGCTTATCTGCCACACGGTTTTCAGCGCATAGAAATTGTTGGCGAATATGCGGAGCTTGCTTTCTTTTTTGTCTTTCATTTTATTCCTCTTTCATCGTTAATAACAATCTTAAACTCTGCGGGTAAATCTTTGATAAGTTTTTTTACGGCAACAGGTCTTATATCATAATCGTCAATCCTATCTATCGGCAGCCAGCACATTTTTTCGCTGTCACCGCCTGATGTAAGGCTGTTTTTGACGTACTCTTTTTTATTAACGGGCTTCATAAGATAATAAAGCTCAACGGTGTGACAATTAAGACCTGTAAGCGCGCTATCCCCGTCAAAGAAATTTTCAATCAAGCAAAGCGGCCGTTCTATAACAAAATTATCTCCTGTTTCTTCATAGATCTCACGGAGCACAGCGCTTTCCGCTTTTTCTCCCATATGAACGCCGCCGCCTACGGTATAATAATAACCGCAGCTTTCACCGTATGAAAACAATGCGTACCCTTCTGAAACGACTATTGCACCTACTCTGTAGCGAAACCAATCCTTGCCCGCGCAAAAACAACAATCCGTTTTTATTTCCATTATGACCTCCGGTAAAAATAAAAAAGCGTGCACTTCATACAGAAATGCACGCCTTGAATGCAGAAAGCAGCACATTATACAATGCTTTCAGCGGCAGACAAGAGTTCATTTCCGATTACTAACGCCTTAGATATGCGATGAGTGCGCCTGAGCATATTGTCTGCCTCCTTTAAAAAGTCTGTTCTCAGTATATCATCCGCAATAGTTTTTGTCAAGATTTTCTTGAATTTTAAGCTTATATCATCATGTTCGCACTCTTATTATACATCAATAGTATCTGTTTGTCAATAGCTATTGATGATTTATATAAGCTTTAGTTTTAGATATACTATAACTAAGGAAGTGATTTTATGAACGAGCTTAATATAGAAGTAGGCGCAAGAATAACCGAACTTCGCAAACAGCGCGGATATACCCGTGAAAAGCTGTCAGAGCTTGCCGATGTTTCGGTGCAGTTCCTTGCGGATATTGAAAAAGGGCGCAAGTCTATGACTATAGCGACCCTCAAAAGGATTGCCGCCGCTTTGCTTGTGACGACGGATTATATCGTAAACGGCACGGCGGAAAGCGGAGATAACGACGGTATAATTTCTATACTGAATACGCTTTCGGAGAAAAATAAAAAGCAGGCGGAGAAAATTCTGACTGCTTTTGCCGAGGCGGTCAACGATTAATTGAACACGATACAAAACGCCCCTGTTCAAAAAACAGGGGCGCCGGTTGTTTGATCAATCGCCTTTGCGTAAGTTAATTCCTCTTTACCATCATCAGAAAGGCTATAACCACATTTTTCATTTAAAGGTGTATGAATAATAAGCATTGCCATGGTTGAGCCGATATTAACTAATGCGTTATTGAATTTTCCTTTTCCCGTGGTATAATTAAATCAAACACAGGAAAGGAGAAACGATATGTTATATCTGTCCGAAAATCTGAAGAAATATCGCTTGCTTAAAAATCTAACACAAGAGGTCGTTGCCGAATATCTCGGAATTACTCCTCAAAGTGTTTCCAAATGGGAACGGCAGGAAAGTTATCCCGATATTACATTTTTGCCTGCTTTAGCGAATATTTTTGAAACAAGCGTTGATGTTCTCTTAGGAATGGATACAATCCGTGACGAGCAGACTCAGCGCAGCATACACAAGTCAGCTTCGGAGTATCAGCGAAATGGTGACTATAGCTCTGCTGAAAGGGTCTATCGTGACGCACTAAAAATATATCCGAACAATGCCGGCATGTTATTGGGACTTGCGGGAGTTTTAGCGTTATCTGATAAAGCAGACGAGGCGGTTATGCTTATGGAAAGAGGCTTGCCGTTATGCGAAAGTGAAAAGCAGAAAGCCACAATCCGTGCGGCGCTGTGTTTCCTGTATCTGAAATGCGGAAGAAAGGATAAAGCTGAACTGCTTGCCGCTGCGCTTCCGCACACAAGAGAAAGCCGAGAGGTAATTCAGCCGTTGATTTCGCGGGGGCTTGATGACAGTGAGATCGATAGGAATGTGAGAATTATTCTTCTTGGGGAATAGTAAAAATAACCGTCGAAACTGTCAAAGACGTTCCTTGACAGTTTCGACGGTTTTGGCTTTGATTTTCGACATGTTGATAAGTGCTTTTTAAAGCCGCACATTAGACATTAAGTCAAATTTATATTTTAATTTTATCATTTTATAAAAAGAAAAACGCGTCAAATTTTCATTAACGTGTTTTACAATCAGCTGTTTAAAAATAAGCTAAATACATCTCCTACTGTTTTAGCACTCACGCTGTCTGAAATATCTGCAGTTCCTTCTGTGCTTAATTTATTGATATACTCGTCATAAATTGTTTTCATCATACTGCCAATTTTATCACAGTTACCAACCAAACCATTTAATACATCTGAAGCATTTTTTAAAACCTCATACTTATCAGCAACATTTTTGTATACAAGTTTATGATTAATTTCACTCCAGCCTTCTTCGAATATTGTTCGAGTCTGGATTTCTATTTTTGCTTCTTCAGTATTATTTTTGTTAGAATAAAGGGTATAATGAATAGAGCGATATATGTTTTTTTCAACTATCGCTCCTGATTGTTTTATGATTTTACTATAATAATTTTCATCGTCACCATCTCGCAATTTTATTCGAATACTTTCAGCAATTTGACCACCAAAAGCATCCATTATTTGCAAGTGAATAGGAAAACATTCTTCCTTGAATATGTATAATATTCTTATACCTAAAAGGTCAGTTATTTCTATCAAGTAGTTGCTTTTATTGATTAGTTTATCCTTTTTTACGCTTTTGACTACAATCTTTTTTAATAAACTATCAGTCTTTTTTAACCGATAACGGTAAGAATGCACATTTTGAAATTTGGCTATAGTAGAAATGTTATCCTCAATTTTCTTTAAATACGATTGTGATTTTCCTTCATATTCTTTACCTATTTCAACTAATTCGTCCCAAGAGCCGCCAAGTTTTTCGTATTTGCCGAAATCCTCTTTCAAATCATAATTCTCAAGAAAAGCATTTTTATTATACATTATTTCATCAAAATTCATTTTCTTATCCATATTATGATGCCTCATTTCCCTTACACACTGTACACTTTGCCATATCACAGCCACAAAAAAATGCAGTAACTGTCATTTCTAAAGACTTTTGAGTATATACTCTATATTTGAAATTATAATATAGAAGCTCCATTAAAGGAAGTAGGCTTTCGCCACAGTCGTCAATGTTTATCTTTTTTTCTTTTAACATTTTTGCGATCATAATTGCAACAAAAACTTTTTCATTTATATGTAAGTATTTCGGGTCAACAGCTTTATCGTCAAGTAACTGGATTGGGCTACGTCTTAGCAACCAAAATGTTTCATAGCCGTAAATCTTGTCAACGTTAATATTTTTTATTCCCTCATATTTTTTAAGTTTATCAACATCTTCAAAATAATCCAAAATAGCTTTACCTAAAACCACTGTATTTATAGACACCTTATCTAAAATCCCCATTGCTTCCAATATATCCTGCACCTGTGTTAAGATATTAGTGTACCTTGCTCTAACTGGATAGGTATCTAATAAGTATTTGATGTATTCCTGTCCTTCGTTGGTCATGTTTTCGACACACCTCTTATATCATTTCCTTTAGTTTAGAAAAAGCGTTAGTATTCACGAACTCTTTAACAGCATTTGTGTCACGCTCTTCTTTTTCTTCTTTGTAAACAACCTCATTATTAGTTGAGCGCTCATACTTATAAAATCCACTACTAATTCTTTCTACAAAAGCAGCTGCAGATTCATTTTCGTTAATTCGCTTCACAATTATTCTCCTTTTTCATATAGAATAGTTCAACATTATATTATATCACAAACATTGAAGAAAGTCAATATCATATTTGTATATTAATTTTCAACATGTTGACACATAATACAATGTACCTGTGTTGATAGTTTCCCCTTAATATTATAGCACAAAAATATATATTTATCAAGATGTTTCTTATAGTATTGAAAATTGTCTGTATAACATTTTATGCAGTCCAACAGCAGTTTGTGCAAAATTGAAAGTTGAAAAGCTAAATACACTGAATCTATCATTGAATTGTAATTTATATAAAAACATTAACAATATCCTCCTCGTTCCATATGGAACGAGGAGGTGAATTGCTTTATCACCCAACATCAAGACAAACCCTTACGGTCAAGTCTTTCCATTGGTTTTGTCGGAGATAGGCGTTATACGTTTTTCTCCGGTTTTTCGTCGTTTCGTATGTGATTTTTAAGTCCCATACGAGTGCGAATTTATTGTTGAATACCTTAGCGGAGAGCAGCCTGTGCAGCAGCCAGTCTAGCGATCGGAACGCGGAACGGCGAGCAGGAAACATAGGTCAAGCCAAGCTTGTGGCAGAACTCAACAGATGTCGGATCACCGCCGTGTTCGCCGCAGATACCGATGTGGAGTTCGGGGCGTGTAGCCTTGCCGAGCTTGATAGCCATTTCCATAAGCTTGCCTACGCCGGTCTGGTCGAGCTTAGCAAACGGATCGTTTTCAAAGATCTTTGCGTCGTAGTAAGCGTTGAGGAACTTGCCTGCGTCGTCACGCGAGAAGCCGTAGGTCATCTGTGTAAGGTCGTTTGTACCGAAGCAGAAGAATTCAGCTTCCTTAGCGATCTCATCAGCTGTAAGAGCGGCACGCGGAATTTCGATCATGGTACCAACTTCATACTTGAGGTCAGCGCCTGCAGCTGCGATAACTTCGTCAGCGGTCTTTACAACAATATCCTTAACGTACTTTAATTCCTTGATCTCACCAACGAGCGGGATCATGATCTCGGGAACTATCGCCCAGTCGGGATGAGCCTTCTTAACATTGATGGCAGCCTTGATAACAGCCTTTGTCTGCATTTTTGCAATTTCAGGATATGTTACTGCAAGACGGCATCCTCTGTGACCCATCATGGGGTTAAATTCGTGGAGAGAAGCAATGATGTTCTTGATTGTTTCAACGGACTTGCCCTGAGCCTTTGCAAGAGCTTCAATGTCAGCTTCTTCGGTAGGAACAAATTCGTGGAGCGGCGGGTCTAAGAAACGGATAGTAACAGGATTTCCTTCGAGAGCTTCATAGAGCTTTTCAAAGTCGCCCTGCTGCATGGGTTCGATCTTAGCGAGCGCAGCTTCTCTTTCTTCAACAGTGTCGGAGCATATCATTTCACGGAATGCCGCGATTCTGTCAGCTTCAAAGAACATATGCTCGGTACGGCAAAGACCGATACCTTCAGCGCCGAGTTCTCTTGCTTTCTTAGCGTCGGCAGGCGTATCAGCGTTTGTTCTTACCTTTAATTTTCTGTACTTGTCAGCCCAAGCCATGATTCTGCCGAATTCGCCTGCGATTGTAGCGTCAACGGTAGGAATAATGCCGTCGTAGATATTACCGGTAGAGCCGTCGATAGAGATCGGGTCGCCCTCGTGGTAAACCTTTCCTGCAAGTTCAAACTTCTTGTTTTCTTCGTCCATCTTGATATCGCCGCAGCCGGATACGCAGCAGGTACCCATACCGCGGGCAACAACGGCAGCGTGAGAGGTCATACCGCCGCGAACGGTGAGGATGCCCTGAGCAGCCTTCATACCTGTGATGTCTTCGGGAGAAGTTTCGAGGCGAACAAGAACGACCTTTTCGCCTCTTTCCTTCCAAGCAACTGCGTCGTCAGCGGAGAATACGATTTTTCCGCATGCAGCTCCGGGGGAAGCGCCGAGGCCCTTGCCGACGGGCGTAGCGGACTTTAATGCCTTAGCGTCGAACTGGGGATGGAGAAGCGTATCGAGGTTGCGGGGGTCAATCATAAGAACAGCTTCCTGTTCGGTTCTCATGCCCTCGTCAACGAGGTCGCAGGCGATCTTGAGAGCAGCCTGAGCGGTTCTCTTGCCGTTTCTTGTCTGGAGCATGAAGAGCTTGCCGTGTTCAACGGTAAATTCCATGTCCTGCATATCTCTGTAGTGATTTTCAAGGGTCTTGCAAACTTCCTTGAACTGTGCGAACGCTTCGGGGAACTTATTTTCCATTTCGGAAATGTGCATAGGAGTACGAACGCCTGCAACAACGTCTTCGCCCTGTGCGTTTGTAAGGAATTCGCCGAAGAGACCGTTAGCGCCGGTTGCGGGGTCGCGGGTGAAAGCAACGCCCGTGCCGCAGTCGTCGCCCATGTTGCCGAACGCCATCATCTGTACGTTTACGGCAGTACCCCAGCTGTACGGGATATCGTTATCGCGGCGGTATACGTTAGCTCTGGGGTTGTCCCAGGAACGGAATACGGCTTTAACGGCGCCCATTAACTGTTCCTTAGGATCGGACGGGAAGTCGGAACCGATCTTTGACTTGTATTCAGCCTTGAACTGTTCAGCAAGCTCCTTGAGGTCCTCAGCGGTAAGATCAACGTCGAACTTAACGCCCTTCTTTTCCTTCATTTCATCGATAAGCTGTTCAAAGTACTTCTTTCCGACCTCCATAACTACATCGGAGTACATCTGGATGAATCTTCTGTAGCAGTCGTAAGCCCATCTCGGATTGCCGGACTTTTCAGCCATAACTTCAACAACGGTTTCGTTAAGACCGAGGTTAAGGATTGTATCCATCATGCCGGGCATGGAAGCACGTGCGCCGGAGCGGACGGAAACGAGAAGAGGATTTTCCTTGTCGCCGAACTTCTTGCCGGTGATTTCCTCCATCTTTGAGATGTATTCGTTGATTTCAGCCTGAATTTCAGGATTGATTTCTCTGCCGTCCTCGTAGTACTGAGTACAAGCCTCGGTAGAGATCGTGAAGCCCTGAGGAACAGGGAGACCGATGTTGGTCATTTCAGCAAGGTTTGCGCCCTTACCGCCGAGAAGCTCGCGCATGTCGGCGTTGCCTTCGGAGAACAGGTAACAATACTTGTGTGCCATTGGTATTACCTCCAAAAAATATAATAGTTCCGCAGCTTGTCCTATACAAACAGTAATTTTACGAAGAAATAATACTCCGCGTAATTAAAGTGCAGGGGTTGCCGCATAACAATTATATTATAGCAGATTTTTATAATAATTGCTAGTATTTTTTAAAATTTTTTTCAAAAATTTTACGTACCGTAGAATGCCGCTTCGGGTTCTTGCCTTCAGATAAACTTTGTGATATAATTTTTAACGAAAATCATTGACTTTGCAACCGTTATAAGGTTTATAATGTATAAAAAAGAAAAAGGAGCGCAGAAAATGGAAAAAAATCTTACAACAGGCAGCGTATTCCGCAACATATTGTTTTTCTCCCTGCCGTACCTTTTTTCGTATTTTCTTCAGACGCTTTACGGAATGGCGGACCTTTTTATAATCGGACAGTTTGCGGGGGTCGAAAGCACGACCGCCGTTTCTATAGGTTCGCAGGTAATGCATATGCTTACGGTAATGATCGTCGGGCTGGCGATGGGAACTACGGTGAGCGTCGGAAAGGCGACAGGTTCGGGAGACAGCCGTAAAGCCGCCGCGTCAATAGGCAACACGGTCACGCTTTTCATGTCGGTTTCCGCCGGACTGACGGTTATTCTGCTGCTTCTGGTCGAGCCTATAGTTTCGGTAATGTCAACGCCTGCCGAAGCCGCTGAGGGAACCGCCTCATATCTGATTGCATGCTTTATCGGAATACCGTTTATCACCGCGTATAATATAATAAGCTCGATTTTCCGCGGACTGGGCGATTCAAAAAGTCCGATGTATTTTATTGCGGTAGCCTGCGCGGCGAATATTGCGCTGGATTATCTTTTTATCGGTCTGCTTAAGCTCGGACCTATGGGGGCGGCGCTTGGCACTACCATTTCTCAGGCGATAAGCGTCGCGGTTTCGCTTGTTGTAATACTTCGCCGAAGGACAAGCGTTATGCCCGGGCGTGCGGATTTCAGACCACGCAGAGCGGTTATGGGAGAGATACTTAAAACAGGCGTTCCTGTAGCGTTTCAGGACGGGCTTATACAGGTCGCGTTCATTGTCATCACAGTTATCGTGAATCAGCGGGGTCTTAATGACGCCGCGGCGGTAGGAATTGTCGAAAAAATAATCAGTTTCATCTTCCTGGTTCCGTCGTCAATGCTTTCGGCGGTTTCCGCTCTCGGTGCGCAGAATATCGGCGCGGGCAAGCCCGAACGCGCCGTGAAAACGCTGAAATATGCCGTAATGATCACCGTTGGATTCGGAATTATCGCTGTCGCCGCAGTTCAGCTTACCGCCGAGCAGCTCGTTTCGCTGTTTACCGACGCGAATGCGGCGGGCGGCGCGGACGTTATCCGCCTTGGCGGGCAATATCTGCGGGGATATATTTTCGACTGCATTTTCGCGGGGATACATTTCAGCTTCAGCGGGTATTTCTGCGCCTGCGGAAAATCGGGAATATCATTTTTTCACAATCTTGTTTCAATTGTGTGCGCGCGTGTTCCCGGAGCGTATATCACCTCGGCGATGTTCCCTGACACGCTCTTTCCGATGGGTCTTGCGACAACGGCAGGCTCGCTGATTTCGGTAATGATATGCATCATTGCTTTTGCGGTTATTTCAAAAAGAGAAGGAGGCGCTGCGGTTGGATTCTGAACTTATAAGGATAGGCGACGCCGCTAGGCTTTTTCACATAAGCGAAAGCAGCCTGCGGCATTATGAGAAGCTGGGTCTGCTCAGCCCTGAACATACCGACCCTCAGACGGGCTACCGCTATTACGGCGTGCGGCAGTTCGAGGTGCTTAATACGATACGCTATCTGCGTGCGCTGGATATGCCGCTTGGGGAAATATCGGATTTTCTGGTCAACCGCGACATTGACATAATCGAAGAAAAACTGCTTCGACAGAAGGAAGAGGTAAGAAGAAAGCAGGATGAGCTTGCGCGGATAGAGCGCAAAATAGACAATCGTCTGCGCATGCTTGACGTAGCGCGCAAATCTGAGCTTGATACTATTAAAATAATAAATACTCCGCCCTGCAGGATATTTTGGGTGTCCGACTCGATTAAAATCCGGGGATTTCTGGATATGGAAGCGCCGATACGCAGACTTGAGCAGTCCGGCGAGGAAGCGGTGATATTCCTTGGTAAGGTCGGTGTAGGAATATCGGCAGAGAACCTTTCCGAGGGAAATTTCGGGCGCTATGACGGGATATTTCTTGTACTTGACGACGAAGATATTTTCGAAGGCGAAACAACCGTTCTTCCCGCAGGAACGGGAGTTTCTGTCCGTTTCTGCGGAAGTCACCCCGAAGCGCCGCAGCAGTACCGCAGAATAATGGCGTTTATCCGAGAAAACGGACTTGAGGCGGTCGGCTTTTCGCGGGAAATAACTCTTATCGACTACGGAATCACAAACGACGTCTCGAAATTCGTTACGGAGATAACCGTTCCTGTGAAATCCGCGCGGAAATAATGTGCATTTCTGTCAGGTTTTGTTCGCGCGCCTCTCCGAATAATTTCACAAGTGCAAATAATTTTCTTCACGGGATATTCACACTGACGCAGTAGAATAAAGACATCGAAAGCGGCAGAACGCCGCGAATTTGTTAGAAATGAGGGACAGAATATGAAAACGAACAAGGTTATTGCTTTATTATGCGCGGCGGCGGTATTCAGCGCGGCGCTGACAGGCTGCTCTGAAAGCGGTGCGGCTTCGTCGGAAACAACAGCGGAGCAGACAACCGTTTCATCTGCTGAAAGCGAAAGTGAAAATACGGAAAGCGAAGAAAACGCGGCGGACGAGCAGGACCCTGCCGAAAATACGACCCTCACCGCGAAGATAACATCGGTTGAGGACGGTACTGTCACCGCCGAAGTGGGCGAAATTTCCTCGTCCGCACCCGACATGGGCGGAAACGGCGGTACACCTCCCGAAATGCCCGACGGCGAAGCAAGCTCGGACGGCTCAGCTCCTCCCGAAATGCCTGACGGCGAAGCAAGTTCGGACGGCTCAGCCCCTCCCGAAATGCCCGACGGCGAAGCAAGCTCGGACGGCTCAGCTCCTCCCGAAATGCCTGACGGCGAAGCAAATTCGGATGGTTCAGCTCCTCCCGAAATGCCCGGCGGTGAAGCAAGCTCGGACGGCTCAGCTCCTCCCGAAATGCCCGGCGGTTCGGGTATGCCTGGCGGCAGCAGCTTTGAGTCAAGCGGCGAAACCATAACCTTTACCGTTTCGGACGATACAGACGTTACGCTCGAATTTTTACAAGGCAGCGGCGAGGGAACGCTTGACGACATAGCGGTCGGCGCGGTTGTTGACGCTGAGATCGACGACGAGGGTCATGCGGTCTCCGTGACCGTTCGCAACCTTAACGCGGGCGGCGGCTTCGGCGGAAGCAGCGAGGTTTCAAACGGAACTGCGGCGGCAACTCTTGACGCTGACGCGCAGATAAGCGGCGAAACCTATTCGAGCAGCGGCGACGATGAAAACGCGCTGAGAATAGACGGTGCGGAGGTAGCTCTTGACGGAGTGACCATTGAAAAGAACGGCGGCAGCTCTTCAAATACAGAAAACGGCGATTTCTACGGCGCGAACGCGGGTCTGCTGGCGGTGAACGGCGCGACTGTGACCATAACGGGCGCGACGGTGAACACCGACGCGGTAAACGGCAACGGCGTGTTCAGCTACGGTTCGGGTACGACCGTGAATATCTCGGACTCGACCATACGCACGTCGCAGCGCAATTCGGGAGGTATCCAGACGACGGGCGGCGGTACGACTAATGCGGCAAATCTGGATGTTGAAACACAGGGCAGTTCCTCGGCGGCGATACGCTCGGACAGAGGCGGCGGAACTGTGAACGTTGACGGCGGAACATACGTTACAAACGGCACGGGAAGCCCCGCGATATACTGCACGGCTGATATTTCGGCGAAAAATGCCGTTCTTACCGCAAACAACAGCGAGGGCGTGGTAGTTGAGGGCAAGAACTCGGTTTCGCTTGAAAACTGCAACGTTACGGCAAACATGAGCGGCACTTATAACGGCGATTCCGACGAAAATATCCACGCGATAATGATCTATCAGAGCATGTCGGGCGACGCGGACGTCGGCGAGGCACATTTTTCCGCAGAGGGCGGCAGCATTACCGCGCTTTCGGGCGATATGTTCTACGTCACGAATACAGACTGCACGATTTCGCTGAAAAATGTAGCTTTTACGCTTGCGAACGATACTTTCCTGCGCATTGAGGGCAACAGCTCATCACGCGGCTGGGGAACTTCCGGCGCGAACGGCGGAGACGCTGTGCTTACGGCGGAAAATCAGGAAATAAGCGGAAATATTCTTGTTGACAGCATTTCGTCGCTTGATATGACGCTGACCGATTCCGTTTTCAGCGGCGCGGTAAATCCCGATGGCGAGGGCGGCAGCGTAAAAGTAACGCTCGGCGGCAGTTCCTCGTGGACGCTTACCGCCGACAGCTATATAACTGAATTTGACGGCGATATTTCGCAGATAACCGCCAACGGATTTCATCTTTATGTGAATGGCGAAGCAGTTGTGTGACGGGAATCAAATCGACATAAAGCCCGTTTTGTGTCGTTGAGTTTACAGCCTTTTCATGATAGAATAAAGGAAAGAAATGAAAAGGAGGCTGTGAAAATGAACACAGACAAGATCTACGCGGAACAGCTCGCAAACGAATATGCGCCGAAGGACACCTCAAAGGTGACCGCTCTCAGAAAGCTCGACGCAAAGGCGAAAATGCCGGCAAATGTATTTGCTTACACGTTTGGGATTATTTCGTCGCTTATCGCGGGAACGGGAATGTGCCTTTCAATGGGCGTTATCGGCGGCGGAAGCGTCGGAATGTTCGCTCTCGGTATAGCGATCGGCATTGTCGGATTTATCGGAGCGGGTGTAAATTATCCTATATACAGAAAAATTCTGGAAAAGGGTAAGCAGAAATACGCATTCGAGATAATGCAGCTTGCCAAAGAGATTGCCGACAAATAAATGAAAAAAGCGAAAATTATTTTGCGCAGGCTGCTTTTCACGCCGGTATGGGCGCTGTTCATCATACCGCCTGCGGCATTTGCCGCGCTGATATTTATTTTCGTTACAGACAGCACAGAGAGTGCGGCGGCATACATTATTTATTGTATGTCGGCGTACTCTCTTGCCGTATGTCTAGCGCGCTTTCCCGCAGCGGTTCGAGCGGTAAGACGTTTTTTGAGCAATGCCGCAGAAAAATCCGCTATTGTGCGGAAACTCCGCTCGACAGCTTTCGGTGAAAACTATTTCGGCAGCCTAGCTTACCGCGCCCGCATAAGCACATACACTGGAATGACCGTGGATTTTCTTTATGCGCTATTCCGCATTATTTCCGGAATCGGCGGCGGGTCGGTCTGGTTTATTTCGATGGCGGCGTATCACGCCGTGCTTGGCGCGCTTAGGGTCCATCTGATCGTTTGCTGCCGTAAATGTGAAAAATATTCTGAGCGGGAAAGGCGCGCTTATGAATTTCGCTGTTACGGACGCACGGCGAAGCTGCTTTTTCTGCTTAACATTCCTATGGGCGGTATGATACTGCTTATGATAAAGACAAATTCGGGATACAGCTATCCCGGTTATGTCATTTACCTTTCCGCATTGTATACATTTTATATGTTTACCGTTTCTGTGATTAATCTGGCAAGATTCCGCAGGCTTGGCAGCCCCATTTTATCTGCGGCAAAGGCGCTTAATTTCATTGCCGCGCTGATGTCTGTGCTGGGACTTCAAACTGCTATGATAGCTCGTTTTTCCTCAGATAATGAGGAATTTCGTAAGCTTATGAACACTCTTACGGGCGGAGGGGTTTATTTAGCCGTGGCTGCCGCCGCAGTATACATGACGGTACGTGCAAGGCGTGAGGAGGCGAACGATTTTGAATAAATCCGAAAGCAAATATTTCAATACTGCCGCGCGAATGGACGAGGCTTTTCTGGCGCTGCTCGAAAAAAAGGACTTTGAATACATAACCGTTAAGGAGATCTGTGCAAAAGCGGGAGTGAACCGTTCGACTTTCTATCTGCACTATGAAACGGTAGGCGACCTGCTCGCGGAAAGCGCGGAGTATATAAATGCGCGGTTCCTTGAATATATGAAAGTCGATTCGGCGGCGGTGATCTCAAAAATGAGGGATTGCCCACTGGATGAACTTTATTTTGTTACCTCGGAATATCTTATTCCATATCTGAACTATGTTTCGGAAAACAGGCGGCTTTTTCTGACAATGGTCAGGCGCGCGGGCGTTCTCGGACTCGACGCATCGTATGCGGGTCTGATGAAGCACGTTTTCATACCTATTCTTGAACGGTTCGACATAGGTCAAGACGACGCGGAATATATGATGGCATATTACATAAACGGCTTGATGGCGATAATCACGCGCTGGCTCGAAAACGACTGCGCGGAATCCGCCGAACGTATAATTGCTGTAATGCAGAAGTGTGCGGCGTTTCCGAAAATGTGAAACGCGGGTACGCACACTCGTAACCGCCCGGCTCATTCTATAGAAAAACCCCGATTTGTTCGTAAATCGGGGTTGATTTTATGCATCAAATAAAGAGAAGGATGTAAATTCAAGTCGTTTTCTAATGCCGTTATGCTATTGGCGTTGCCGAAACAACCGCCGAAACCGCGCTCCAATTCGAACCGTCCGCGCTTGCTAAAACACGATAGGAATACTTCGTTCCATTAGTCAAGCCTGTGTTGGTATAGCTATTCGTGCTTACGGTCGCTATCGTAGTCCATGTAGAGCCGTTCAGCCGCTGAACACGGTACTTTGCCGCACCCGAAACAGCTGTCCATGTGAGCTTGACCTGCTTGTCGCCCGCTGTCGCCTTGACGTTAGTCGGA
>Ga0129309_1000804_pt1 | contig 20589 bp, 22 predicted proteins | sample L1105metagenome_FD_94439 | JGI IMG/M metagenome (GOLD analysis project Ga0129309, IMG submission 94439) | Ring-tailed lemur group fecal microbial communities from Wisconsin, USA - L1105 metagenome | ecosystem: Host-associated > Mammals > Digestive system > Large intestine > Fecal | place: USA...
ATTGAAAAGTTAGGTTATGTTGATTTTACATGTCATAGGTTTTTCATTATGGCTAATAAAGAATAGATTATATACCAAAAGCAGTAGGCTTTATTTCAATAACCTACTGCTTTATTTGATTCGGGGTGGCATGGGGACGTTTTGAGGCCACTATGTTCATTAAATTGGGGTTACAAAGGCAAGGAATATAAAACAAATAAGTATATAAGAGCGGTATAGCAATGAGTCAAAGTGAACATGTGTATGATATATAATGAAGATAATATTTCATTAGAGGATAGGCAAAATACAGATTGATCAGGAATTATATTTTCTGGAGGACATTTGAGCATGGTAAATGCAGAAGAAAGTGATATAAGTAAAATTCATATTTATCTAGTATATTACCAAAGTTGACGACGCTTTAGGCGTTTTCATAGAAATAATTAAGAAAGGATGTGATTGCTATGATGAAAATGATAGCTAAGCGTGTAAGGAGGGTTCACGCCATATAAACCCTTCAAAAAATTTTAATGGAGGAATGTATGAGAATTCAAAAGGATAATATTGTAATTAGAAGTGCTACTACCCATGATGCCATTCAATTAAATAAATGGTGGAATGATGGTAGTGTTATGGAACATGCAGGTTTCCCTAATGGTTTAGGGGAGTCACTAGAAGAGACTATGAATAATATCAGGAGTTGGGAAGGCAAATTAAGTCAACTTTGTATTATAGAAATTGATGGCAACTTTGTAGGAGAATTAAGCTATAGAATTAAAGGTGATAATGCAGCATATCTTGGATGGAAAATATGTGATTTTAGTTATCAAAATAGAGGATATGGCCCTAAAATTATCAGAATGCTATTTGAATTCCTTTTTACAGATGAGGTCATAAATTCCAAATTCCCAATAGAGAAAATTGTTTGGGATACAATGCTTGAAAATAAAAGGGCTCAATATGTTTATGAAAATAAAATTGGAGCTCGGGAAGTTGGAGTAAGAAAGGATTGTTGGAAAGACCAAATTGGAATGTGGAGAACTGCTGTTGATTATGAACTTAGTAAGGAGGAGTTCTTTAATGCTAGACAATAAGGGTTTTGATTTATGGGCAGATGTCTATGATAAAAGTGTTCAATTGTGTGAAGAGGATAATGAATATCCATTTGCAGGATATAAAGATGTTCTTAATACTATGTACAATATAGTTCATAGAAAAGAAAAAGCAAAATTATTGGATATTGGATTTGGTACAGGAGTATTAACAAAAAAACTATATGATGAAGGATATGAAATGTATGGAATTGATTTTTCTAAAAGAATGATAGAAATCGCAAAAGAAAAAATGCTTTTAGCTAAGTTAATTCAATATGATTTTTCATTAGGTTTACCTAAAGAGTTTGAAGATATACAATTTGATTATATTATAAGTACTTATGCAATGCATCATTTAGAAGATAAAGAGAAAATTAAGTTTATTAAAGAATTAGATAAGCATCTCTCTAATGACGGTGAAATTATCATTGGAGATATAGCTTTTGAAACAAGAGAATTGCTAGAGCAGTGTAAAATAAAGACTGGTGAATGGGATGATGAAGAAATATATTTTGTATTTGATGAACTAAAAGAATTTTTTCCTAAAGGAGATATTAATTTTAAAACTATATCTCATTGTGCGGGGATTATTCAGATTAGAAAATTATCATAGCCTGCATGATAGTGAAAAACATTATATGAGGAGTGAATAAGGTGGGTAGATTGAGAAATCTTCTTCAAATTATATAATAAAATTTGAAGGGGAGATATAAATGGATAAAATAACAATTAAAGAGGATTTTATACCTGAGATTGATCAATTAATGGATTTGTACAATGATGTAGAATGGTATGCTTATACAGATAATAAAATAAAGCTAAAAAATGCTATTAGTAATTCACTAAAAGTATTAACTGCTTGGGATAATGAGAAATTAGTTGGGTTAATTCGTGTAGTAGGTGATGGTTACACAATTATATATATACAAGATGTTTTAATCCTAAAAAATTATCAAGGGCAGGGTATTGGAAGTTATTTATTAAGGCTAATTTTAGAACGATATAAATCAATTCGTCAGATTGTTTTAATGACAGAACAAACCGAAAAGACAATTAGCTTCTATCAGAAAAATGGAATGGTAAAAGCTAGCGATTACAATTGCGTTACTTTTGTAAAATAAAATGTAGAGTGATAAAAAACTTAAACATTGAAAAATTAGATATGAAGATTTAATTAAACTTTGTATAGGCTTATAAGATGACTTAGCTATTGGTAAGGATTTGGTAAATTGAATAGTAGACTATAGTTAATAAAATGCTTGATATATATGAAAGTATCAAGCATTTTATTTTACCATAATTTAATTAGATATATCTATCATCAAATAAGTTTTGCTAGTAGAACTGATACGGTGAACCATACCATAAGTAGGATAAACCATAGGTTATAGAATAATGTTTATGAGTTATCATAAACTAGAATTAAATGATATAATACGTATAAGCAATACTACGTTCAATTAAAGGAGGAATTGTATTGAAAAAAAGGTTAACATTTATTATCATAATTGGGGTATTTCTCTTAGCGATGACAGGCTGTATAGTAAGGAATCAAAGTTCAGCACATTATAGCATTAAGGAAGGCTCCAAAATTACGGATACCTATAGTTATAATGTTGAAGACGATTTTAAAGGAATGAAATTAAAAATAAATCTTAATCTTACTAAGGGTATAGTTACATTTGAACTTAAAGATCCAAATGGAGACATACAATGGAGTGGAGAAGTTGATTCAGATAAACCTTTAAAAGAAGTAAAGAGTTTTGATAAAATAACTGGTGAGTGGACCTTAACATTTGAGAATGTCGATAATTCAGGGGAAGGTGAGTTGAACTTACAATTTAATAGACTTTAAAAGGGTAAGACACATCATTTATATTATATGATATACTAAAATTAGGTAGATGATGATATGAAAATCCACATGATAAATTTTTAAAAGAAACCTTTGGAAATGCAGAAATAGCCAAAGGTTTTTTGAATAATTACTTACCTATATTAGATATATATTTAATGCAATGCCTTTTTATAGATTAGGGTAAGTTCACCTTAAATAAGCAATTATAATTAATTCTATTATTTTGTTCAATAAGAAAATAAGAGTAATTCCTATATAGAAATTCTTTTTACTAATTTTATGATGAAAAACAATCATTCCTAAAAAAATGCTAGATTTTATAAATATTTTAAGGGTATAATAATTTAATAAAATATATTGTATGATAAAAAGGTGTGGGCTATAAAAGACTAAATCTTATATAAAGATAAGGAGAAAATATGTTAAGAGTACAAGAAATTAAATTAGCATTAGATGAAGATGAAAAATTATTAAAAGCTAAGTTAGCTAAAAAGTTGAAGATATCACAAGAATCAATCATAAGCTATAGGATTTATAAAAAATCTATAGATGCAAGAAAGAAGAACGATATTCATTTTGTATATGCAATAGATGTTGAATTAGAGAATGAAGAAAAAATACAAAAGAAGCTTTCTAAAAAAGGGATTGTAAAGGTGCCTGAGGTAAGTTACAAATATGAAAAAATAGCCCCACAAAATATTAAAAGACCTGTTATTGTAGGAACAGGACCTTCTGGATTGTTTGCGGGTTTAGTTTTAGCAAGTATGGGATATAGTCCTATTTTGCTGGAGAGAGGTAAGTGTGTAGATGAAAGAACTGCTGATGTAAGCACGTTTTGGAATGAGGGTAAATTAAATACAGAATCAAATGTTCAATTTGGAGAAGGAGGAGCAGGTACTTTTTCTGATGGTAAATTGACTACTCTTGTTAAAGATCCTAAATCTAGAAAAATATTAGAGGAAATGGTAGAAGCGGGAGCTCCTGAAGATATACTTTATATAAATAAGCCTCATATAGGTACTGATATACTTAGGGTTGTAGTTAAAAATATTCGTAACAAAATAATATCTTTAGGTGGAGAAGTAAGATTCAATAGTAAAGTTACGGATTTAATAATCAAAGATAAGCAAGTAACAGGTGTTAAAATTAATGATGATGAAATTATAAGCTGTGATAAGGTATTACTTGCATTAGGTCATAGTGCTAGGGATACTTTTGAAATGCTATATAAAAATGGAGTGGAAATAACTCAGAAGGGATTTTCTATTGGCGTTAGAATAGAGCATCCTCAGAGTCTAATAAATGAAAAACAGTACGGCGAATTTGCAAAGCATGAGAAATTGGGAGCTGCTGATTATAAATTATCAGCTCACTTTGACAATGGAAGATCTGCTTATACTTTTTGTATGTGCCCAGGAGGAATGGTTGTTGCTGCGGCTTCTGAGGAGAATATGGTTGTAACTAATGGAATGAGTTTATATGCTAGGGATAAGGAAAATGCCAATAGTGCGTTATTAGTAGGGGTAACACCAGAAGACTATGAATGTGATCATCCTTTGGCTGGAGTTGAGTTTCAAAGGAAATGGGAGCGTTTGGCATTTGTTGCAGGAGGTAAGAACTATAAGGCACCTGCACAAAAGGTAGGAGATTTCTTGGAGGATAGGTCATCTGAGAATGTTGGAGATATCAAACCAACCTATAAGCCGGGAGTAAATATGACAGATTTAAGAGAGTGTTTGCCTGAGTATGTAACGGATACATTAAAAAAAGCACTAATTGCATTTGATAAAAATATTAATGGTTTTGCTAATCCTGAAGCTATAATCACAGGTGTAGAAACCAGGAGTTCATCTCCTATTAGAATTCAAAGGGATGAAAGTTTTCAATCAAATATTAAAGGACTGTATCCTGTAGGTGAGGGAGCTGGATATGCAGGAGGTATAATGTCTGCAGCAATAGATGGTATGAAAGTAGCTGAATATATTTCAAATGTTAATAAAAAATAGAGGATGTATTAATACATCCTCTATTTTAATTATTTTATAATATCAATCCAAATAGGATTAGTAACAGCAGTTTTTCCAGTACTATCTTCTATAATGAAGTTATACCAAGTACTTTCTTTTGGATTTAGATTAAGTTGTACTGTTTTTTCTTTTAGATGTTCACCAAATTCACGAGATTCTACTAGAGAACCTTTGCTAATTACAGAAATCTTTTTAATTCCATTTACGGATTGAGTTTTTAAGCTAATATTAAATGTTTCGTTGGATTTTACCTTATAAGTATTACCAAACATTTTGTCAGGATATACTAATGGTCCCATACTTACATAGGAATGTCCTTTTAGTAGATTATCTAAATATTTATCCATAGTTAATTTTCCATTGATTTTAACAAAGGATCTTATTTGACCAGAGTATAATTCAGACCATACATCATGTGTATCTGTTCCACCAGTTAAATAATATTTCTTTGTATCTTTGCCTATTTCTTCATTCCATATTTTATATACTCTATCTAATGTTTTTTTCTCATAGTTATTTTCATCATATAAATTCATAGTAGGTTGTAATTCAATTAAATCATAACTATCATCATATCCACCTGGGATAGTTCCTTCTTCATCGGCAGTGAAATAACCATATGAAGTATATGGATGATTAGCAATTACAAATGAACCTAATTCATGACCTTTGTTTATAATTTCAGATGCTGTTCCACCTGAGTCGATAGATTTATCTGAAGGCATGTTTAGAATGTTAAAATGAGCCCAACTTGGGGAAACTTCTAAGCTTGGGATAAATGGCATTTTCTTTGCTTTAGCAAGTTCTCTCATTTCTTGATGATTTTCTATCGCATCATGATCACTAATAAATAGTAAGTCTAAACGGCTGCTAAGTTGTGATTTAACTAAATCTTTTGGTGGAGTAATTCCATCTCCTAAATTACTATGATGGTGTAGATCAGCTCCAAACCATCCTTCAGTATTTGGATTTAGTTCAATATCCATTCTAATGTCAAGTTTTTTAGTTTCAGATGGCTTAACATTTATATCTATATTTTTACCTTTTGAGAAAAAGTCTTTACCTGAATAAACATTCAAAGTATAGTCAGTGTTTGGATTTAAAATAACATTTACATTTCCTGTGTTTTTAAAGTCTGTAAAGAATGTACTTGCTCCTAAATATCTAACTACAGGAACAGTACCACCTTTAACTTCTATACGAGCATCAAGTGGTTTTTTAGTCTTACTATCATGTACAAATAGTTCAACTACTCCACCTGGAATAAGGTTTTCAAAATTTTCAACGATAGTTTTACCATTTACAATTTTTACATTTTTCTTTTCACTAGGTGCATAGTTTTTAGCAATTGCATAAATTTTATAATCTCCATCTGGAAGATTTAATTCATAGCTTCCATTTTTATCTCCAATCACCCAAGTAAATGGTTGGAATTCTTTTATTACTGTACCAGCCTTTAGATTATATCCAGTAGTGTCTTCGAATTGTCCTTCTTTTTCTACTACTAAAATTGGATTGGAAATTTTCTTATCTTTGGATTTGATCAAACCCCTTAATGTACCAGTTTTAGCTTTTTTCATAGCAATAGCTTTATCTAATACAACAGAATGATCTCCATTGTTTTGAACTTGTAATATAGCATTGAAAGTTTTAGTTTCATCAGGAGCAAGTGTAGTTAAATTATATAAATCTTTATATCCTGATGTACCTGTATATATATTGCTATCTTCAACATGAAGAGCTACAGTATAGTCTTCATTATATGTGGTAATATATTGTCCAAAAGGTTCATTTACTGTAATTAGTTTTGTCTTTTTATCTGGTGTATTATATCCATAAGGACCAAACATATATCCACCCTTATTTCCTAGGGTATATCCACTATATAAATTTGGATAGGAGTTTTTCTTATCTGTATTTTCAAATATTGTAGTTATTTTAACTTCGTTGCTACCAGCTTCCAAAACATAGGTAGTTACAACATTTACAGGTTTTTTTCCTTCACGTACAAAGGTTCTTTCAGCTACTACTACACCTTTTGTATCTGTGCTGTTTTTGTTATCTATGTATACCTTTTCTGGTACACTGCTAACCCAGCCGCTCCATTGGTCAGCTAAAAATTCAACATCTAGCACCCTGTCCTTACCGAATTCACCATTATTTACAGTAGTTACATCTAGGATACTACCCTTAGGATTACCCCATGGATTTGGAGTATCTACTGCAAAAGAAACAGCAATTTTGTCATTGTACATAGTTATATCATTTTTGTTTGTTGCGTCACCACCTACTATTGGAGTAGGACCTGTTATAAAATTAACAGTAGCCGTATTTGTGGGTGCTTTGGCTGCCTCTGTGAACATGGTAAAGGCATTACTAAATAGTAGACATATTACAAGTAATGCTATCATGCTTTTTCTCTTAAAGTTTTTCATTGAACACACTCCTTTATAATAGTTTTAATATAGGAATTTTCCCTATGTTCATTCTAGGTCAAAGGTGTAAAATAAAATTTAAAAATAATGATTATTTCTTGTATAAAGTATATGTTTTTTAAATATGATATGATTTTTTAGGATTTTTTCTTTATTATTGAAATAATAAATATATTATAGGCGACCATAGGTCGCTCCTATACTCGAAGTCCCTATCAGAAAAACCAATAGTAATAGATTATAATTTTGGATAAGGTAAAAGAAGGTGGCAGGAGAATTCTCCAGTCATCTTCTTTTTGTACAAGAAAATAACGATAGTACAAAAAAGTAATAATTGAATTAGAAAGATTAAAAGTTGTTTTTCAATTTTGTTTCTATTAGTGCAAGAAAATAACGATAGTACATAAAGGTAAAAAAACTATCGGATTTTATGAAGGAAAATATCTACTTTGTTCCATAAAAGTTTTTTTTATTAAGTTAGTATTAACGTAAGGTAAAAAAAACGTTTTACTGAATTTTAATTTTAGAAGAAAGGAGCTGTATTTATGAATGAAGTAACAGGCACAGCTGATTCAAGGGCAGTTGTTGCTAAAAAGAAATTATCAGAAGAGTTTTTTAAAAAAGGTGTTTCAATTGCTTTATTTTCAGGTCTTACTTATGGATTATATTCAGCATTTTTAACAATGGGTATGGCTAAAGGAGTTTGGAGTGACTGGTATGGTCCAAATACAGCAGGGTTATCCGCTTTTACTATTACTTATTTACTGGGCGCACTTGGAGGTGCAGTAAATGATATTTGTAGTGCTGTTTGGGCAGTGTTCAATGCAATTATTAAGGGTAAATTTGGAGACTTTTTAAGATGCTTAAATACTACTCCAGGTCGTATTATGATTTTAGCTGCTTTAGTAGGAGGGCCTATTTCTAGTACAGCCTATGTAGTTGCTCTTCAAATGGCTGGTTCAATCATAATACCAATTACTGCTCTTTGCCCAGCAATTGGTGCTATTTTAGGTAGAATTTTATTTAAACAAAAATTAAGCAAACGTATGATTATCGGTATTGTTATTTGTGTATGTGCTAGTTTCCTAATTGGTAGTACAAGTATTGCAGGAGATGCATCAGAAAATATGTTATTAGGTATTGGTATTGCTTTCATAGCTGCTCTTGGTTGGGGGTTTGAAGGCTGTGTAGCAGGTTATGGTACATCTATGATTGACTCTGAAATTGGTATTACTATTCGTCAAGCTACATCAGGATTAGCAAATCTAATTATATTAGTTCCTATATTCGGTAAAATGGCAGGCAGTGTTAGTCTTTCATTTGATCTTGCTGGCCAAGCTTTTACAAGTGGTCCTGCTATGATTTGGTTTGCTTTGAGTGGACTTTGTTCATTTTTATCATTTATGACTTGGTATAAAGGTACTAGTATGTGTGGTGCTGCTCTTGGCCTAGCTTGTAATGGTACTTATTCATTCTGGGGACCATTCTGTTGTTGGATAGTATTAGGCGTATTGGGTGGCATGGAAGGTTGGTCATTACCTCCTATTGTTTGGATTGGTGCTATAGCTATGATGTTTGGAATTTTAGTAATGTCAATGAATCCATTGGATTTATTCAGAAAAAAGGAGGCTAAGTAGTATGAGAAAACCACTTAACTATGCAATTTTAAAACATTTTACAAAAGTTAAGGAAGCATGTGCAGAAGATGTCATTGAGGCTTTAAAAGGTGAATATGCAAATTTTAAAGCACTTAATAAAAAGGATGTACTCCTAGCTTTGATGACAGCTGAAGCTAATGGCCTTCTCGAGGAAACAAGATTTGAAATGGATAAGTCTGGTGAATTAAAGATATATTATCACGCACATGAAGAAGGCGCAGCTACAATTAATAAATATATCAAAGATTAATAATTGGATGCTGCCTAGGAAGGAGGAGTTTGTTAGTGAGATATTATGGAGAAGAAGCATTGGGTCTTGTGGAAACATTGGGGATGGTTCCCGCAATTGAGGCAGCAGACAAAATGCTAAAGGCTGCAGATGTTGAGTTAATTTCGTATGAAAATGTTGGTTCCACTCTTGTAACAGTTATGATAAAGGGTGATGTTGCTGCTGTCAGGGCATCTGTAGAAGCAGGAGCTGCTGCTGCTTCAGCAATAGGCAAATTGACGGCACAAAATGTTATGCCAAGACCTGTAAAAGGCGTTGGAGATATCGTTTCAGTGCATGACATTGATGCATAAATTAAGGTAAGGGAGAGGAAATACAGATGTCTAATTCTCAAGCTTTAGGTTTAATAGAAACATTTGGATTAGTTTATGTTTTAGAAGCTGCAGATGCAATGTGCAAGGCTGCAGATGTTGAATTGATTGGTTATGAAAATGTAGCTTCCGGTTATATTTCTGTATTAGTTAGTGGAGATGTGGGAGCATGTAAGTCTGCTGTAGAAGCTGGAGTAAGGGCAGTTGAAGAAATGGGTGTTGAAGTTTATAGTTCAGTTGTCATTGCAAGTCCTCATCCAGATCTTCAAAAGATTACTGAACGTTATTCACTTAAAAAATTACTTCCTTAGTGTAAACACATAAAGCATTAGGGAGTTATAAAAAGATAATCATAAATATCAGATTTGAATCTGAAATAATCATAAAGGAAGAGAGGTAAGAAAGTTGGATATTCGTGAATTTTCAAATAAGTTTGCAGAAGCAACTAAGGACATGTCTGCAGAAGAACGTGCAGCTTTGATGAAAATGTTTGAAGGCATTTCAAAGGAAATTACAAAAGAAGATAGTGGTGTTACTTGTACAACAAGTTGTGTAAATGATGGTGAAGTTCCAAACGGAATGACAGATCGTTTAAAAAGATTGAAGGAAAATTATTTAAAACAACAACCATCTATTACAATTCATAGAGCAAAAGCTATTACCAAAATAGCTAAAGAAAATCCTGGTATGCCAAAGATTTTATTACGTGCTAAATGTTTCAAACATTGCTGCGAAACAGCACCATTGGTAATCCAAGATGATGAATTGATAGTTGGAGCACCTTGTGGTGCACCACGTGCAGGAGCTTTTTCTCCTGATATTGCATGGAGATGGTTAGAAGATGAATTAGATACAATAGCAACTCGTCCTCAAGACCCATTCTATATTTCAGAAGAAGATAAAAAAGTTTTACGTGAAGAAATCTTCCCATTCTGGAGAGGTAAATCTGTGGATGAGCATTGTGAAGACCAATACAGAGAAGCTGGTGTTTGGGAACTTTCTGGTGAATCATTTGTTTCAGACTGTTCTTACCACGCAATAAATGGTGGTGGGGATTCAAATCCAGGATATGATGTAATATTAATGAAAAAAGGTATGCTAGATATTCAAAATGAAGCAAAAGAACATTTAGCAAAATTAGATTATGCAAAACCTGAACACTTAGACAAGATTTATTTCTATAAATCTATAATAGAAACTACTGAAGGGGTTATGATTTACGCTAGAAGATTATCTGAATATGCTGCTCAATTAGCTGCAAGAGAAACAAATCCTAAGCGTAAAAAGGAACTAGAAAAGATTTCTGAAATCAATGCATGGGTTCCTGCTCACAAACCACGTACTTTCTGGGAAGCAATTCAAGCTGTTTGGACTATTGAATCTCTATTAGTGGTTGAAGAAAACCAAACAGGTATGTCAATCGGACGTGTTGACCAATATATGTATCCATTCTTCGAAAAAGATATTGAAGAAGGGAAAATGAATAATTATGAAGCATTTGAATTAGCTGGTTGTATGTTAATAAAAATGTCTGAAATGATGTGGATTACTAGTGAAGGTAGTTCAAAGTTTTTTGCTGGTTATCAACCATTTGTAAACATGTGTGTTGGTGGTGTTACTCGTGATGGTCGTGATGCAACAAATGATTTAACATACTTACTTATGGATGCTGTTCGTCATGTTAAGGTTTATCAACCATCTTTAGCATGTCGTATTCACAATAAATCTCCTAAGAAGTATTTAAAGAAGATTGTTGATGTTGTTCGTGCTGGTATGGGATTCCCAGCTTGTCACTTTGATGATACACACATTAAGATGATGTTAGCAAAAGGTGTTTCTATAGAAGATGCTAGAGACTATTGCTTAATGGGTTGCGTAGAACCTCAAAAAGCTGGTCGTCTATATCAATGGACTTCAACTGCTTATACACAATGGCCTATTTGTATTGAATTAGCGTTGAACCATGGTGTACCACTATGGTATGGTAAGCAAGTTTGTCCTGATATTGGAGATTTAAGTCAATATAAGACTTTTGAAGAATTTGATAATGCTGTTAAAGAACAAATCAAATATATTACAAAGTGGACTAATGTAGCTACTGTTATTTCACAACGTGTTCATAGGGAATTAGCTCCAAAGCCACTTATGTCAATAATGTATGAAGGATGTATGGAAAAAGGTAAGGACGTTTCTGCTGGTGGTGCTATGTACAACTTTGGTCCTGGTGTAGTATGGAGTGGTTTAGCAACATATACAGATTCAATGGCAGCTATCAAGAAATTAGTATTTGATGAAAAGAAATACACTCTTCAAGAATTAAATGAAGCATTGAAAGCTGATTTCGTCGGCTATGAACAAGTAAGAAAAGATTGTTTAAGAGCTCCTAAATATGGTAATGACGAAGATTATGCAGATTTGATCGCTGCAGATTTAATTAACTTTACAGAGATGGAACATCGTAAGTACGAAACTTTATACTCTGTATTAAGTCATGGTACATTGTCTATCTCAAACAATACTCCATTTGGTCAAATGACAGGAGCAACTGCTGACGGACGTAAAGCTTGGACACCATTATCTGATGGTATCAGTCCAGTTCAAGGGGCAGATGTAAAAGGACCTACAGCTGTTATTAAGTCTGTTTCAAAGATGTCTTGCGATAATATGAACATAGGTATGGTTCACAACTTTAAACTTATGTCAGGATTGTTAGATACACCAGAAGGCGAAGAAGGTCTTATAACATTAATACGTACTGCTTGCCTTCTAGGAAATGGACAAATGCAGTTCAACTACTTGGATAATGAAACATTACTTGATGCACAAAAACATCCAGAAAAATATCGTGATTTGATTGTTCGTGTAGCAGGTTACAGTGCATTCTTCGTTGAACTTTGCAAGGATGTACAAGATGAAATTATCAGTAGAACTATGTTGACACATTTTTAATATGATAGTTAATTTATTTTAAATTAATTAGCTGTAGCCCGTTCCTTAGATGCCAAAAGGCATGCTAGAGGACGGGCACAGTTGGATTATCTATTTCAACACAAAAATGAATCAAACGGGGGATTAGAAATATGAATATAGATATAAATGAAAAAAAGGCATTTATTTTTAATGTGCAAAAGTACAATGTATATGATGGGCCTGGAGTAAGGACACTTGTATTTTTCAAAGGGTGTCCATTGAGATGTAAATGGTGTTCTAATCCTGAAGGAATGCAACAAAAATATCAAGTTATGTTCAAGAGAAATTCATGTGTTGATTGTGGAGCTTGTGTATCTGTTTGCCCGGTTGGGATACATAGCATTTCACAACTATTAAAGCATGAAGTTGATCGTAACATTGATTGTTTAGGTTGTCGTAAATGTGAGGATGCTTGTCCAGAATCTGCAATAGCTATTACTGGTCAAATGAAAACTGTTTCTGAACTTATGGAAATTATTGAAGAAGATAGGATGTTTTACGATATGTCAGGTGGTGGGGTTACTCTTGGTGGTGGAGAGGTAACAATGCAGGCAGATTTTGCAACGGATTTATTGAGAAGATGTAAAGAAGAAGGAATAAACACTGCTATTGAAACTTGTGGTTATACAAAACAAGAAAACATACTAAAGATGGCCGAATTTATAGATTTATTCTTATTTGATTTAAAGCATATGGATTCACAACGTCATTATGAACTAACTGGAGTGCATAATGAGCAAATTTTACAAAACCTAACAGTGCTTCTTCAACGCGGACACAATGTGAAGATTAGAATGCCTCTATTAAAAGGTATAAATGATAGTCAGGAAGAGATTGATAATATAGTTAACTTTTTAATGTCTTACCGTGATTACAAAAATTTTAAAGGAATTGATTTACTACCTTATCACAAATTAGGAGTAAATAAATATACACAATTAGGTAGGGAGTATCCAATAACGGGAGATCCAAGTTTAACTAGTGATGAATTAGATGTGATTGAGAGCTGGATTAAAAAATATGATTTCCCAGTTGCAGTCATCAAACATTAATAGATTGTGAGGAGTCTTTTATGGGAGAATTTAGTGGAAAAGCTATACAACGTGTCATAGAAGAATCAGTACCAGGGAAACAGGTTACAATTGCCCATGTTATTGCTTCACCTATGCCAGACATTTATGAACGTTTGGGAATTGATGATAATGGAGCAATTGGAATTCTAACAATAACGCCTTTTGAAACAGCTATTATAGCAGCGGATATTGCAACAAAAGTTGCAGATGTTGAAATTGGTTTTTTAGATCGTTTTACGGGATCTGTAGTTATCACTGGAGATGTACAGGCTGTTGAAGTAGCACTTAATGCAGTAAATGACACTTTGAAGAACTTGATGGACTTTATGACTGCTCCTATTACAAGAACTTAAGAAAGAAGCGAAATAACATGAGAAAGAAACGAGTTATGGTGATTGGACCCTCTAATTGTGGAAAGACTACATTGGTCAATGTATTAAATGGTTATGATGGTCCGTTGAGGAAAACACAGGATATTATTTATGGGAAAAATACTATAGATGTTCCAGGTTATTATATTGAAAATGCATGGATGTACAAGCATTTGATTATAATTGCACAAGATGCGTCTCATGTTTTGATATTAGTGGATCAGTCAAGATGTTTTAATGTATATCCACCTGGTTTTGCTAAGGTATTTAGATGTCCCGTAATTGGCGTGATAACTAAAGTTGATTTGATGCCAGAAAATGAAGAACTGTGTTTTAACCAGTTAAAGCAGATAGGAGTTTCAGAGCCTTATGTGAAGATTAGTGTTCCTAGTGGGATAGGTATTGGAGCTCTAAAGGAATATCTTTTAAATGAAAAGTAAAGGGGGATAAATATGAAGTTTATAACCGAAATTGATTTGTGGGATTTGTATAGAAAAGAACCTTTTACAACTTATGATATAGAGCCGGGTACAAGACTCACACCTGGAGCACGTCAGTTTTTGATAGATCGAGGCATTAAAAAGTTTGATGATGGTTCTTATGCAAAGAAAAAACAGCCTTCTGTACTACCTGAAAGTGAAAACAATTGGAAAAAGAAGAAACTTTATACCAAGATGAAGTCAATGGAAGCATTATTTCTTATTACGGAAGAGGAACTTTTGAGTAGAGATGCTTTGTTAGCCCAAAGAGTTATTAACTTAGGTAGACGGTTTACTAATATTAGAAAAGCTTTAGAAGGTAAGGGGTCTATAGAAAATTTAAGTTGTGAAGAATGTACAGGTATAAATTCTAATAATTTTTCCTATGACTTAGATGACTGTTTTGATATTACAGATTTTCATATGCAGTTGGAAAGGGGCAGGGACATAATAATTTTACATAAGCTCCGCTCAGCTCTTCGAGAAATTGAGCCAGCTGTTTTGGAATTATATGAAGATAGTAGATATGAGAATGAAAAGGAATTGTGCAAAGATGTAATAGAAAAGGTTAATCAAATTATCAATACCTTGTCTCAAATAATTTGTTGTATTTTTGGAGGTAAAACATGTCAGAGAAAAAGTTGAGTTTTGAATTCTGCGATCAGCTCGTTAAAGATTTTGAATCTGTAGTTAAACATCCTATTATAGAGAAGTCTTCTGTTTATTATACAGGAGTTGATTTGGGAACGGCATGCGTTGTTTTAGCGGTTTTGGATGAGAACTACAGACCAGTAGCAGGTGCTTACAAATATGCAGATGTAGTTCGTGATGGTATGGTTGTAGATTATATTGGTGCTATTAATATTGTTAAAGAATTGAAGCATGAGATTGAAGAAAAATTGGATACGGAATTGATTTATAGTGCTGTTGCTATTCCACCGGGAACAGCTGATTTGGATGCAGGAGCAGTTAAGAATGTAGTTCAAGCTGCAGGTTTTGAATTGACTAATATTCTTGATGAGTCTACAGCTGCTAATAATGTTTTGAAAATCAAGAATGGTGCTGTTGTAGATATTGGAGGAGGAACAACTGGAATTTCTATTTTTAAAGATGGGGAAGTTGTTTATGTTGCAGATGAGCCAACAGGGGGTACCCATTTTTCACTAGTGATTTCTGGTGCATATAATATGCCTTTTTCTGAAGCTGAGTTGTACAAGCGTGATCCTAAGAATCATAAGGAACTATTACTAACATTAAAACCTGTAGTTGAAAAAGTTGCATCTATTGTTAATCGACATATTAAAGATTTTGATGTTAAGGAGATATCTTTGGTAGGAGGAACATGCTGCTTAGGAGGCATTGAAAAAATCATTGAAAATCAAACAGGTATTTATACTCATAAGCCTCAAAACCCAATGTTCGTAACCCCTTTGGGTATAGCACTTAGTTGTACACAAGAAATTATATGAGAGGGATGAGCGAGTATGAAATATAAAATTATCAAATCCCCTTCAAAGGATACTTTGGATATGCTCATTAGTCGTATGGGGGCCAATAAAATTGAAAGTATAGTTTGTACTGATGCAGTTGGTCTTGTGCAAGGAATGATGATAGACATGGTTTGTGCAGCAGATATTGCTGAAAAGGCAGTTGGCGTTATAGTGAGAGATATTAGAGGTAGTTGTCCCCAAAATATGATTATGATTGCCATATTTGGTGATACTGCATCTGTTGAATCAGCTATTCAGGAGATAAAAGGTAATTTGGAAAAGGAGAAAGAGTTATGTTAACAGCAAGATTGATTGATAATATATGGGCAACAAGAAAAGCAGAATCACTCAATGGACTAAAGTTTATGTTAGCAGAAGTAATTGGTGGTAGTAGTGCTGGTGAACGTTTAATAGTTGTAGATACTATAGGTGCTGGTATTGGAGACAGGGTTATTGTTTGTACAGGATCATCAGCTAGAAGAATGTTAGAAGATGATAATATTCCAGTTGATGCAGTTGTTGTTGGAATCATAGATGAAGATTGCAATTTTGAATAGCTAAGGCTTTTAAAAAGAATATTTTCACTACCTATAATATTAAATGAAAGGATGTGAAAAAATGAAAAAATTGATTTGTGCAAAGGATATTGAAACTGCAAAAGAAGAGGGACAAGAGGTATTTTATGTTGATTGGGATACAATAATTACTCCATTAGCTAAAGATGCAGCTATAACATATGGAATAGAGATTTCTAAAAGAGCTAAAACCTGTAATACAAATAGTTCTAAAGAGGGAACTTCTCATTCGGGAAAAGTCTTTGATGGTGAAATTGATAAGGATGTAATATACAAGTTTTTTAAAACTTTAATGGATAAAGGTCTTTTAAATGAAGTGCTCGATTTACTTTCTGAAAAGCCATATGTATTTGAAAGTGATTGTGGAGGTTTGAAGCTGGTTCGTGGCAATTCAGTAAAGTTTGATGCTTTTGATACTGGAAATCCAAATGACAAAGTATTATACCAAGAATTAATTGGTAAGGACAATTCTTCTATGAGTGCGGGATTTTTGACTATTGATCATTCTAATTTTAACTGGGAACTTGATTATGAAGAAATTGATTATGTTATTGAAGGTACTTTAACAGTTACTATTAATGGAAAGACCTTTACTGCATATCCAGGTGATGTACTTTATGTACCATCAGGGTCTAAAGTTGTTTGGGGATCTCCAGATAAGGCTAAGTTATTCTATATTGCATATCCAGCTAACTGAGCAAATCTTGTGAGTTAAAATTAAGGAGGATTAAGCGATGGAAGCACTTGGATTGATCGAAACAAAAGGGGTTGTCGCAGCTATTGTAGGAGCAGATGCAATGATTAAGGCTGCAGATGTAAATCTCTTAGAAAAGACGAAGGTAGGCGGGGGTCTTGTTGAGATTGCTGTAACTGGCGATGTAGGTGCAGTGAAAGCAGCTGTAGAGGCTGGCGTAGCAGCGATTAGGATGCTAAGTAGTTCATTATTGATTTCCGAGCATGTGATTCCACGTCCACATGAGGACTTAGGGGGTACGATTGTATCGGAAAAGCTACTAAAAGATAAGTATATAGAAACTACTGTTTCAGAAAAAAATGAATTGGGGAAAGAAATAGTAGTTGAGGAGACTAAAGGAGAAATTAAAGAAGAGATTACAAAGGTTTCAGTTGAAGAAAAGGTAGATGAGGATTTAGATAGTAAGGAATCTAAAAAAGAGGATACAAAGGATTCTTCGAAAATTGATTTGAAAAAACTTCATAACAAAGCAGCTGTAGATGATATGGTAGCTGAATTTGGTTTGGAAGAATCTATTGATACTTTAGGTAAGCTTAAGGTAGCAGAACTTCGAAATCTAGCACGTAAATATAAAAAGTTTGGAATCAAAGGAAGGGAGATTTCTAAGGCAGACAAAAAGCTATTGCTTACAGAGTTTGAAAACTACTATAAAGAAAATTAATACAGTATAAATATTAAACAATATTATGAAAAATTCAATGGAGGGGATATAATTGGAAAATATCGATTATGATCTAAGATCTATACAAGAAGCTAGAAATCTTGCACGTTTAGGAAAAATTGCTGCAAACCAAATTGCTGATTATACAAAAGAGCAAATCGATAAGATTTTGCTCAATATGGTTAGAGTAGCAGAAGAAAATGCAGCTTGTTTGGCTAAGATGGCTGTAGAAGAAACTGGTTTTGGAAAAGTTGAAGATAAGGCTTACAAAAATCATATGGCTTCAACTATGGTATATGATGCGATTAAAGATATGAAGACTATTGGTGTGATTGAAGAAGATGTGGAAAAGAAGTTAATTAGTATAGCAGAACCAGTTGGATTATTAATGGGTATTGTTCCATCTACAAATCCAACATCTACTGCTATTTTTAAGTCAATAATTGCAATTAAGTCACGTAATGCAATAGTATTTTCACCTCATCCAGCTGCGTTAAAATGTACAACAAAGGCAATACAACTTATGCACGATGCAGCTGTAGAAGCAGGAGCTCCTACTAATATTATCAGTAGTATTTGTACTCCATCTATGGAAGCTACAAATGAGTTGATGAAACACAAGGATGTTGCCATGATTATCGCAACTGGTGGTCCTGGAATGGTAAGAGCTGCTTATAGCTCAGGAAAACCTGCTCTTGGTGTTGGTGCTGGTAACTCTCCTGCTTATATTGAAAGAACTGCTAATGTTGAAAAAGCTGTTAAGAATATTATTGCAAGTAAAACTTTTGATAATGGTACTATTTGTGCATCAGAACAATCTGTAATTGTAGAAGAATACAATCATGATCAAGTAGTAGCAGAATTCAAGAAACAAGGCGGTTATTTTATGACAGCAGAAGAAACTGAAAAAGTTTGTACTTTGCTTTTTAAGAATGGTGGACATGCTATGAATGCTAAGTTTGTAGGTAGATCTCCTCAAGTTATTGCAAGTGCTGCAGGTATTTCAATTCCAGAAGGTACTAAAGTTTTAATAGGAGAACAACTAGGTGTTGGTGATGGTTATCCACTATCTTATGAAAAACTTACAACAGTACTTGCATTCTATACTGTTAAAGATTGGCACGAGGCATGTGATCTTAGCTTTAAATTACTTCAGAATGGTCTAGGACATACCATGAGTATTCACACTTTAAACAGAGATATGGTGATGAAGTTTGCTAAAAAACCAGCGTCTCGTATATTAGTTAATACTGGTGGAAGTCAAGGTGGTACAGGTGCAAGTACAGGGCTATTACCTTCCTTTACACTAGGTTGCGGTACTTGGGGAGGAAGTTCTGTTTCTGAAAATGTTAGTCCTATGCATTTGATTAATATCAAGAAAGTTGCATATGGAATTGTGGATTTAACTGTATCAGCTTCAGATACTCATAATGATATTACAAGGAGCTGTGGAAATCACAATGATTTAGGATATCTTTCTACAAGTCCTGCTTGTTTTGCAGCCAATAGTACAGTAAACAATACAACAAATGATACAGCAAAGAGTAATTGTGCTGATAATGAAAAGCTTATGAGCTTGATGTCTGAATTAGTAGCTGTAATGAAGGGAGAAAACTAAAATGGATAAATGTGAAGCTATTATGAATCTTTTACTGGAGGCTATTAAAGAGATCACATCTTCTAGGGCAGTGAAAGAAGATATGTATGAAATTCCAGTTGGGGTTTCTAATCGCCATGTACATCTATCACAAGTAGATTTGAACATATTGTTTGGTGAAGGATATCAGTTGACAAAGTTGAAGGATTTGAAACAGCCTGGACAGTATGCATGTAAGGAAACTGTAACAATTTGTGGCCCAAAGGGAGCTATTGAAAAGGTAAGGATTCTTGGACCAGTACGTAGTAAGACACAAGTGGAAGTATTAGCAGGAGATTCTTTCAAATTAGGTACAGTTGCACAAACTAAAATGTCAGGAGATTTATATGGAACCCCTGGAATTACTTTAGTTGGATCAAAGGGTGTAGTTCAGATAAAAGAAGGTCTTATCGTTGCACAACGACATATTCATATGAATACTAAAGATGCAGAGTTTTTCGGAGTACATGATGGAGAGATAGTAAGTATTGAGGTTGATGGTTTACGTGGTGGAGTTTATAAAAATGTAGCTATTAGAGCAAATGATTCTTCAGTTTTAGAATGCCATATTGATATAGAGGAAGCAAATGCTATGAATTTAAATAATCAATCAAAGATTAAAATAATAAAATAAATGTTAGGAGGAAAGAAAAATGAAATATGATGCATTAGGAATGATTGAAACAAAAGGTTTAGTAGGTTCAATTGAAGCTGCAGATGCAATGGTAAAGGCAGCAAATGTTTATTTAATTGGCAAAGAACATGTTGGCGGAGGTATAGTAACAGTAATGGTAAGAGGAGATGTAGGAGCTGTAAAGGCAGCAACAGATGCAGGAGCAGCAGCAGCACAACGTGTTGGAGAACTACTTTCAGTTCATGTTATCCCACGTCCACATGTTGAAGTTGAAAGTATTCTTCCTAAAGTA
>Ga0129309_1000805_pt1 | contig 20547 bp, 38 predicted proteins | sample L1105metagenome_FD_94439 | JGI IMG/M metagenome (GOLD analysis project Ga0129309, IMG submission 94439) | Ring-tailed lemur group fecal microbial communities from Wisconsin, USA - L1105 metagenome | ecosystem: Host-associated > Mammals > Digestive system > Large intestine > Fecal | place: USA...
AAATTCACAATTGAATTAATTACACCAATAGCAATGGAAGAAGGATTAAGATTCGCTATTCGTGAAGGTGGAAGAACAGTTGGAGCAGGTGTTGTTTCTAAGGTTATAAAATAGTTTGGAAAAATTATTGAAATAAATATTAAAGGAAGGGGGAACCCTTCTTTTAATATTTATTAAAAATATAAAATAATTTCAAAAAAACCCTTGAGTTTTTAGCTGAAATAATGTACACTTAATAAGTGTGCAATTTCTGACATTGCGATGAAGCAAGAGGTTGCTGAAACTCATTTTCAGGTAATTTTTGCTGAGAATGTCCGGTTTCAAATCGGGCGACTAGGATTGTCGGGTTTAACCACAGTATAAAAAACAATACAACACACCTGGTTAAGTGTATCGGCAGTTCTTGTCCCAGGTATTAAGCATAACATGGGATAGAAGGAGGGAATTACATGTCAAACAAAGGAAGTCAAAAACAAAAAATTAGAATCAGATTAAAGGCTTATGATCATGAGCTTTTAGATTCATCAGCATTAAAAATAGTTGAATCTGCTAAGAGAACAGGAGCTACTGTATCAGGTCCTGTACCACTACCAACTGAAAAGGAAGTTGTTACTATATTGAGAGCAGTTCACAAATATAAAGATTCTAGAGAACAATTTGAACAAAGAACTCATAAACGTCTTATTGATATAACTAATCCAAATCAAAAGACTGTTGATTCTTTAATGAAGCTTAATTTACCAGCAGGCGTTGACATTGAAATAAAATTATAATTTCTTAGTATGATTACAAATTGTAATCCGCTGTAAGACAATAGGAGGTGCAAATGTAGAATGAAAAAGATTCTAGGCAAGAAGATTGGTATGACTCAAATCTTCGAAGAAGATGGAAGACTTATTCCAGTAACAGTAGTAGAAGCTGGACCATTAAAAGTTGTTCAACTTAAGAATGTAGATAATGATGGGTATAATTCAATTCAAATAGGATATGAAGATATTAAAGAAAGAAAAATAAATAAGCCTTTAAAAGGCCATTTTGATAAAGCACAAGTTGAATACAAGAGATATATAAGAGAATTTAGAGTTGAAAATCCAGATGAATATGAAGTTGGCCAAGAACTAAAGGCAGATATATTTGGAGTTGGAGATAAGGTAGATGTAATTGGAGTTTCAAAGGGTAAAGGAACTCAAGGAACTATTAAGAGATATGGATATGGAAGAGGACCAAGTACTCATGGTTCTAAATACCACAGAGCTGGTGGAGCAAGATCTGCTGCTAGTTATCCTGGAAGAGTATTTAAGGGTAGAAAAGGCGCTGGCAGAATGGGTAATGAGAAAGTTACAGTTCAAAACTTAGAAATTGTTAGGGTAGATGCTGATAAGAATTTAATATTAATAAAGGGTGCTGTACCAGGACCAAAAGGCGGACTACTTACAATTAAAGAAAGTGTTAAAGTATCTAAATAGTTTAGGTAGAAAGGAGGAAGCCGTATGCCAAAGGTTAATGTTTACAATGTATTAGGTGAGCAAGTTGGTGAAATGGAATTAAAAGATAGTATATTTGGTGTTGAGATAAATGAACACGCTATGTACGAAATGGTTAAGAATCATCTTGCAAATAGAAGACAAGGAACACAATGTGTAAAAACTAGAGCTGAAGTTAGAGGTGGAGGAAGAAAACCTTGGAGACAAAAAGGAACTGGCAGAGCAAGACAAGGTAGTATAAGAGCACCACACTGGACAGGTGGAGGAGTGTCATTTGCTCCAAAGCCAAGAGACTATAGCTACAATGTTCCTAAAAAAGTAAGAAGAGTTGCTATGAAGAGCGCATTTAGCTCAAAAGTAGTAGAAAATGAAATGATAGTATTAGATGAATTAAATTTAGCTGAACCAAAGACTAAGGAAATGGCTAAAATATTAGCTAATATTAAAGCAGGGAAAAAAGCACTAATTGTTATGGATGAAAAGAATGATAATGTTATAAAATCAGTTAGTAACATTCCTAATGTAAAGGCTACATTAGTTAGCACATTAAATGTTTATGATATTTTGAACTATGATTCCTTCATTATAACAAAAGGAGCTGTAAGTAAAGTGGAGGAGGTGTATGCATAATGCGTATTCCACACGATATAATTATTAGACCTATAATTACTGAGGAAAGTATGGACGCTATGGCTGATGGAAAATACACTTTTGCTGTTGATAAAAAAGCAAATAAGAGTGAAATAAAAAAAGCTATAGAAGAAGTGTTTGATGTGAAGGTTGATAAAGTAAACACTATGAATATGCTTGGTAAAGAAAAGAGAATGGGTGTCCATGTGGGTAGAAGAGCAAATTGGAAAAAAGCTATTATCACTTTAACTGAAGATAGCAAAGGAATTGAGTTCTTCGAAGGTATGGAATAGAAAAACTTAGAAGAAGGAGGGAATAATAATGGGTGTTAAAAAATATAAACCTACTTCACCAGCTATCAGACAAATGACTGGACTAGCAAACGAAGAAGTTACAAAACAAGACCCAGAAAAGTCACTATTAGTAAGTTTAAATAGAACAGGCGGAAGAAATTCCCATGGTAAAATCACTATTCGTCATAGAGGCGGCGGTGCAAAGAGAAAGTATAGAGTTATCGACTTTAAAAGAGATAAGGATGGTATTCCAGGAAAAGTTGCAACTATTGAATATGATCCAAATAGAACAGCTAATATTGCATTGATTAACTATGTAGATGGAGAAAAAAGATATATTCTTGCACCAAGTGGATTAAAGGTTGGAGATGTAATAGAATCAGGAGTAGAAGCAGATATTAAAGTTGGTAATGCATTGCCATTGAGAAATATACCAGTTGGTACAAATGTGCATAATGTAGAATTAAAACCAGGAAAGGGAGCACAACTTGTTAGATCAGCTGGATCAGAAGCTCAGCTTATGGCTAAAGAAGGAGACTATGGTCAATTAAGACTTCCTTCAGGAGAATTTAGACTTGTAAGACTTGATTGTAGAGCAACTATAGGTCAAGTTGGAAATATTGAACATGAAAATGTGACTGTAGGTAAAGCGGGTAGAAGTAGACATATGGGTAAGAGACCTCATGTAAGAGGTAGTGTAATGAATCCAAATGACCATCCACACGGCGGTGGTGAAGGTAGAACTCCTATTGGTATGCCAAGTCCATTGACACCATGGGGTAAACCAACACTTGGATATAAGACTAGAAAGAAGAATAAGAAATCCGATAAGTATATTGTAAGAAGAAGAACTAAATAGTTAGCTGTTTAGAGAAAGGAGGAAAATTCATGGGTAGATCTTTAAAAAAAGGACCATTTTGTGATGATCATTTACTAAAGAAGATTGATGAACTTAACGATAAGAACGAAAAAAAGGTAGTAAAAACATGGTCACGTCGTTCAACAATTTTTCCTCAGATGATTGGTCATACTATTGCTGTTCATGATGGAAGAAAACATGTGCCTATTTATATAACTGAGGACATGGTCGGTCATAAATTAGGAGAATTTGTTCCAACTAGAACATTCAGAGGACACGGTGAAAAGACTGAGAAGTCTACAGCGTTAAAATAGTGGTGAAGGAGGGAATTTAGGTGGAAGCTAGAGCGATAGCAAAGTATATACGAATTTCGCCTTTGAAGGTAAATTATATAGCTAAAGAAATCAGAGGCAAAAATGTAGATGAAGCCCTTGCAATACTAAAGTTCACACCCAAAAAAGGTGCTAAGGAACTTGAAAAAGTGCTGAAATCTGCCATTGCAAATGCAGAGAATAATTTCGATTTGGATAGAGATAATTTATATGTTAAAGAAGCCTATGCTAATGATGGCCCAACTATGAAAAGGTGGAGACCTAGATCACAAGGAAGAGCTTATCCAATACTAAAGAGAAGTAGTCACATAGGCGTAGTTGTAGAGGAGAGAGAATAGAAAAAGGAGGGATAGTTAATGGGTCAAAAAGTTAACCCACATGGCCAAAGGGTTGGAATCATTAAAGATTGGGACTCAAAGTGGTATGCTGACAAAGACAATTTTAGTGATTATTTAATAGAAGACTATAAAATTCGTAAGTTAATAAAAGAAAAATTATTTATATCTGGAATTTCTAAAGTTGAAATAGAAAGAGCAGCAAATAGAATTAAGATATCTGTTTACACAGCTAAGCCAGGAATGGTTATAGGAAAAGGTGGCTCAGGTGTTGAAGCACTTAGAAAAGACCTTGAAAAACTTACAAAGAAAAATGTAATTGTAAATGTAGAGGAAGTAAAGGTTGCAGAACTAGATGCTCAATTAGTTGCTGAAAATATTGCTGGACAACTAGAAAGAAGAACTTCTTTCAGAAGAGCAATGAAGCAAGCTATACAAAGAACAATGAGATCAGGAGCAAAAGGTATTAAGACTTCAGTTTCAGGTAGATTAGGTGGAGCTGATATGGCTAGAACAGAAGGATACAGTGAAGGAACAATACCTCTACAAACACTAAGGGCAGATATTGATTATGGCTTTGCGGAAGCAGATACAACATATGGAAAACTTGGTGTTAAAGTGTGGATATATAAAGGAGAGGTTCTTCCTACTAAAAAAGTAGATAGAGAATCCCAAAAAGAAGCCGTGAATAAATAGTATATTCAGTAAATGTAGGAAGGAGGAAGTATTATGTTAATGCCTAAGAGAGTGAAATATCGTAGAGTTCATAGAGGTAGAATGAAAGGTAAAGCAACTCGTGGTAACAAAATAACTTATGGTGAATATGGACTACAAGCTCTTGAACCAGCATGGATTACTTCAAATCAAATAGAAGCAGCAAGAAGAGCTATGACAAGATATATTAAAAGAGGCGGAAACATCTGGATTAAAGTGTTTCCAGACAAACCTGTAACAGAAAAGCCTGCTGAAACTCGTATGGGTTCTGGTAAAGGGTCACCTGAATATTGGGTTGCAGTAGTAAAACCAGGAAGAATCCTTTTTGAAATGGGAGGAGTTCCTGAAGATGTTGCAAGAGAGGCAATGAGATTGGCAGCATATAAATTGCCAATTAAAACTAAATTTGTCACTCGTGAAGATGGAGATGAAAAGGGTGGTGAAGCTAATGAAGGCTAATGAAATTCGCCAATTTACAGATAAAGAACTTGATAGTAAGTTAATAGAACTTAAGAGCGAATTGTTTAATTTAAGATTCCAATTAGCTACAGGTCAGCTTGATAATCCTATGAGAATTAAAGCTGTAAGAAAAGATATTGCTCGTGTGCAGACTATTTTGAAAGAAAGAGAACTAGGGATAGGAAGGGAGGTTTAGCCCAAAATGGAAAGAGGAAATCGTAAAGTAAGAGTAGGTCGTGTTGTAAGTGATAAAATGGATAAAACCATTGTAGTGGCAGTAGAAACTTTTGTTACTCATCCTTTATATAGAAAGCAAATTAGGAAGACTACAAAGTTTAAAGCGCATGATGAAAACAATGAATGCAGAATCGGAGATGTAGTGAAGATAATGGAAACTAGACCTTTAAGTAAAGATAAGAACTGGAGACTAATTAGTGTAATCGAAAAAGCAAAATAGTCCCTAGACGTGGAAAGGAGGTAATCTGATGATTCAAACAGAAAGCCGTCTCAAGGTGGCAGATAACTCAGGAGCAAGAGAACTATTAGTTATAAAAGTTTTAGGTGGATCTAATAGAAGGTATGCTAATATTGGAGATGTGGTAGTTTGTTCTGTTAAAAGTGCAACACCAGGAGGTGTTGTTAAAAAAGGAGCAATTGTTAAGGCAGTTATTGTTAGAACAAAACAAGGTGTTAGAAGAAATGATGGAAGCTACATTAAATTTGACGAAAATGCAGCTGTTATAATAAAAGATGACAGGCAACCAACTGGAACTCGTATATTTGGACCTGTTACAAGAGAGTTAAGAAGAGGAAACTACATGAAGATTATATCATTAGCACCTGAAGTACTATAAGAGGAGGTGTAGTTATGAACATAAAAAGTGGAGATACAGTAATAGTTATAGCTGGAAAAGATAAAGGCAAAAAAGGAAAAGTGCTTAGAGTTTTTCCTAGAGAAAATAGAGTTATCGTTGAAGGAATTAATATGTTAACTAAACACAAAAAAGCTCAAGGACCAACTCAACAAGGTGGAATAATACATCAAGAAGGACCTATAGATGTTTCAAAGGTTATGTACTATTGTGATAAAGATAAACAAGGTGTAAGGGTAGGATATAAATTCCTAGAAAACGGTGAAAAAGCAAGAGTTTGCAAAAAATGTGGAGAAGAACTAGATAAATAATCTACTATTGAAAGGAGGTAAGGAATATGACTTCCAGATTAAGAGAAAAATATTCAAAAGAAGTTATTCCAGGTTTAATGGAAAAATTCCAATATAAAAATATAATGGAAGTACCAAAGTTGGAAAAAGTTATAATCAATATGGGTATCGGTGAAGCTAGAGATAATCCAAAACTATTAGAAAGTGCTGTACAAGAAATGACTCTTATAGCAGGTCAAAAACCTGTTGTTACTAGGGCTAAAAAATCAATCGCTAACTTTAAACTTCGTGAAGGTATGCCAATTGGAGTGAAAGTTACCCTTAGAGGAGAAAGAATGTATGAGTTTTTAGATAAATTGATGAATATAGCATTACCAAGAGTTAGAGACTTTAGAGGAGTAAGTCCAACAGCTTTTGACGGAAGAGGAAATTTTGCTTTAGGAATTAAAGAACAATTAATTTTCCCAGAAATTGAATACGATAAAGTTGAAAGTATAAGAGGAATGGACATAATAGTTGTAACTACTGCAGAAACAGATGAAGAAGCAAAATCCTTTTTAGAGCTTATGGGAATGCCCTTTAAAAAGTAAAAAAGGAGGGATAAATTTTGGCTAAGAAGTCAATGATTGTTAAACAAAGTAGAAAAGCTAAATATAGTACAAGAGAATATAATAGATGTAAAATATGTGGAAGACCTCATGCTTATTTAAGAAAATATGGTATATGCCGTATATGTTTTAGAGAATTAGCATACAAAGGACAAATTCCAGGAGTTAAAAAAGCTAGCTGGTAGTAAGTAAGTGTTGAAAGGAGGTAGCTAAATATGATGACTGACCCAATTGCAGATATGCTTACAAGAGTAAGAAATGGTAATAATGCTAAGCATGATTCAGTGGATGTACCTGCATCAAATATGAAAAAACAAATAGCTCAAATACTTTTAGACGAAGGTTTTATTAAAAGTTTTGATGTGATAGATGATAACAAACAAGGTATCATAAGAATACAATTAAAATATGGTCAAAATAATGAAAGAGTAATAAGTGGAATAAAGAAAATTTCAAAACCAGGATTGAAAGTATATGTTAAAAGTAATGAAATCCCAAAAGTACTTGGAGGACTTGGAATTGCCATACTTTCAACATCAAGTGGAGTTATGACTGATAAAGAAGCAAGAAGAGAAGGCATAGGCGGAGAAGTTCTTTGCTATGTTTGGTAATTTAACAAGTAATTTTAAGGAACAGGAGGTGCACTCATGTCAAGGATAGGATTAAAACCAATTACTATTCCATCAGGAGTAGAAGTTAAAATAAGTGACAATAATTTAGTTGAGGTTAAGGGACCAAAGGGAACACTAAAAGAACAACTAAGTCCAGTTATGATTATAAAAATTGAAGACAACGAAATTACAGTAAATCGTCCAACAGAAAACAAGAGACATAAATCACTACATGGTTTAACTAGGACGCTAATTGCGAATATGATCGAAGGTGTAACTGAAGGATATTCTAAGACCTTAGAAATTGAGGGAACTGGATATCGTGCACAAAAACAAGGGAAAAAGTTGATATTAAACTTGGGATATTCCCATCCTATAGAAATGGAAGATCCAGAAGGTATAGAAGTAGAAGTACCTCAACAAAACAAGATTATTGTAAAAGGTATAGAAAAACAAAAAGTTGGAAACTATGCAGCAGTTATTAGATCACAAAGAGAACCAGAACCATACAAAGGAAAAGGTGTTAAATACCAAGGCGAAATCATAAGACGTAAAGTTGGTAAGACTGGTAAGTAGGAGGGAGTGATAAGAGTTGCTTAAAAAAATAAACAGAAACGAAAAAAGGCTAAAAAGGCATGGAAGAGCAAGACAAAATATATATGGTACTCCTGAAAGACCAAGACTAAATGTATTTAGAAGCTCAAATCATATTTATGCCCAAATTATTGACGACACTAAAGGTCATACATTGGTTGCAGCTTCCACATTAGATAACGAATTAAAGAACGTGCTAAATAGCACTGATACAAAAGAAGCTGCTAAGGCTGTAGGAGAATTAGTTGGTAAGAGAGCTCTTGAAAAAGGCATAGATGAAGTAGTCTTTGATAGGGGTGGGTATATTTACCATGGAAGAATTAAAGAACTAGCTGATGGAGCTAGAGGAGCTGGACTTAAATTTTAGAAAAGGAGGGGAATAAATGCAACGTTCATATATAGATCCAAGCGAATTAGACTTGAAAGAGAGAGTTGTTAGCATTAATCGTGTTGCCAAAGTTGTTAAAGGTGGTAGAAACTTTAGATTTAGTGCTCTTGTAGTTGTTGGAGACGAAAATGGTCATGTAGGAGTTGGAATGGCTAAAGCATTAGAAGTTCCAGAAGCTATTAGAAAAGCTATACAAGACGCACAGAAGCATATAATTGAAGTTCCCCTTGTAGGAACTACAATACCACATGAAATACTAGGAATATTTGGAGCAGGTAGAGTTCTACTAAAACCATCCCAAGAAGGTACTGGAGTTATAGCTGGAGGACCAGTTCGTGCAGTATGTGAGTTGGCTGGTATTAGAGATATAAGAACTAAGTCACTTGGTTCAAGTAATCCAAGAAATATTGTAAATGCTACAATGGAAGCATTAAAGAATCTTAAGAAAGCTGAAGATGTTGCTAAATTAAGAGGAAAGTCAGTAGATGAAATAATAGGCTAGGGGGGAGTAAAAGATGGCTAAAATTAAGATAAAATTAGTCAAGAGTACAATTGGAAAAGTTGAAGCACATAGAAGAACTATTGAAGCTCTTGGACTAAGGAAAGTCGGTCAAGTAGTAGAAAAAGAAGATACTCCTCAAATTAGAGGTATGATTCAAAAAGTAAATCACATGGTTGAAGTGATAGATTAAGATTGGATTAGAAAAGAGGAGGTGTACCAATGAAACTACAGAACTTAAGACCTAGTGAAGGTGGAGGAAGTAAATCAACAAAGAGATTAGGAAGAGGAACAGGTTCCGGTCAAGGTAAAACTGCTGGTAGAGGACAAAAAGGTCAAAAATCTCGTTCAGGTGGTGGAGTTAGACCAGGATTTGAAGGAGGTCAAATGCCTCTATACAGAAGAATGCCTAAGAGAGGATTTACAAATATATTTGCAAAAGAATATGTTATCATTAATGTAAGTGAATTAAATAGATTTGAAGACAATACCGTTATCACACCTGAAATGTTATTAAGTGAAGGTTTGATTAAGAGAATAAATGATGGGGTTAAAATATTGGGTGATGGAGAGATCAATAAAAAGCTTACTGTAAAGGCACATAAATTCAGTAAAACTGCTGCGGAAAAGATAGAGGCTGCAGGGGGAAAGGTTGAGGTGATTTAGATGCTTTCAACATTAAGAAATGCATGGCGAATTCCTGATATTAGAAAAAAAATCTTGTTTACCATACTTATGCTTTTGATATTCAGATTAGGCTCTAGCATACCTGTACCAGGAATGAACAAGGCTGCTATTAAGGAAATATTTGAAATGTCCAAAGGTGGCGTTTTAGAGTTTCTGGACTTAATGGGTGGAGGAACATTCAGTAACTTTAGTATATTTGCCTTAAACATTTATCCTTATGTAACATCATCAATTATTATTCAATTGCTTACTATTGCAATTCCTCGTTTAGAAGAAATGGCTAAAGAAGGGGAAGAAGGTAGAAAGAAAATTGCTAAGATGACTCGTTATGGTACAGTAATATTAGCTTTAATCCAAGCAATAGGTATAACTATTGGCTTTTTCAACAGAGCTTTAATATCAAGAGGGTTTATGCAAGTGTCAATAGTAGTTATTACTCTAACAGCAGGAACTGCATTTTTAATGTGGTTGGGAGAACAAATTACTGACAAAGGAATAGGAAATGGAATATCACTAATAATATTTATTGGTATAATTTCAAGAATTCCTAGTGAAATCGCAAAGACAGTAGCTCTATATAAAGCAGGTACAGTTAAAATATTAGGGATAATCCTATTTTTAGTATTTGCATTTTTTATAATAGGTGTTGTTATAGCATTACAAGAGGGAGAAAGAAGAATCCCTGTACAATATGCTAAAAGAGTAGTTGGAAGAAAAATGTATGGTGGTCAAAGTACACATATTCCTGTAAAAGTTTCAATGGCAGGAGTTATCCCTGTAATATTTTCTTCATCTTTATTGGCATTTCCACAGACAATAGCATTGTTTGCTAAGGGACAGCCATCACAGTGGATAACAAAATACTTAACACCAGCAGGTAGTGTTGGAGTTTGGGTTTATTCCATACTAAATATTCTATTAATCATATTTTTCACTTATTTTTATACAGCAATTCAATTTAACACTGTAGAATATGCAAAGAATTTGCAACAATATGGTGGGTTTATACCAGGAATTAGACCTGGAAGACCAACTTCAGATTATTTAAATAAAGTAATTTCAAGAATTACATTTGTAGGTGCTATTTCCTTAGCTGTAATAGCTTCACTACCAATAATAATTTCATCTATATTTAAATTGAATATAAACTTTGGTGGTACAGCACTTATTATAGTTGTAGGTGTAGCACTTGAAACCGTAAAACAAATAGAAGCACAAATGCTTATGAGACACTACAAGGGTTTCTTATAAAATATAGGAGATGATTATCTTGAGGTTAGTATTATTAGGCCCTCCTGGAGCAGGAAAGGGTACTCAGGCAGCACAAATAACTAAAAGATATAACATTCCACATATATCAACAGGAGATATCTTTAGAGATAATATTAAAAGAGGAACAGATTTAGGTAAAAAGGCTAAAGAATATATGGATAGTGGTTTACTTGTTCCAGATGATATAGTTGTTTCAATCGTTAAGGACAGACTTACTAAAGATGACTGTAAGGATGGATTTTTACTTGATGGGTTTCCAAGAACAGTTAATCAAGCTCATGCTTTAGATGAAGCACTTAATGAGATGAGTTTAAAATTAGATAATGTTATAAACATAGATGTAGCAAAAGAAGAACTAATAGCTAGAGCTATAGGCAGAAGAATTTGTAAAGGCTGTGGAGCTACCTATCACATTGAATTTAACCCTCCAAAAGAAAACGGAAAATGTGATGTATGTGGTGAAGAATTATATCAAAGAGATGACGATACTGAAGAAACAGTAGCTAGACGTATTGAAGTTTATATGGAACAAACAAAACCTTTAATTGATTACTATTCAAAAAAAGGTATAATAATTAATGTTGACGGGAAACAATCTATTGAAGGTGTATTTGAAGATATTGTTAAATCCTTGGAATAATAGGCTGAGAAAGGCTAAGGCCTTTCTCCGATAGCTGGTCAAGTAACTTGATATTTAAGGATTAGTTTTGTAAAATACAAAACGCTATGGAGAGGTGAAGTGGATGGATTCAACTAGTGACATAGCCGTCGGTCAGGTGGTTAAGTCAAGAGCTGGACGTGATAAAGGTTATATATTTTTAGTTTTGGATATAATTGATGATAAGTATATGTATATTGTAGATGGGGATATTAGAAAATTAGATAATCCCAAGAGGAAAAAGATAAATCATGTTATCGTATACAATACTGTATTTCCAGAACTAAAAGACAAATTGGAAAATGGAACCAAAATAAATAATGCATATATTAGGAAACTGCTTGAACCTTTTTATAAGTAGATATTAGTAGATGTTGATTTTGGTTTGAACAGGAGGTTCGATAACTGGATGTCTAAAAAAGATATTATAGAGGTAGAAGGCACTGTAGTAGATGCACTACCAAATGCTATATTTAAAGTAAAGCTAGAAAATGGGCATGAGATACTTGCTCATATATCTGGTAAACTTAGGATGAATTATATAAGAATACTTCCAGGAGACAAAGTTACTGTTGAGCTATCACCTTATGACTTGACTAGAGGAAGGATTACATGGCGAAATAAGTAGCATAGGAGGGATTGTAATGAAGGTAAGACCATCAGTAAAAAAAATGTGTGAAAAATGCAAGATCATCAGGAGAAATGGTAGGGTAATGGTTATATGTGAAAACCCTAGACATAAACAAAAACAAGGTTAATATAAACAGAAATTACCGCGGCTTTTTTATATAAATTTTCAGTAGAAGTAAATAGGAGGTGTAAGGTTGAATGGCTAGAATCGCCGGTGTTGACTTACCAAGAGATAAGAGAGTAGAGATTGGTCTAACTTATATTTATGGTATAGGCAGATCAAGATCTAATGAAATTTTGAAGAAAGCAGGAGTTAATCCAGATACAAAAATAAAGGATTTAACTGAATCAGAAATTGCTTCATTGAGAAATGTGGTTGATAACTATCACGTTGAGGGTGACCTTAGAAGAGATGTTGCAATGGATATAAAGAGATTGAAAGAAATTAACTGTTATAGAGGCATGAGACATAAAAGAGGATTGCCAGTAAGAGGACAAAGAACTAAGACTAATGCTAGAACTAGAAAAGGTCCAGTTAAGGTTTCAGGCAAGAAGAAGTAGACAAAGGAGGGATAGATAAGTGGCAACTAAGAAGGGTATTAAAACTCGTGTAAAAAGAAGAGAACGTAAAAATATAGAAAAAGGTCAGGCACATATCCAATCAACTTTTAATAATACTGTGGTCACACTTAGTGACGCACAAGGAAATGTACTTTCTTGGGCAAGTGCTGGTCAATTAGGATTTAGAGGTTCTAGAAAATCTACTCCTTTCGCAGCACAACAAGCAGCTGAAGAGGCAGCTAAAAAGGCTATGGAACATGGTCTTAAGACTGTAGAAGTATATGTAAAAGGGCCGGGCTCAGGAAGAGAAGCAGCTATTAGATCACTACAAGCTGCGGGACTTGAAGTTAGTTTGATTAAGGATGTAACTCCAATACCACATAATGGTTGTAGACCACCAAAACGTAGAAGAGTTTAATTATAGGAGGTGTAGAAGTAAATGGCAAGATATACTGGTCCAACATGTAGACTATGTCGTAGAGAAGGACAAAAGCTCTATTTAAAAGGAGATAAATGTTTTACAGATAAATGTCCAGTAAGTAAGAGAAATTATGCTCCAGGTCAACATGGAAATTCAAGAAAGAAACTTACTGAATATGGGTTACAATTAAGAGAAAAACAAAAAGTTCGTAGATATTATGGGATTCAAGAATCTCAAATGTTTAAATACTACAATATGGCAGATAAGATGAAAGGTATCACAGGTGAAAACCTACTAAAGATACTAGAATCAAGATTAGATAATGTAGTATATAGAATGGGATTCGGATCTTCAAGAGCTGAAGCAAGACAATTAGTTACTCATGGGCATTTTACAATAAATGGAAAGAAAGTTAATATTCCATCTTATTTAACTAATGCAGGAGATGTAATAGAAGTTAAAGCATCTAGTAAAAACAGTGAAAGATTTAAAGAAATAGTTGAAAATCATAGAGGAACAACAGTTAAGTGGATAGAAGTAACTCCAGATGAATTGAAGGGTAAAATTGTATCTGAACCATCAAGAGAAGAAATAGATATTCCAATCCAAGAACACTTGATAGTTGAGTTGTATTCTAAATAATAAATTACTATGTAGAATCAGTTGCCCTCGAAGTATTGAAATATTTATAATTATAAGGAGGGTTATTGTTAATGCTTGAAATAGAAAAGCCTAAAATTGAAGTAGTTGAAATGAATGAAGATGAAACATATGGTAAGTTCGTCTTAGAACCCCTAGAGAGAGGCTATGGAACAACTTTAGGGAATTCCCTTAGAAGGGTATTACTTTCTTCATTACCTGGTGCTGCTGTATCATCTATTAAGATTAAAGGTGTTCTTCATGAGTTTACTACTATACCAGGAGTACTTGAAGATGTACCTGAAATCATATTAAATATCAAAGATATAGCGGCTAAAATGCATTCTGATGAGCCAGCTATGCTTAGGATAGAAGTAGAAGGGCCAAAAGAAGTTACTGCTGAAGATATTGTTACAAGTCCTGATGTTGAAATATTAAACAAAGACTTACACATTGCGACTATTAACAGTGAAGGGAAACTTTACATGGAATTAGAAATGGTCAAGGGCAGAGGATATGTTACAGCAGAGAGAAATAAAAAAGAAGATCAATCTATAGGAGTTATCCCTGTAGATTCACTCTTTACACCAGTTAAGAAAGTTAACTTTGCAGTAGAAAACACTAGAGTAGGTCAAATAACAGACTATGATAAATTGATCTTTGAAGTATGGACTAATGGGACAATCAAAGCTGATGAAGCTACATCCCTTGGTGCTAAAATACTTACTGAGCACTTAAATCTATTTATAGATCTTACAGAACATGTAAATGATGTTGAAATAATGGTTGAAAAAGAAGAAGATAAAAAAGAAAAAGTATTAGAAATGACTGTGGAAGAACTAGATTTATCTGTAAGAAGCTATAACTGTTTAAAGAGAGCAGGAATTAACTCTGTTGATGAGCTTACTCAAAAAACAGAAGAAGATATGATGAAAGTAAGAAATCTAGGCAAGAAATCCCTTGAGGAAGTTCAGAACAAATTAGCTGAACTAGGATTAAGTCTTAAGAAAAGCGATGAGTAACAAGTAATGAAGGAGGGATAGTACATGGCTCAATTAAGAAAACTTGGTCGCCCTACTGATCATAGAAAAGCAATGCTAAGAAATCAAGTAACTAATCTATTTGAACATGGTAGAATTGAAACTACTTATACTAGAGCAAAAGAAACACAAAGAATGGCTGAAAAAATGATTACGCTTGCTAAAAGAGGAGATTTACATGCAAGAAGGCAAGTGTTATCTTATATATACAATGAAGATGTGGTAAAAAAGTTATTTGACGAAATTGCACCAAAATTCTCCGAAAGAAATGGTGGATACACTAGAGTATTAAAGATGGGTCCCCGTAGAGGAGACGGTGCAGAAATGGCCATAATAGAATTGTTATAGAAGGTGGGGGATTAAGTTTTCAACTTAGTCCCTTTTAGTTATACAAAATAATGGTTAATTCAATTGATTCTTAAAATTGCATGTGATATCATTAATTAGTGATAAATATTAAAAATGAGGGGTAGCAATGTCAAAGGAAATGATAAGACTTGAAAATGTCAGCTATGAATATACTTCTATTGAAAACAGCAATTATATGGCTCTTAAAGGTGTAGATTTAATTATAAATAAGGGTGAGTTTGTAGTAATTCTTGGTCATAATGGCTCAGGGAAGTCTACGCTTGCAAAAGTAATGAATGCACTGCTTCTTCCTACTACTGGAAGTGTTTATGTTAATAATATGAATACAAAAGATGAAGAAAAGGTTTGGAAGATAAGAGAAACTGCGGGTATGGTATTTCAGAACCCAGACAATCAACTGGTAGCAACTATAGTAGAAGAAGATGTGGCCTTTGGGCCTGAGAACTTAGGAGTTGATCCAGCTGAAATAAGAAGAAGAGTAGATGAATCACTAAGCATTGTAGAGATGAGCAAATATGTAAAACATGCGCCTCATTTACTTTCTGGAGGACAAAAGCAAAGAATTGCTATTGCTGGAGTATTAGCTATGAATCCTGAGTGTATAATATTAGATGAACCTACTGCAATGTTAGATCCTATTGGAAGAAAAGAAGTAATGAATACAGTTAGAAAACTAAACAAAGAAGAACATAAGACTATTGTACATATAACCCACTATATGGAAGAAGCAGTAGAGGCTGATAGGATAGTAGTTATGGAACAAGGACGTATTGTTATGGATGGAAGTCCTAGAGAAATATTTAGCCAAGTAGATGTAATGAAAAAAATAGGCCTTGATGTTCCTCAAGTTACTGAATTAGCTTATGAGTTGAGAAGAGAAGGAATAGATGTGCCTGATGACATTTTGACTATTGATGAATTGGTGATGGCATTATGATTATAAAAATTGAAAACTTAACATATGTATACAATCCAAATACTCCCTTTGAAACAAAAGCCTTAAATGGGATTAATCTAGAGATTAATGAAGGAGATTTTATAGGATTAATTGGACATACTGGTTCTGGAAAGTCTACACTTATACAGCATTTAAATGGTTTAGCAAAACCTACTAGTGGAAAAATAATAGTTGATGGAATAGACATAACTGCCAAAGGTGCTAATTTAAAAGAAGTGAGACAAAAGGTTGGTTTGGTTTTTCAATATCCAGAGTATCAGTTATTTGAAGAAACAGTGTTTAAAGATATAGCATTTGGTCCTAAAAACCTGGGGTTAAGTGATGAGGATGTAGAAAGAAGAGTTATTAAGGCTATGGACTTAGTAGGTCTTGAATATGATACACTAAAAGATAGATCACCATTTGAACTGAGTGGAGGACAGAAAAGAAGAGTAGCTATTGCTGGTGTTTTAGCTATGGAACCAAAGGTTTTAGTACTAGATGAACCTACAGCAGGTTTAGATCCAAAGGGTAGAGATGAAATATTAGGAGAAATTTTTGAATTATATAAAAAAGGCAATATAACTATTATTCTAGTTTCTCATAGCATGGAGGATGTGGCAAAATTGGTAAATAGAATAGTAGTTATGCATAGTGGTAAAATAGCCATGGATGGACCACCGAGAGAAGTTTTCAAGCGTTCAAATGAGTTAGAAGACTTAGGATTAGGTATACCTCAGGTGACAAAATTCATGAAAGTATATAAAGAAAAGGGAAATCCTATTTCAGATGATATCTTAACGATAGAGGAAGCCAAAGAAGAGTTATTAAAATATTTAAGGAGAAAGGCCAATGATTAAAGACATAACTATAGGACAATATTTTCCGGGACAAACGATTATACACAGATTAGATCCTAGAGTAAAGATAATTATATCCTTTGCATTTATCATTTCGCTTTTTTTTATAAACAAGTTTTATCCCTATTTATTGGTCCTAGGACTTATACTTACAATCATAAAGTTATCAGGTGTACCAATAAAATATGTAGTTAAAGGTCTAAAACCATTGACGTTTATTATTTTAATTACCTTTTTTATAAATCTATTTATGACAAAGGGTGTAGAGTTGTTCAATATTGGACCATTAACTGTAACAGAAGAAGGCTTAAGACAAGCTACTTTTATGGCATTGAGACTAATATTTCTTATAATGGGTACTTCATTGTTAACATTGACTACATCTCCTATATCACTAACAGATGGTATAGAAAAATTGCTTTCACCATTAAAAGTAATTGGACTTCCAGCTCATGAATTGGCCATGATGATGACTATAGCATTAAGATTTATACCAACCCTATTAGAAGAAACAGACAAGATTATGAAAGCTCAAATGGCTAGAGGTGCTGATTTTGAAAGTGGAAATATATTAAATAGAGCTAAAAATTTAGTACCACTATTGGTTCCATTGTTTGTAAATGCATTTAGAAGAGCAGATGAACTAGCTATGGCAATGGAAGCTAGATGTTATAGAGGTGGAGATAATAGAACTAGACTCAATGAAATAAAAATGGTAAAGCATGATTATGTGGCACTTATAATAATGACTGTATTTTTTGGAATAATAATAGCAACAAGGTATATATAGAGGGATTTCAATGAGGAATATAAAACTTACTATTGAATATGAAGGTACAAATTATCATGGTTGGCAAGTACAGCCAAATGCAATAACTGTCCAAGGTGAAATAGTTAAGGCAATAAATAATATTACTAAAGAGAATGTAAATCTAATTGGATCTGGTAGAACAGATAGTGGTGTACACGCTAAGGGTCAAGTGGCCAACTTTATAACTAATTCTAAAATTCCTGAGGACAAATTTTCATATGCAATAAATAGCCAACTTCCTTTAGATATAGCAATTACAAAATCGGAAGAGGTACCTATAGATTTTCATTCAAGATACGACGCAATAGGTAAAAGATATAGATACTTAATATACAATAGACCTATTAGAAGTCCACTATATAAAAATTATGCTTATCACATACCATATGATTTAGATTTTGAAAAGATGAATGTAGCTAAAGAGCAATTTTTAGGTACTCATGATTTTAAAGCTTTTATGTCATCAGGTAGTGAGATAGAAGATACAGTAAGAACTATTCATTCTATTTCTATAACTAAACAAGATAGCTTGATAATATTTCAGGTAGAAGGCAATGGTTTTTTATATAATATGGTTAGAATAATAGTAGGGACATTAGTAGAAGTTGGAAATGGGAAAAAAGAGAAAGATAGTATTTCTCAAATAATAAAATCAAAGAATAGAATGTCTGCAGGTCACACTGCACCTGCAAATGGACTATATTTAGAAAAAGTTTTCTATTAATTCTTGACACACTAGGTCCCTTGTATTACAATATATAAGAGTGTTTGAATGAAAAAATCCACTAGCCCCGGATTTTGACATATAAACGAAACAAGGTTGAAGTAAGGAGGGAAATAGATGAAAAGCTATATGGCAAAACCAAATGAAGTTGAAAGAAAATGGTATATAATAGATGCAGAAGGAAAAGTTCTAGGTAGACTAGCAAGTGAAATTGCAAAAATTTTAAGTGGAAAAAATAAACCTATATATACTCCTCATGTTGATACTGGTGATTATGTTATAGTTATCAATGCTGATAAAGTTAGATTGACTGGAAAGAAACTACAACAAAAGAGTTACAAGTATCATACAGGATATCCAGGAGGATTAAGGGAAATTTCTTATGATAGATTGATGAAAGAAAAACCAGAAAAAGCTATTGAATTAGCAGTTAAAGGTATGCTTCCAAAGAACAGTTTAGGAAGATCAATGGGTAGAAAATTAAAGGTATATAGAGGATCTGAACACAATCATGAAGCTCAAAAACCAGTTGTTTATGAGTTCTAGTTTTTGAGGAAAGGAGGACTGTAAGTGGCTAAAGTACAATATTTCGGAACAGGTAGAAGAAAAAAATCTGTTGCTAGAGTTAGATTAGTTCCTGGCAGTGGAAATATAACTGTTAACAAAAAAGATATAGATGAGTATTTTAATTTCGATACATTAAAAGTTCTTGTTAGAGAACCATTAGAAATAACTGATACATTAGATAAATATGATGTAATAGTTAATGTAAACGGTGGTGGATTTACTGGTCAAGCAGGAGCAATTAGACATGGTATTTCTAGAGCACTATTAGAAGCTGATAGTGAATTAAGACCAGTACTTAAGAAAGCTGGATACTTGACTAGAGACCCAAGAATGAAAGAAAGAAAGAAATATGGTCTTAAAAAAGCAAGAAGAGCACCACAATTTTCAAAGAGATAGACACTGGATTTCCAAGCGAGTTTGTTTGGAATTACAAAGTTTGTTCAAGAAAGATACAAAACGTCAGATTGGAAAACCAATCTGGCGTTTTTTTATTTGTGTAAAATCATATCGCATTTATATTGCATACAAATATTCATATAAAATTATGAAATTGTGAAAATGGGGAAATATTAACAGTTTAATAATGAAAAATTAGATAACTTATGATATCATAAACTTAAGTTATATTGTAGAATTATTGTCATTTTAATAAAGGGGGAGGAATGAAAATTGAATATAAGTAAAAACAAACTAGATTTTATTAATATAATGTTAGACTTTAAAAATGAGATTGCAAACAATCTAAATAGAAGTATTTATGCAAACGATGTAGAGGAATTACGAGCCGGGTATGAAGGAAAATTCAGCAAAGAACGTTTTAAAGAATATTTAGTTAAGAAAACCACTTTACATATAGTTTTTAAATATATCTTTATAAGGATGATGTCAGAGGGAGAAAGATTAGTGAGCCCAAAACTAAATGATGAAGGTATAAGTAATTGGAATGATATGACTAAAAACTATCGTGGGGATTACCTTATGCTTTTTAATATAGCATGTGAAGATTTGAGAAGGAGTGAACAAACAAGAGAGTTTTTTGAACCATGTATATATGATAATTATATAAACAAATTAAAATATAGTATTTTTAATAAACATAGTGAAAATTATTTAGAGAGACTTATGGACTTTGATTTTAGAACATTAGATCCAAATACGGCTGTTAGCCTATTTGATAGTCTATATCCTAGTGGAGATAGAGAAATCTCACAAGGATTTCTAGAGGAATCTAAAATAATAACATATTTAATGAAGTCTCTTGGATTGCTGTAGGGGGAAAGAAGATGATTATTGAAAACACATTAGATAAATCAAAACTTATATCTGAATTGAAAGAAATACATATTGAACTTGTAGAAGTTTATAAAAATATATTTGATTATAAATACCATACATATGAAGAT
>Ga0129309_1000810_pt1 | contig 20419 bp, 16 predicted proteins | sample L1105metagenome_FD_94439 | JGI IMG/M metagenome (GOLD analysis project Ga0129309, IMG submission 94439) | Ring-tailed lemur group fecal microbial communities from Wisconsin, USA - L1105 metagenome | ecosystem: Host-associated > Mammals > Digestive system > Large intestine > Fecal | place: USA...
AACATGATAGCCGAAACTATCAGATAATATTCCATGTGTATCATAATTCTTATCTTTTACGTGCTATTAATAATCCACCTACGATACATGCCAATAACAAGATGCTGACAGCTTCGAAGGGAAGCAGATAACCATACTTGTCACCGCTCAGCATGTGGTGACCGATGGTCTTGATGTTGACTTCCAAAGGCTCCACGTCGGTGGTGGCAATGAACTTATGCTTCAAGGTGATGAATACTACGATGATGGCACCGCCCACGGTGGCACCCAGTCCGGCAAGGAACCTGCTACGCTTTAACTTCTCGATGACATCGCCTTCGCCACTGGTAAGCAGTATGGAGAAGACGTAGAGCACTACGATACCGCCGGCATAGACCATAATCTGCACGGAACCGAGGAAGGTGTAACCCAGCAGAAAGTAGATGCCTGCCGTACCGAAAAGCACGAACAGCAGGTAGGTGGCCGAGCGCACCATGCGGTGGGTCGTTACCGTCAAGATGGAAAATACGGTGATAAAGGCCGCAAGGAAGTAGAATACTACTGTTTCAAGAGTTATTTCCATGTTGTTTAATTACAAGTTACTATTAACGAATTACTTTGTTGTCTCTTCTTTGGGAGCAGTGGGTTTCTTTTTTTCTTCTACATGGCTGCCTGGACGGTTCAGCGTCATGACCAGTTTCGTGCGGTCGAACACTGCATGCTCAAAATCCTGGTCGAACGTGATGGCATCGTGAGGGCAGGCATTCACACAGAGTTGGCAGAACATGCACGAACCGAGGTCGTATTCGTACTTAACCAATATCTTCTTTTTCTTACCGTCTTCCGTTTCAACCATCTCGCCGGTCACCTTGATGGTGTCGTTGGGACAAGCCATCTGGCACAAACCGCAAGCTACACACCGATGTTCATTTTTATCATTATGGGGCATGGTCAGCGTGCCACGGAAACGGTCGGAGAGTTTCAATGTCGAGCGGTTTTCCGGATATTGTTCGGTAGTCTTTCGTCGGCAGAATACGGTCATGGTTGTCTTCATACCTGTCAGCAGAGAAGTGACGCCGTGTATGAGTCCGCCGATATAAGAGTTCTTTTCTTTCATTACTTTTGCCTTTATTAAAATTATCCGCAAGGAAATCTTGCTCCGGCGCTACGCCGGTTAGAAATGCAATTTAAATACTACAATTAATACCATCAAAATCAAGTTTACCATAGAGATGGGTACCAGGTACTTCCACTCCAGGTTCAGAATCTGGTCAATACGCAGGCGGGGGAAGGTCCACTTTATCCACATCAGCAGGAAGACTACGAAGAAGGCCTTTCCGAAGAACCATACAAATCCCGGAATGTAATCCATCACTGCGTTGAAGCCGTCCAGGCCTACGATGTGTAGCGGCATCCAGCCTCCCAGGAAGATGGTGGCTGCCACGGAGGCTACGATAAACAGATTCAAATATTCTGCCAGATAGAAGAATCCGAAGCCCATACCGCTGTATTCCGTATGGTATCCGGCAGTCAACTCGCTTTCGGCTTCGGGCAAGTCGAAGGGACCGCGGTTGGTTTCCGCATTTCCGGCAATGAGGTAGATAATGAAGGCTATCAATGCAGGGATATGTCCCTTGAAGATGAACCAGCCGTCAGCTTGTCCTTCTACTATTTCGGAGAACTGCATGGTTCCCATCAACACTACCATTGTCAGTATGCTCAATCCGCAGGACAACTCGTAGCTGATAATCTGCGCACCGCTTCGCATGGCTCCAATCAGCGAGAATTTATTGTTGGAACTCCAGCCTGCCAGCAGGATACCCACTACGCCGATACTCGATGCAGCCAGCAGGAAGAACACTCCTACATTGAAGTCCAATACCTCCAATCCCTTGTTGATGGGTAGGCAGGCAAATGTCAGGAAAGAAGCGATGATTACCATGAACGGTGCCAGATTGTAGAGGAACCGGTCAGAGAATTTCAAATCAATGATTTCCTTTGTCAACATCTTGATGACGTCGCAGGGCACTTGGAGCAATCCCCATTTCCCCACGCGCATCGGACCGAGGCGGCATTGGAAGAAGGCGCATATCTTACGCTCCATGTAAATCAGGATGATGGCAAGCACGGCATACATCAAAATGATGCATACGCCAATCACCACGCATTCGAGGAATATTGCCAGACCTTCCGGCATCAGGGAAGTCAGCATCTGGTGTATCCAGTTGGTTACTATACTAAAGTCAAACACGTTGTTCATTTACTATTTACAATTTACTATTTACAATTTACGAGGCGCTTTTTGATTTACAATTCACAATGTACAATTTACAATTTGGCTGCGCTGTAATTCCGCATGGTAAATTGTAAATTGTCAAATCGTAAATCCTTTTATCTGTCAATATCTGGTACTACATAATCCAATGTTCCGCCAATGGCAATAAGGTCGGCGATTTTAGCTCCGCGGCAAATCGTATTTACGGTCGATACCAATGGCAAGCCCGTACTGCGGAAATGCAGGCGGTAAGGCATCTTGTCGCCGTGGCTTTCGAGGAAGACGCCGAACTCACCGCGGCTACCTTCTACGGCTGCATAATAAGTGCCTTCCGGTACGCGGATAATAGGTTTCATCTTTTCCTGGTAGGCTCCTTCCGGGATGTTGTCTATCAGTTGCTCGATAATCTTCAGGCTCTCCAGAATTTCATCCATACGGATAAGGTAGCGTGCCCATGAATCGCCTTCGGTGCGGATGATTTCTTTAAAGTCCACCTTGTCATATACGGCATATGGCATACGCTTACGCACGTCGCAGGCCCATCCGCTGGCGCGTCCGGTGCCTCCGGTAGCTCCAAAGGCGATGGCATCTTCCCGTGAGAGTATACCCACACCTTTCAGACGTTGCTGGGCAATGATGTTCCCGGTGAATACGTCGTGATATTCGTGTAGGATACCGCGGAGGTAGGGGATAAACTCCTTCACTTTCTTTACGAAGCCGGGAGCAATGTCTGCCTGCACGCCACCGATGGTGTTGTAGTTCATGATGAGGCGTCCGCCGCAAGTTTCCTCAAAGATGTCGAGTATCTTTTCGCGGTCGCGGAAACCGTAGAAGAAGGCCGTTAATGCACCCAGGTCCATAGCAAGACAAGAATAGAACAGCAGGTGAGAGTCTATTCGCTGCAACTCGTCCATGATGGTACGTATGTACTGCACGCGTTCGCTTACTTCCACGCCCATTGCCTTTTCGATACACATGCACAAGGCATGGCGGTTCTGGTGTGCGCCCAGGTAGTCCAGACGGTCGGTCAGAGCCAAGGTCTGCGGATAGGTCAGGCTTTCGCACATCTTCTCGATACCCCGGTGGATGTAGCCGCAGTTGGCATCAATCTTGTCGATGATTTCACCCTCCAATGATACACGGAAGCGCATTACGCCGTGGGTGGCCGGATGTTGGGGACCGATGTTCACCACATATTCCTCATCACCGAAAAGTTGCATCTCCTTATTCTTGATGCTACCGTCGGGATTCAGCTCCAATTCCATGGTAGTGTCCACCGTTTCTTCGTTGTCCATACGCAACGGATTATCTTTTTCCGGCTCATTGTCTTTACGCATGGGATAGCCTACCCAGTCATTGCGCAGATAGAGTCGGCGCATATCCGGATGACCGATGAAAACGATGCCGTAAAAGTCGTAGACTTCGCGCTCGTTGAAATCCGCAGCTTTCCAGATATCGCTGACGGAAGGAAGTTCGGGATGTTCCCGGTTTAGAGTGGCGGTGCGTACCGCTATCCGTTCGCCGGTAACAGTAGATTCCAACAGATAGACTACGCCGAGTCCGCGGGGGGTGTCCGGTGCGTCTTTCTCGTCGGGTATTCCCCAATCCATACCGCTGAGGCATTCCAGGAAGTCCATTTGTTTCTCTTTCCGCAGACGCAGCATTTCGTCGTGCAGGACTGAGGGCTCTATGTATTTTATTTCCATATTTTTAAGTACTGATTAGTGGTTCTCTTCTTTTCTGTTTACTCCACCGAAGTATTTCTCTATTTTCACTTTACGCTGCAATTGCATCATGCCGTAGTAGAATGCTTCCGGACGCGGAGGGCAACCGGGAATGTAGACATCCACCGGCAGAATCTTGTCCACACCGTTCACCACGTGATAGGATTTCTTGAACGGGCCTCCGCTGACGGCACAGCCGCCTACGGCTACTACATATTTCGGATCGGCCATCTGGTCGTAAAGACGTTTCAGAACGGGAGCCATCTTGTTGGTTATTGTTCCGCAAACCATAATCATGTCTGCCTGGCGCGGACTGGCACGGGCTACCTCGAACCCGAAGCGCGCCATATCGTAGCGGGCTGCGCCGAGGGCCATGAATTCGATACCGCAACAGCTGGTTGCAAACGTAAGAGGCCACAGTGAGTTGCTGCGTCCCCAGTTGACGAAATCGTCCAGTACGCCAAGGGCGACATTGGCGCCTCCGGCATTAAGTTCCCGAACCAGTTTCTCCAACGTTTCGTTGTCTGTAAACTCCTCATAAGGGATAGATTTAATTTTCGGTTTCTTTGTTACTTCCATTCCAAAGCTCCTTTCCTCCAGGCATAAGCAAGGCCCAGAATCAATATAATCAGGAAAAATAAAACACTGAAAAGTCCTGCCACGCCAAGTTCGCGGGTGATGACTGCCCAAGGGAACAGAAATACCGTTTCCACTTCGAACATCAGGAACAAGATGGCAAACAGATAGTAACCTACCCGGAATTGCATCCACGATTTACCGCGGGTAGGGATACCACACTCGTACGGCTCCATCTTCTGTGCATTGTACGAACGGGGTGCTATCGCATTGGAGAGCGCGATGACGATACCCACGAAAGCGATTGCCGTCAATAAGACGACCACTAACAAAGTAAAGTTCATAAACCTGATAAGATTTTAGATATATAATAATAGATACATCGCACCGGAGGACAAAACCTCTGATTTGTTGTCCGGCGAGGTCAGGGGCAAGCGTCTGCGCTTGCAGGCCTTCTAAATGATAATCTTTCTTAGCCCGAACACGTAATAATTCGCGTCGGGTACGGGATGAGGAGACAGATTCAACAAACGGTCGCATTCCGGTGCATAGGCATGCTGCTGCATCTTGTAGATGTACATGCGCAGGAGTACGCTTTTGTTGGTTGGTACTTGCGTATGGTCCACATGTTCTATGCAGAGGGAGTTTGGTGAAAACAAGTCGTAGAACTTCTGGACTGCTTGTTGGGTGGTAGGAGCTTGTGACAGCGTACAGCATTCTGCTTGTCGGGTGGCAGGAACGCACAAAATATCTGCAGCTCCGGTTGCACTGTCGTGCAATAGGGCTGCAAAGATTATGATTAAACAGTATTTAATGCATTGCTTCATACCACAATTCTCTCTTTCAAGGACGCAAAGATATAATAAGTATTGTTCAATTTGCTATCCCCGCATAACAAAAAATGATTATTTTTACACTTTTTATCCTAAATCAATTCCGTTTCCAGAAATCCGGTGTGAAAAGCAGCAGTACGGTAAATAACTCAAGACGACCCAGAAGCATTAAAAAGGATAACAGCCATTTAGCTGCATCGGGCAGGGCATTCCACGAATAGGCAGGTCCGGTTTCACCCAATCCGGGTCCCATATTACCGATACTGGAAATGACGCAGCCCATTGATTCTTCAGCCCCAACACCCATAGCCATCATGAGCAGTGTGCCGATGACTATAATGGAGATATAAATAAAACAAAAAGCCAGTACGGTGGAGACAATGGAGGGAGAGATTACCTGCTTGTTTATCCGTACCGGAAGTATGGCATTGGGGTGTAGGATGTGTTTGAACTCGTTTCGTGAGACTTTGGTAAGAATTACCATACGTATACACTTCAAGCCTCCGGTGGTACTGCCTGCACACGCTCCCATCAGCATGATGATGGTAAGCAGCCCCCACAAGACGGGTGTCCATTGCATATAGTCATCTGTCGCAAAACCGGTGGAGGTCTGGAGGGAGATTACCTGGAACAAGGATTTGCGGAAGGATTCTTCCATCCCCATGGGACTGGTATAGTAAAGCACGATGGCTATGACGGCAGTGAAGAGCACAACTGAACCGAAATAGAATTTCAGCTCGGCATTGCCGATGAACTTCTTGAATTTCCGGTTGACGAACAATAATAGCAAGGTGAAGTTGATGCCGGAGATAAACATGAAAATGGAGATGACATATTCTATATAAGGAGAATTGTAGTAGGCAACGCTGGCCTGCTTGGTGGAGAAGCCACCGGTACCGGTAGTGGCAAATGCATGGCAGATACTGTCGAACCAGTCCATACCTCCAAGCATCAGCAGACCGACAAGCAGAGCGGTTATGCCGGCATAGATACTCCAAATCCATTTGGCGGTGATACCGATACGGGGATGAACCTTGTCATGTGTAGGGCCGCTTGCCTCGGCGGCGAACACCTGCAGGCCACTGACTCCGAAGATGGGAAGCACTGCAATGGTGAACATGATGATTCCCAAGCCGCCAATCCACTGTGTCATACTGCGCCAGAACAGTATTCCATGAGGAAGTGACTCGATGTCGTCCAAGATGGTGGCACCCGTACTGCTGAAACCGGACATGGTTTCGAAGAATGCATTGGCAATGTCGGGTATGTATCTGCCTATATAGAAAGGCAGCATTCCGAAAAGAGAGAATGCCACCCAGGCAAAGCTGACCAGTACATATCCGTCACGGCGCGTCAGTTGCCGTTCACCTCCCTTGCCGAGAGCCGCCAGCAATAAGCCTACCCCTGCTGTGATGCCTCCTGCTTTCCAGAAGTCGAGCATATCGCTTTCTCTGTAGTAGAAGGAAACGCCCGAACAGACCAGAAACATGACTGTTTCCAGCAATAGCAGAATACCGATAATCCGTATGATTGTCTTGAAGTTAATCATTTACCAACTACTCATTCTCAATTAGTTAAAGTATTTTTCGATTTTCTTAATCATCATGTTCAGGCAGAATACCACTACATGGTCACCCGGCTGTATCAGGGTGTTACCCATAACCACAACGCCTTCCCCCTGGCGGATAAGTCCGCCGATGGTGGCTCCTTTCGGGAGGCCGAGGTCTTTTACCGGATGTTTGGTAATCTTCGAGCCGGCCTTAACGGTAAATTCTGCTACATCGGCATTGGCAAAGGTCAGGCATTTCACGTTGCTGACGTCCGCATCCAGCATCATCTGGTAGATGTGGCTGGCAGCAATCATCTTTTTGTTGATGACGGTGCCGATGTCAAGGCTTTCGGCCATGCCTATGTAGTCGATGTTCTCCACTTCCGCTACGGTTTTGCTGACTCCCATGCGTTTGGCGGCAAGGCAGGCCAGGATATTAGTCTCCGAGTTGCCGGTCAAGGCAACGAAGGCTTCCGTATTTTTCAGTCCCTCTTCCACAAGCAGGTCCATATCCCGTCCGTCGCCATTGATAATCATGGTACGGTCGTCAAGCAGCTCGGTCAGGCGGTTGCAGCGGTTCAGGTCGTTGTCCACGATTTTCACCTGCATGTAGTCCGGGACATATTGGGCGGTTCGTACGGCAATCCGGCTTCCACCCATAATCATCACGTTGCGCACATCGGCATAATCTTCCTTGCCGGCTATTTTGCGGATGTAGGGGACGTATTTTCGTGTGGTGGTAAAGTATACGATGTCATGTAGCTTGATGGTATCGTCACCACGGGGAATCAGTGTCTCGCTTCCCCGTTTGATGGCTACCACGTGATAGGGCAGCTCCGGTCCACCCAGTTCGTGGAGGGGGATGTTCAGTATCTCGGCTTTTTCGCGCATCTTGGTACCTATCAGTATCAAGGCTCCTCCGCAGAATTCCCACCATTGGCGTACCCAGCTCATGCGGATGGAAGATACGATTTCTTTGGCGGCAAGCATTTCCGGATAGATGAGTGAATCGACACCCAGCTTCTGGAAAAATTCCTTGTTTTTGGGCAGCAGGTATTCGTAGTTGTCAATACGGGCTACGGTCTTTTGTGCTCCCAGATTGTTTGCCAGCATGCATGCGGTCATGTTCCGGCTTTCATCGGGGGTGACGGCTATGAACAAGTCTGCCTCTCCCACTCCCACTTCTTTCAAGCCTTTTATGGAGGTAGGGGAGGCCGTAGCCGTCATCAAGTCAAAGTTGGAGTTCAGTGTGCTCAACTTGTCTTCGTTGTCGTCCATCAGAATGATGTCCTGCTTCTCGCGGGACAGCAATTTGGCCAAGTGTGTGCCTACTGCGCCGGCACCTGCAATAATTATTTTCACTTTCTTTATGGAAATGAAGAATGAGGAATGAAGAATGAAGAATTTGCCATGCGGCGTGCTTGCATCGCGTAGCTGAATTCTTCATTCCTCATTCCTCATTCTTAATTAATAATGTATAAATTCCTTCTTCGTCCATTTCGCAAAGATGATACAACTCTTGTATGGTGCCGTGTTCTATGAAGGCATCGGGTACACCGATACGCCTGATATGGGGAATATAGTCATTGTCTGCCATGAACTCCAGTACGGCACTGCCCATTCCTCCTTTTTTGACACCGTCTTCTATAGTGACAACATGCTGGAAGTTGAGTCCTACCTCGTGCAGCAGCGCTTCGTCGAGCGGCTTGAGAAAACGCAGGTCGTAGTGGGCTATGGAGATTCCTTTGTCCTTCTCCGCACGCTCTATGGCACGTGCGGCTACGTTGCCTATGGGACCGAGGCTGATGACTGCCAGGTCTTTGCCTTCTTTCAGTTTACGCCCTTTGCCTACGGGGATTTCTTCCAGCGGACATTTCCAATCCAGCAATACGCCGCGTCCGCGGGGATAGCGGATGACGAACGGACCTTGGTCCGGTAACTGTGCCGTGTACATCAGACGGCGCAATTCATGTTCGTCCATCGGTGAAGATATGGTCAGGTTGGGAATCGGACGGAAATAGGCCAGGTCGAAAACTCCGTGGTGTGTCGGTCCGTCTTCTCCTACCAGTCCGGCGCGGTCCAGGCAAAGTACGACGGGGAGGCGGAGCAGGGCGATGTCATGGATGACATTATCGTATGCCCGCTGCATGAAGGAGGAGTAGATGTTGCAGAAAGGTTGCATTCCTTCTTTAGCCATACCGCCCGAGAAAGTGGCTGCATGCCCTTCGGCAATACCCACATCGAAGGCACGGTCGGGCATGGTGTCCATCAGCTTGTTCATGGAGCAGCCGGTGGGCATGGCGGGGGTTACTCCGACGATTTTCGGATTTTCCTTTGCCAGTTCTACCAGCGTTTCCCCAAACACGTCCTGGAAAAGCGGAGGCAAATTGCTGGTGTCCACCTTGAGGCGTTCTCCGGTTTCCGGATCGAACTTGCCCGGTGCATGCCAGATATCGGGATTCTTCTCGGCAGGTTCGAATCCTTTTCCTTTTACAGTGTGCAGATGCAGTATTTTCGGTCCCTGCATATCTTTAATGTCCCGTAGGACACGGGCTATGTTTTTCACATCGTGTCCGTTGATAGGGCCGAAGTAGCGGATGTTCATCCCTTCAAAGATATTCTGCTGCTGGGCGGCCATTGATTTCAGACTGTTGGCGAAGCGAATCAGCGCTTTGCGGCGGTCCTCGTTCAAAAGTCCCATTTTGAACAGCAGTCTGGATGTCTTGAAGCGCAGCTGGTTATAGCGGTTGCTGGTAGTCAAGTTGAAAAGGTACTGCTTCATGCCGCCTACACTTCTGTCTATCGACATATCATTGTCGTTGAGAATGATAAGAAGGTTGTTAGGGGTAGACGAAGCGTTGTTCAGTCCTTCGAAAGCCAGGCCGCCGCTCATGCTTCCATCACCGATGACGGCGACCACATGGCGGTCCTTCTCGCCTTTTTCGGCAGCGGCAACAGCCATGCCAAGGGCGGCGGAGATTGAATTTGACGCATGTCCGCAGGTGAATGTGTCATAATCGCTTTCCTCTGGTGAGGGAAAAGGACGAACTCCCTTGAATTTACGGTTGGTGGAGAATGCTTCACGGCGTCCGGTCAGTATCTTGTGCCCGTACGCCTGATGGCCTACATCCCAGACTATGCGGTCGTACGGAGTATTGAATACATAGTGCAAGGCAACGGTCAGCTCTACCGTGCCCAGGCTGGCAGCGAAATGTCCGGGGTTACACGAAACCTCCTTTATAATGTCTTGCCTCAATTCTTTACAGACTTCAGGAAGCTCTTCTACGCTGAGTCGGCGTAAATCCTCGGGAAATGTAATGGTGTTAAGCAAGTTATATGTTGTTGGTTCTGTTCTCATTTCTAATCTGAAGATTACAAAATGCAAAAATAGCAAAAGAAAACGGATGACGGGAAGTTTTAGAAGGAAAAAAAGCCTCTTTTGTTCACTTCGGTTTTTACTTTCTCTTTGCATACGCCACATTTCTCGTTCAGCCTGCCTATGGTTAAGGGAAAAGATACCTGATGGTAAATCGTTCCTCCATGGAGAAAATATTGTTCCATCCTAGGGGAAAAATCGTTCCACCATGGTGGAACGATTTTTTCTCCATATAGGAATGATTTAATTTTGGTAGGCAAAGATATTAATCCTTTCAAAGATTGACTTGTACTCTCGTATGTGTGCATCTATGATAAGATATGCTTTAAATTTAATGTTTGTTGAAAAATGTAACTTAATAAATTATTTATTGCAACTTTTTTGAGATTTTGGTTGTTATCTGATATAGTATTATGTATATTTGCGAAGTAGAATATGTCCTATTTATCAATATGTTATACAATTTTGAGTTGTATATAATGATATTCTTAATTGTAATATGTGTCGGCATGGGGCGTAATCACGAATTGTTAAATGAATAAACAATGAATGATATGAAGAAAAAGCTCAACTTTGGAATTTTGGCTATTATGGGCGTAGTGGTATTTTCCGCTTGCGGTTCTGATAGCGATTTGTTCGACCCGGAAAAGGCGGCGGCTAAGAAAGAGGCACAGTATGCATCGGCTTTCGTGCAGAAGTATGGAGAAATTGCAGTTGATCAGGATTGGGGATTTGGGGCAACACCGACAACGCGTGTTGCTAACACTAATAGCAATCAATGGAAAGATTTTACGGAAGTACCCGAGGGTATTACGGCTACAGAAAAAGAAGTGGTTACGGAATGGTTTAAAACACATCAGAATCCACAATCCATTGGTGTGGATTGGACCGACTTTTTTGTTCAACATGTAAGTGGCTCACACTCTAATATGGATTTTTTGGTTGCAGCATCAGATGACCATGTCAATAATTTTAATGCTACTGAGGGGGCTATAATGCTAATGCAGAATAGTGGAACGTCTTCTTTTGGCTATAGGGCTTCTCTGGATGGTAAAATGCACTATAATTATACTATACAATATATTGGGGGTGCTTATTATGTGGGATTTGACTTTGAAGCTACCGGACAGAACCCAAATCAACAAGTGGATGCAGATGGGTATTATAGTGATTGGATTGTGAAGATCTCTCCGGCCGTATATACGAATGCGTACAGAATCATAGCAGAAGACCTTGGAGACAGTGATGATTTTGACTTCAACGATGTCGTGTTTGATGTAGCGACCAATGGAGGAGCAACTATCATTACCCTGCAGGCTGCGGGTGGTACTTTGCCTTTGTATATTGAGGTGGGCGGTGATAGCCGTGAAGTTCATGGACTCTTTGGCGTTTCTAATACTACAATGGTAAATACAGGTGCTGGGGCAACTAAGGCTCCGGTGATGTACAGAGTTGACGGTACCGGTGCCGTAAATGTCAAAGTGGAAGGTCAAAATGCTGAAGTATATACACTGAAAGCGGAGATAGGTAAAGCGCCGCAGAAGATACGTGTAGAGACAAGATATGAATGGACTGCTGAACGTCAGGATATTAATGATAAATATCCAGGTTTTGCAGATTGGGTGGCTGATCCTACGGCTAATTGGTATTAATAGAACATATAGTATTTTTATTTAAGGCAGATGATATAATGAAAGGTTATATCACCTGCCTTTTTATGTTTCGACCGTTATATATTGAAATTTACTATCTTTGTGGCGTAGCAAGCAGTTGGTACATCATTTTTTTCGAGAAAGTGAATGGTTTATTTATTCCGAGCTTATGAATCTTTATACGCCTGTAGAAGTAGTTTCCAGTATGCCCCTTCTTTCGCAAGAGAATAATCTGTTGCTGATGGGTTCTTGTTTTGCGTCCGAGATGGGGCAAAGGCTGGCGGATGCCAAGTTCCGTTGTGACGTCAATCCTTATGGTGTGCTTTATAATCCGTTTTCCATTTCTGCGGCATTGCGTGAAATCATTGCGGGCAGATGCTACAATGAAAACGATATTTTCCTCTTTCATGAACTTTGGCATAGTGCCATGCATCATGGTAGTTTTTCCTCAGTCTCTGCAGAGGAAACATTGGCAGGCATTAACGGGCGTTTGAAAAGCGCCCATGAAAGGCTGGACCGGTTGGATTGTCTGCTGCTGACTTTCGGATCTGCCTGGGTTTATGAAAATAAAAAGACGGGAACTGTAGTTGCCAACTGTCATAAGCAACCTGAGTCCTGCTTTACCCGCCGTATGCTTTCTGTCTGTGAAATAGTATCTGACTACACCTCTTTGCTTTCTGGCTTGCTGGCGCGGATTCCCCGGCTGAAAGTATTGTTCACCGTCAGCCCCATCCGCCACGTGCGTGACGGAATGCATGCCAACCAGCTCAGTAAAGCTACCCTGCTACTTGCCGTGAACCAGTTGCAAGCCACTTTCCCGGAACATGTTTTCTATTTTCCGGCTTATGAGCTGCTGCTCGACGAGCTTCGTGACTATCGCTTCTATGCAGAAGACATGGTGCATCCTTCCGAAACAGCCATTCGCTATGTCTGGGAACGGTTTACCCGGTCGTGCATCTCTGCCGATGCGTTACGGATTATGGAAGAAAGTGAAAATATCCGTAAGATGTTGTCACATAAGCCATTTTATCCCGCTTCAGAAGAGTATAAGCGTTTTTTAGGACAAATTGTGTTAAAAATAGACCAACTTAACGGAAAATACCCGTACTTAGATTTCCAAAAAGAGAGAGAAATATGTCGTATTCGATTGAAAGCATAACCGAAAGTATTGGCGCACGGCGTATGGGAAACGCGCCGGCTACCATAGACTGGCTGCTCACTGACAGCCGTTCCCTGAATTTTCCTGAGGAAACATTATTCTTTGCCTTGACCACCAAGAGGAATGACGGTGCGCGCTATATTGCAGATTTATATGCCCGTGGAGTACGTAATTTTGTGCTTAGCGAAGAAAGCTTTAGATTAATGGACAATGGACAATTGACAATTGACAATGCTATGCAGCGTGATGATGCGCAGTCAATTGTCAATTATCTCATTGTTCCCAACCCGCTGAAAGCCTTGCAAAAACTGGCGGAACAGCATCGGAACCGGTTCCAGATACCGGTCATCGGTATTACGGGAAGCAACGGTAAGACTGTTGTGAAGGAATGGCTGCACCAGTTGCTCAGTCCGGAACGTGCCATTATCCGTTCTCCCCGCAGTTATAACTCCCAGATTGGAGTGCCTTTGTCTGTGTGGCAGATGAACGAACAGTCCGAACTTGCTATTTTTGAAGCCGGTATTTCCGAGCCGGGGGAAATGCGTGCTTTGCAGAACATTATCAAGCCTACCATAGGTATTCTGACCAATATAGGAGGGGCTCACCAGGAAAATTTCTTCTCGTTGCAGGAGAAATGCATGGAGAAGCTGACGCTTTTCAAGAATTGTGATGTAGTGATTTATAATGGTGACGATGAGTTCGTCAGCAACTGTGTGGCGAAGTCCATGCTGTCTGCACGTGAGATTGCGTGGAGCCGGAAAGATATGGAACGTCCTCTATATATAAGTAAGGTGGAGAAACGGGATGACTGTACTGTCATTTCCTATCGCTATCTGGATATGGATAATACGTTTACTCTACCGTTCATAGATGATGCTTCCATCGAGAATTCGCTGAACTGCCTGGCCGCATGCCTCTATCTGATGCTTCCTGCCGAACAGATTACAGAACGTATGGCAAGGCTAGAACCCATCGCCATGCGGCTGGAAGTCAAGGAGGGAAAAAACAACTGTCTGTTGATTAACGACAGTTATAATTCTGACCTTGGCTCATTGGATATTGCACTCGATTTTCTTTACCGCCGTTCGCAAAGTAAGGGATTGAGGCGGACTTTGGTTCTTTCGGATATATTGGAGACCGGTCAGAACACGCCGACACTTTACCGACAAGTGGCACAGCTGGTAAACAGCCGTGGCATTGAACGCATCATAGGTGTAGGAAATGAAATATCTTCCTGCGCTGCACGCTTTAATATAGAGAAGACCTTTTATCCGGATACAGCGGCCTTGATACGTGCCATTCAGCGTGGGGAACTTCGCCTTGAAAACGAAATAATTCTGATTAAGGGTGCACGTAAGTTCGGTTTTGACTCCTTGACGGAAGTATTGGAGAAGAAGGTGCACGAAACCATTCTGGAGGTTAATCTTGGAGCGATGATTGCCAATCTGAACTATTATCGTGGCAAGCTGAAGCCGGAAACAAAGATGGTCTGCATGGTGAAAGCCTCCGCTTACGGTGCAGGTTCTTACGAGATAGCCAAGACCTTGCAGGAACATCATGTCGATTATCTTGCCGTGGCGGTTGCCGACGAAGGCTCCGAACTCCGTAAAGCGGGCATCACTGCGAACATCATTATCATGAATCCTGAGATGACTGCTTTCAAGACCATGTTCGATTACAAGCTGGAACCCGAAGTATATAGCTTCCATCTGCTGGACGCTTTGATTAAAGAAGCGGAAAAGGAAGGTATCACAAACTTCCCCATCCACATAAAGCTGGATACCGGTATGCACCGCCTGGGGTTTGCTCCGGAGGAGATGCCCCGGCTGATAGAGCGGCTGAAGGGACAGAATGCCGTGATTGCCCGTTCCGTCTTCTCGCATTTGGTAGGGAGCGATTCGCAACAATTCGACAGTTTTACACGCCGGCAGATAGAAATGTTCGAGAAAGCGTCCATGGAATTGCAGGAGGCTTTTCCGCATAAGATACTTCGCCATATCTGCAATTCCGCAGGTATCGAGCGTTTCCCCGGGGCGCAATTCGATATGGTGCGCCTGGGTATCGGCCTCTATGGTGTCAATCCCATAGACAATTCCATTATGAATAATGTGAGCACGTTGAAGACTACCATCCTCCAGATACGTGATGTTCCCGAAGAGGATACGGTGGGGTATAGCCGGAAAGGGCATCTCACCCGTCCGTCGCGTATAGCGGCTCTTCCCATCGGTTACGCCGACGGCCTGAACCGCCATCTTGGAAATGGACATGCTTATTGTCTTGTAAACGGCCAACGGGCAGCCTATGTAGGGAATATCTGCATGGATGTCTGTATGATTGACGTGACGGACATTGATTGCAAGGAGGGTGACAGTGTGGAAATTTTTGGTGACCATCTGCCTATAACCGTTCTTTCCGATGTACTCGAAACTATTCCTTATGAGGTGTTGACAAGCGTTTCTACGCGGGTAAAACGTATTTATTATCAAGACTGAAGATAGGGGGCAGGGATTAGGGATTAGGGATTGCGATAAAATTAATCCTTAATCCTTAATCCCTAATCCTTAATTTTCCTATCTTTGCACTATAATTAATCAGATATAACTATGACAAACTTACTTTTATTAGGCTTTCTGCCCAGCGGTTCCGAATGGATAATTATTGCATTGGTCATCTTACTGTTGTTTGGTGGTAAGAAAATTCCCGAACTGATGCGTGGTTTGGGCAAAGGGGTGAAGAGCTTCAAGGATGGTGTGAATGAAGCCAAAGAAGAGATAAACAAGGCTCAGGAAGATTTGGATAAACCGGCTGAAAAGAAATAAAAGGAACAAGGGTATTTACTATTTGACTATTTACTATTTACTATTTGATACTCTGAGAAGTTCAGGAGTATGGGTAGGCTTGTTGCCTTTTCCACAGCGCAGCCCAAATAGTAAATAGTAAATTGTCAAATAGTAAATCCCCACAGCGCAGCCCAAATAGTAAATTGTCAAATAGTAAATCCCTTTATGTCAGAAAAAGAACTAACCTTTTGGGACCACTTGGACGAGTTGCGCCGAGTGTTGTTTCGTGTACTCGGTGTGTGGTTTGTATTGGCTATCGGTTATTTTATTGCCATGCCTTATCTGTTTGACAATGTGATATTGGCTCCTTGCCATAACGACTTCATTTTCTATGACTTGCTGCGCTGGATAGGGCAGAGACTGGACTTGCAGGATGAATTCTTTACCCAGGAGTTTCATGTGAAGCTCGTCAATATCAATCTTGCTGCACCGTTCTTTGTCCACATGTCTACCGCTTTCTGGATGTCGGTGGTAACGGCTGCTCCTTATATTTTCTATGAAATCTGGCGCTTTGTAAGCCCTGCACTCTATCCAAACGAGCGTAAAGGGGTGAGGAAAGCGCTGGGTATAGGTACGGTGATGTTTTTCATCGGTGTGTTGCTGGGGTATTTTATGGTCTATCCGCTGACATTGCGTTTCCTTTCCACTTATCAATTGAGCGCAGCCATCGAGAATCAAATTTCCCTGAACTCGTACATCGACAATTTCATGATGCTGGTGCTTTGCATGGGACTGGCATTCGAACTGCCGCTGGTGACATGGCTGCTTTCCCTGCTGGGACTGGTGCACAAGACCTTTTTGCGGAAATACCGCCGTCATGCTGTTGTCATCATTGTTATTGCCTCGGCCATCATTACTCCGACCGGTGACCCGTTTACCTTGACAGTAGTGGCGGTGCCGCTTTATCTGCTCTATGAGTTGAGTATCCTGATGATAAAGGATAAAAAGACTGATGATGAAGCGGAAGAAGTGGAGACAGAGGAATGATGGATTGTGAAATAAAGGAATATTTTAGTATATTGCTGGAAGCCTGCCACGTTGAGGAAATCTCCTTGGACGTGGCCTATCGGCAATTGCGCGAGTTGCTGGAGCGTTTGTGCCGTACACAGATGCCCGACGGCAGCTTGCAGATGACGGACCTTTCTGCACGTATCAGTTTCGTGGCTTCGAAGGCCGGACTTTCCACCGTGGAACAGAACCGTCTGCATACCTTCCGGCTGACCTCCAATGCTATTCTGAACCGCCAGGCGGAACCGCAACGTGAACAGTTGTTGCGTGATGCCAAGACACTGGCATTCTTTGTCAAGCGCTTGACGGGGGAGGAGATACCTGCCGAACTTTATCGCCTGCTACCTCGTGCGGATGCCACCTATATAGTGGCACCGCCCGCCAAAGAACGGATAAAGCGCATGCGCGTCTGTTTTCAGTATGCCGATGATACTTATTTATATGTACTGCCCGTAGACACTGTAGCCGATGAGCCGTTGCGTGTCCGTTATAATGTACCTCAGATTAATGAAGAGTTTGCAGAAACCTGCCGGATTCTGTGGCGGCATGCCCAGGTCAATCTGCTGGATGTTACGGTGGACGAAGTCGGCATACTCACCCCTTCCTTTATTATACTTGAGCCCGATTACTTGATAGACATCAGTTCGCTTGCCGAATGCTTCAAGGATTACGGGCATCATCCTGCCAATTATATCCTGGCACGGCTCCAGTCGCCAGACAATACCCGTCCGTTACTGTTGGGTAATATTGCTAACCTCTTTCTGGACGAATGGATTCATGCCAAGGAGGCACCCGATTATTTGGCATGCATGAAGAAGGCCTTCCGTTCTTATCTCATCGAGCTGGCAGCATGTGCCGACCTGCGCGACCGGGAGAAGGAAGCCGAATTCTTTTCCGATTGCAAGCGCCATTTCGACAATATCCACCGGACAGTGACAGAAACATTCCGTGCATCCGGCTATGAGCTCGATAGGACTGATGCCGTGCTGGAACCTTCTTACATCTGTGAAGCATTGGGTTTGCAAGGGCGTCTGGACTACATGCAGCGGGATATGACCTCGTTCATTGAAATGAAGTCCGGTAAGGCGGACGAGTATTCCATCCGTGGTAAGGTGGAGCCTAAAGAAAACAATAAGGTGCAGATGTTGCTCTATCAGGCTGTGTTGGAGTATTCTATGGGAATGGACCATCGACGTGTAAAGGCTTATCTGCTCTATACCCGTTATCCGTTGCTTTATCCGGCGCGTCCTTCGTGGGCAATGGTGCGCCGTGTGATGGATGTGCGTAACCGGATTGTAGCCAATGAATATGGCATCCAGTTACGGAATAGCCCACAGTATACGGCAGAGCGCCTGAAAGACATCCATCCGGATACCTTGAATGAGCGCGGTTTGGACAATACCTTGTGGAAACGCTTCCTTTGCCCCTCCATCGATGCCGTAGCGCAACGCATCCGTTCGCTTTCGTCGTTGGAACAAAGCTATTTTTATACGCTCTATAACTTTATAACCAAGGAACTCTATACCTCCAAATCTGGAGATGTGGATTATGAAGGACGTACCGGTGCTGCCGCCCTCTGGCTTTCCACACTGGCTGAGAAATGTGAGGCAGGTGAAATTCTGTACGATTTGGCTATTTGCGAGAATCATGCGGCAGATGCGCATAAACCGTATTTGTCACTCAGAACGAAGCAAATGGTTGCTTCCCGGCAGGAGCGGGTTCTGCCCAATTTCCGTCAGGGTGATGCGGTGGTTCTTTACGAACGGAATACGGATACCGACAACGTTACCAACAAGATGGTGTTTAAAGGTAATATAGAGCGCATATCCGATAACGAGGTCTGTATCCGTCTTCGTGCCACTCAGCAGAATGCGGGTGTATTGCCTGCTGCTAGCCTTTATGCCATAGAGCACGACTATATGGACACCTCCTTTCGTAGCATGTATCTGGGACTTTCCGCTTTCCTTTCTGCCACTCAAAGACGGCGTGATTTGTTGTTGGGGCAGCGCCCTCCCGAGTTCGATGCTTCTTTGGATACTGGTATTGCGACCGCTCCGGATGATTTTTCGCGGATTATTCTGAAAGCGCAGGCTGCCCGCGACTATTTCCTTTTAATCGGTCCGCCGGGTACCGGCAAGACCTCTCGCGCGCTGCGGGGCATGGTAGAAGCCTTTTACCGGGAGGGGAAACAGATTCTACTGCTTTCGTATACCAATCGTGCTGTAGATGAAATCAGTAAGGCGCTGGCTTCCATTGAGCCTGAAATAGACTTTATCCGTTTAGGCAGTGAGTTGTCTTGCGATGACTCATTCCGCCCGTATCTGATTGAGAATGTGTTGGAACCTTGTGCCACTCGGCGGCAGGTGCAGGAGCGCATTGCCCGTTGCCGTGTTTTTGTCGGTACGGTTGCCACGCTTTCTTCCAAGACCGAACTTTTCCGGTTGAAGACTTTTGATGTAGCGATTGTGGATGAGGCTACCCAAATTTTGGAACCACAACTGCTGGGGTTACTCTGTACCCGCAATCCCGCAGGCGCGGATGCCATCGGCAAATTTATTTTGATAGGTGACCATAAGCAGCTACCCGCAGTGGTCTTGCAGTCGTCCGAGCAGTCGGAAGTGTGTGACGAAGCTTTGCAGGCCATCGGATTGTATAATTTGAAAGATTCCCTTTTCGAACGCCTTTATAGGAATCTCTCCAAGGAAAGTGCCAATCGCCAGGCATCAACCTCTCATTCTTCATCTTTTATCCCTCATCCCTCCTACGACATGCTCTGCCGTCAGGGTCGTATGAATATCGAGGTAGCTTTGTTTCCTAACCGGGCTTTTTACGGTGGTCTGTTGGAACCGGTTGGTCTGCCGCACCAGCAGGGAGAGCTGATTCTTGCTCCTGAGCTGTGTGATTGTGAGTTTGCCGGCTTGCTGACTCGTCGTGTCGCTTTTCTGCCTGCCGCAGTCGAACCGCCGGCACAGTCGGCCAAGATGAACCATTCGGAGGCGCGGATTGTGGCACGGTTGGCAGCGGCTATCTATCGGCAGTATGCAGCTGTTTCCGGTTTCAACCCGGCTGTCACTTTAGGTGTCATCACTCCTTATCGCAGTCAGATAGCCTTGATTAAGAAAGAGATTGCCGCTTTGGGTATTGCTCCTTTGGAGGATATATTGGTAGACACCGTGGAACGCTTCCAAGGTAGCGAACGGGATGTCATTATCTACTCTTTCTGTGTGAACCGGGCTTATCAGTTGAAGTTTCTGGCAAATATGACGGAGGAAAACGGTACTCGGATTGACCGGAAATTGAATGTTGCCCTTACTCGTGCCCGCAGGCAGATGTTTATGACAGGAGTGCCGCAACTATTGAAACTTAATCCTATTTATGCCGAGCTCTTGTCTGTAGTTTGCCATTCGTAACCGTCTTATTTAGTAAATCTTAAATATTTTCTGCTTCT
>Ga0129309_1000811_pt1 | contig 20408 bp, 18 predicted proteins | sample L1105metagenome_FD_94439 | JGI IMG/M metagenome (GOLD analysis project Ga0129309, IMG submission 94439) | Ring-tailed lemur group fecal microbial communities from Wisconsin, USA - L1105 metagenome | ecosystem: Host-associated > Mammals > Digestive system > Large intestine > Fecal | place: USA...
CGCTTCGGCGGAAGAGGTCAGTATCTCATAGTCCTTACTAAGGAGGCGGGAATGATTGAGCCAGGCAAGCGTCCGCTCCACAATCCAGCGCCAGGGAAGCTTCCCTTCTACCCCTTTTTTCTTAACGGGATCTGAAGCCAAAATGAATTGAAACTTCCAATACTCCCTGTCATAATATAGAAAAGAAAAGTGTACATCTCGTAGAATTTGCAAAATTTCACTTGGGGAGGCGCATGGATGGGAGGACAACTGAAGACAAAAATCAATGAATCTCTGGCTTCGGTACTGCCGATTACAGGGATTATTCTGCTGCTGAGCATTACAGTGGCGCCGCTGGATGCCGGGGTGGTCGTGCTTTTTTTGTTCGGATCCATCCTGTTGGTGTTCGGTATGGGACTTTTCACTCTCGGTGCGGATATGGCGATGCTCCCGATGGGAGAGAGAATCGGCGTGCAGATCAGCAAAGGAAAACGTGCGCCGCTTTCCCTCGCGATCTGTTTTCTTTTGGGACTGCTGATTACAGTAGCCGAGCCTGATCTGACGGTACTCGCGACCCAGATTCCGACGATTCCCAATATGACCCTGATTCTGGCCGTAGGCGTCGGGGTGGGAGCCTTCCTTGCCATTTCGATGCTGCGGATGCTGCTCCAAGTCCGTCTTTCCCATCTGCTGGTATTTTTTTACGCGGTCGTTTTCCTTGTGGCCACCTTTGCGCCGAACAGCTTCATTCCGGCGGCCTTTGATTCGGGCGGAGTCACCACCGGGCCGATTACCGTCCCATTTATCATGGCATTCGGCATCGGCATGGCGTCCATCCGCAGCGACAGGCGTTCGAGTGAGGACAGCTTCGGTTTGATTGCGGTGTGCAGTATTGGACCGATTCTCTCGGTCCTGCTGCTTGGCATCTGTTATGAACCCTCTGCTGAAACGAGCGCGGTTTCGTTTTATGAAATTATTACCACGAAGGACGCGGTGGGAGCATTCGGCGGTGCGCTGGTCCTCTATCTGCGGGAGGTGGCTGCGGCGCTTCTGCCTATCGTCGGGATTTGTTTTCTGTTCCAGTTGATTTTCCGGCGATTCCAACGCGCGCAGTTGCATCGGATCGTTGTCGGTTTTTTCTATACTTATGCAGGGCTGGTCTGTTTCCTGACTGGCGTGAATGTCGGATTTATGCCGGCCGGCCAGCTCATCGGCGGAGAAATTGCCGGAAGCAGCTGCCGCTGGCTGCTTGTTCCGATCGGGATGCTGGTCGGATATTTCATCGTCGCAGCCGAACCGGCTGTGCACGTCCTGAAAAAACAGGTTGAGGAAATTTCCAACGGTTCGATCACCCAGAAATCAATCGGACTGGGACTTTCAGCCGGTGTTTCGGTTTCGGTCGGCATCGCGATGCTGCGGATTTTGACCGGGATTTCGATCCTCTGGTTCCTCGCCCCCGGGTATATCCTTTCGTTGGTCATCAGCTTTTACGTTCCGCCGATCTATACCGGAATCGCCTTCGACTCGGGCGGAGTGGCCAGCGGTCCGATGACTGCGACCTTTCTGCTGCCGCTTGCGATGGGCGCATGCGGAGCACTTGGCGGAAATATGATGACCGACGCCTTCGGAATTGTGGCAATGGTTGCAATGACTCCGCTGATTACCATCCAGACGATCGGCCTGATCGCGGAGCTGCGCCGCCGAAATGCCGGAAAGGATCTGGTCGGTCAGCTTTTGAATACGGAGGACTGCATCCTGTATTTTGATCTGGAAGAAACGGTGCCCCGGCCATAGGGGAACAAATGAAGGGGGAAAGTTTCATGCAGCAAGCCCGTCCGGAACCCATGTGGATGATTGTTTCGATTGTCGAGCGGGGACGCGGCCGGCCGCTCGTCGAGTTCTATACAGCCCGGCAGATGACAGCGCATCTTCTTTGTCTGGGTCAGGGCACTGCTTCGTCTGAAATGCTCAACCTTTTGGGGCTGGGAGCAAGCGAAAAGGATGTGCTTCTGAGCATCGGCTCGCGGGACAGCGTGCAGAGGGCGATGCAGGCGATGAGCAACCGGAATCTCGGCTGTCCCGTCCGGGGGCGCGGTGTGGTCTTCTCCGTTCGGCTGACGGGGATCAACGCTTTGCTTGCGGCGGCGGCCACCCTTGCCCGGGCGGGCATCGAGCCGCCGCAATCCGAAACAGAGGAAAAGGGGGAATCCATGATGCAGCAAAATTCACATTCACACAGCCTGATTCTGATTTCGGTGAACCAGGGATATACCGATGCGGTGATGGATACCGCGCGCCGGGTCGGCGCTACGGGCGGGACGATTATCCGGGCGCGCTGGGCCGGAGCACAGCCGCTCGAACAATTTTACGGCATCACCCTTCAGCTGGAAAAAGAAGTGATCGCAATTCTCGCCGGGGAGCGGGAACGCCGTTCCATCATGGAGGCGGTTAATCTGCACCATGGCCTCAAAACCGATGCGCAGGCGGTGATTTGTTCGATGGCGGTCGAAGAAGCCCTGAAGCTGAACTGATTCCGTTTCCCTCTTTTTCAGATCCGCTGGGCAGAATGCAGTGATGTTGCGGATAAAATTTGGCTTCACGAAGGCGGAAAACCGGTTGACCGGTTTTAAAAGAAATGCTAAAATAATAATTAATATCAAAATCAGAGAGAGGGAACAGCGATGAATGAAAAAGCACTGCAAAAGCTGAGCTATGGATTGTATTTAATTTCCACCGAGCACGAGGGGAAGGCGGCAGGCTGTGTCGTCAATACCTTTACGCAGGCGACCTCGTCTCCCGCGCGGGTGACCGTGACCATCAACAAAGGGAACTTTACCACAGGGATGATTCAAAAATCCGGAAAGTTTACTGCCGTCGTTCTCGCACAGGACGCGGGCATGGAGCTGATCGGCAGATTTGGGTTCCGCAGCAGCAGCGACCTCGACAAGTTTGAAGGATGGAAGACCGCTGTCGGTAAAAATGGCGTTCCCTATGTAGCCGAGCAGGTGGTTGCGCAGTTTGAATGCCGGGTGATCGGCGAACTCGACGCCGGAACCCACATTGTTTTTCTGGCCGACCTGCTGGAAGGCGAGCTTCTCGAAGACGGCGAGCCGATGACCTATGCCTATTACCACCAGGTGAAGAAGGGCAGAACCCCTCCCAAAGCGTCGAGCTATGTGGAGGAGCCTGCGGCGGGGAAGAAGAAGGGCTTCCGCTGCAAGGTCTGCGGCTATTTTATTGAGGCCGACAGTCTCCCTGACGACTTCATCTGTCCGGTCTGCAAGCATGGCCGGGACGCCATGGAGCCGGTCGAGCCCTGAATGCATAAAAGCTTATTTCGAAGCTTGGACGAGCCGCCACGTGATGGAGCCGGTTAAAGTCTTCTGTACCGTACCGGCGCGCCGGGGGAATTTTCCTCCGGCGCTGCTTTTTAGGGAAAAAGACTGACGCGCGTTTTCTGAAAGATGACGATTTTGCAAACTTTCTCCGATTTCCTTTGCAAACGGAGAAAGTTTTAGTATAATGGAAATCAAACCGGTGGAATCATTGGGCGGCCCCAAGGCTTTACCGGCTTATTTTGTTTGCCCGCTGGCGGATGCCAGAGAATCAAACGGGATGAGAGGAATGACAGGATGGCACCATATCTCCTTTTATTGTTTTTTGTCACTGCGGCAGGCTTCCTTTTCTGTGAACTGAGGAAGTCGCGGCGCAGCGATCTGCTCTTTCTGCTTGTCACCTGTACTGTGATGTTTGCGATGTCTTCGCTGCGCGGAATTACGGTGGGGGTGGACAACAAGCTCTACTACCTGCCTTACTTTGAGCGGATGGCGGCAAGCGATATTTCTTTTCTGTGGAGCGCTGAAAACGTCTACCGCAGCGAGCCGGGCTACAGCCTGCTCGTCTATCTGATTTCTCGTATTTCGGATAGTCCGACCGTGTTTTTTGCTGTGCAGGCGGCACTTGCCATCGGCTTGACCGCCGCGCTGGCGTGGTTTTATTCATCCTCGGTCTGGATCTGCATCTTCACATTTGTGAGCTTTGGCTTTTTCGGCTACACAATGGTGACGCTGCGTCAGCAGCTTGCCATCTGCATCGCCCTTCTGGCGATGCCCTGGCTGCAAAAAAAGCGTCCGGTTCCTTATTTCCTGATTGTTGCATTGGCCGCGACCATTCACAAGAGCCTTTGGATTCTTGTGCCGCTTTATGTTCTGGCATGGATTCCCTTCAATTGGAAGTCGGTCTCCGCATATGCCGCGGGCACCGTTGTGTTGCTGATCTTCACCGACCCGATCCTCGATTTTGTGACTAAATTCATCTACAAGATCTATACCGCCGACAACTACTACCGCGCGGTCGGCCGTGATATTCAGACGGCGGTTGTCCCGATGCTGCTGTTCCTCGCGGTGCTGCTGCTTCACAAACGGCTGCTCCGGCGCAATCCCGGGAATCTTCCGCTGATGAACTTTTCCGCCTATGCCTGCTTCTTGTTTCTTCTCACCTTGAAGTCTTTTATTTTCCAAAGGCTGGCGCTTATTTTCCTGCCGGTTGCGGTGCTGCTCCTGCCGGAAATCCTCAATGCGTCCGGACCGATGCCGGACAAGCTGGCTGAACTCGAACGGCTCAAGGCGGAGGGCCGGGGACGTAAGCCATCCTCAAAATACACCCAGCTCAAGGGGCAGCTGCGCGACGAGATGACCCTGTATTACAGTGCAATGGGCTTTATCCTTTTTATCGGCTGGCTCTACTATCTCTTCCTCGTGGTGGGCAACCGCCTGCTGCTGGTTCCGTATACCACCATCTTTTAACGGAATGCGCGGCCTGAGCTGGACAGCTTCGGTGCGCGGAGCTGTCCGCCGCTGTCCGGAGCTGTCCTCCCGGGGCGGCGGATGCTTCTTTTCTGTTCGATCGGAGGGTTTATTTTGATCCGTCAAAATCAAAAGGCTCTGAATCTGATTCTTGTGCTGACCGATGCGGCGCTTTGCTTTTCGGCGATGCCGCTGGCCTACCTGATCCGTTTTCTGGGACAGAGAGATTATGGTCATCAGGTTCCGCTTTCCTTTTACCTGCGGATGATGCTGGCGGCAGTTCCGGTTTATCTGCTGCTTTACCGTGCCTTTGATCTGTACACCTCCTTTCGGAGGAAACGGATCATCAATGAGGCGGGCAAGGTTATTCAGGCTAATTTTTGCGGCTTACTGTTGCTTTTCGTCCTTTCCTATCTGAGCAAAGAGGTCCACTCCTCCCGCTCGGTGCTGCTGCTCTTTGCCGTCATTAACACCATCTTCAGTCTTGCGCTGCGGGTTACGCTGCGCAAAATTCTGCGTATCATGCGCAAGGCGGGGCGCAATCTGAAGCACTTTCTGGTGGTCGGATGGAATGAAAATTCCGCGAACTTCTGCCGCAGAGCGATCTCCAACAAGGCGCTCGGCTGCTATATCGACGGCTATTTTCATGACGGAGGGCCGCAGCGGTTCGAAGAGGCGGTTCCCTGTCTCGGCTCCCTGGCCGAGTTTGAGAACTATCTGGCGGATCATCCGGTGGATGAGGTGGTGATCTCGCTCGATTATGAGGACTATCCGCGCCTGCAGCACCTGCTGGAGATCTGCGAGAAGGAAGGGGTTACTTCCAGTCTGCTCCCCTTTTTTGATAAATACATCCCGGCCAGGCTTTATGTCGAGGATTTTGAGGGAATGCCGCTGATCAACCTGCGGCGCATCCCGCTCGACAGCTTTATGAACAGCTTCTGCAAACGGTGCTTTGACATCTGCGGCTCGCTGGGCCTGCTGCTGGTCCTCTCGCCGCTGATGCTGGTTGTCGCGCTTCTGGTCAAGCTTACCTCGCCCGGTCCGGTCTTTTACCGGCAGGAGCGGGTGGGCCTGAACCGGCGTCCCTTTTTGATGTATAAGTTCCGCTCGATGAAGGCCGAACAGAATGGCGCGGACAAGACGGCATGGAGCACGAGAGAGGATGACCGCCGCACCGCTTTCGGAAGCTGGATGCGCAAGTACAGCGTGGACGAGCTGCCGCAGCTCTGGAACGTTCTGCGCGGGGATATGAGCCTGGTTGGTCCGCGCCCCGAGATCCCCTATTTTGTCGAAAAATTTAAGGAAGAGGTTCCGCTCTACATGCTCAAGCATCTGGTCCGGCCCGGCATCACCGGACTGGCCCAGATCAGGGGCTGGCGGGGAGACACCTCGATTGTTGAGCGGATCAAATGCGACATTGACTACATCGAGCATTGGACCTTTCTGCTTGACATCAAGATCCTGCTGCTGACTTTGACACGAGGGGTGGTGAACCGCAGTGAGTAATCCGCGGAAAATTAAAGTGCTGATGGTTGCCGAGGCGACCGGCGGAGGAGTGAGAAGGCATCTTCTGGACCTGCTGGAGGGCCTGGACCCCGCGCGCTTTTCCCTTGGACTGGTCTATGGAACCGACCGTGCGGATTCCTGCTTTCTTGATGCGCTTCCCCGGCTCACCGGGACAGTCGAGCTTTTCGCGCTGCCCGCCCTTGGCCGGGAGCTGTCTCCGGTGCGGGATGCGAAGGCGCTCTCTGGAATTGTCCGGGCGGTCCGCGCCTTTTCCCCCGACGTCCTGCACTGCCACAGCTCCAAGGCCGGCGCGCTGGGGCGGCTGGCCGCGATGATCTGCGGGGTCAGGACGGTCTTTTATACCCCTCATGCCTACAGCTTTGAGAACCCGGCGCTTTCCGCAGGCAAACGGGAGTTTTACCGCCGAATCGAGCGCGCCCTGAGCCGGATGGCAACCACCGCGACCCTGACTGTTTCCGAAGGGGAACGGGATTGTGCGCTTCGGGCCGGAATCGATCTCCCCGGAAAATTCCGCGTCATCTATAACGGTGTGGAGGAAGCGCCGGAGCGGGAAAACCGGCTGCGTCCGATGCTTGGGATGCCGGATGCGGCGCCGCTTGTCGGATGTGCCGCGCGGCTTGACAGCCAGAAGGACCCCATGACCTTCCTCGAAATCGTGAAGAAGGCGGCCGAAAAGAAGGCACGCGTCTCCTTTGTCTGGATTGGCGACGGCCCAATGGCGGAGGAGCTGCGGCAAAAGCGGGATGAGCTTGGCTTGCAGAAGCGGCTGCTGCTGCCGGGCTTTCTGCCCGATGCCGACCGGCTGGTGGGGGAGCTGGATTACTATCTCTCGACCGCGCGCTATGAGGGGATGCCCTACGCGCCGCTTGAGGCGCTGCGCGCCGGAGTTCCGGTGATTGCAACCGATGTGACCGGGAATCGTGAAATTGCGCTGCCGGGACGCAGCGGGCTGCTTTTTCCGGCCGGAGACGGAGCGGCGGGCGCGCGGCTTCTGCTTGCGGAACTGAAGGTTCCCACTCTGTCGTCAGCGGATGCGAGGCAGGTCTTTGAGGAGCGGTTTACCCGGAATTCGATGCTTCATGCAATCGAGACGCTTTATCAAGAGTCGGCGGCTTCGGCAGTGCCGCAGCCGGTCGGCACCTGAAACTGATTTTGCTCCAATGCCCCGCACGGCCTTCCGGCGGGGCGTTTTTGGGATTGACGAAAGCACACCGGCGGTGTTCGCGGCGAAAAATCGCATCCTTTGGCCAAAAAACAGCCCTCCCGCGAAAAAAGGGGTTTGCATTCACCGGGGCCCTCGTGGTATACTATTACATTATTGGCTATTTGTTCATCTGAAGCATAAAGGAGGGCGGAAAATGACGCCCAAAGAAGCCGCCGCCGCGCGCTCTGCCGAGCTGCGCGGACTGATTGAGCGGTGCAACTATGAATACCATGTTTTGGATAACCCCACCCTCGAGGATTTTGAATATGACGCATTGACCCGGGAGCTTCGGGCCATCGAGGCCGAATATCCCGAGCTGGCGACCCCGGATTCCCCGACCCAAAAGGTGGGTGCCCCCATTCTGGAAAATACCTTTGCCCCGGTGCGGCATGAGGTGCAGATGGGGTCCCTGCAGGATGTTTTTTCGACCGGAGAAGTCGCCCAGTTTGATCAGCGTGTGCGTGAACGGTTGGGAAATCTGCCGGTGGAGTATGTCGTTGAGCCGAAGATCGATGGGTTATCCGTTTCGCTTGAGTATCGGGACGGCGTTTTTGTCCGGGGCTCGACGCGTGGGGACGGATTTGTGGGGGAGGACGTCACCGAGAACCTGCGGACCATCCGCTCGATTCCCAAGACGCTGCCCGAGGCGCTGCCCTTTCTGGAAGTGCGCGGCGAAGTTTATCTTCCGCTCGAGAATTTTTCCAAAATTGTTGCCCAGCAGGAGCTCAACGACGAGCGCCCGTTTAAGAATCCGCGCAACGCCGCCGCCGGTTCCCTGCGGCAGAAGGACCCGCGGGTGACCGCCAGGCGGATGCTCGATCTCCTTGTTTTCAACATCCAGCAGATGGAGGGGCGGCAGGTTGCAAGCCATACCGAATCGCTCGATCTGCTCCGGTCCTATGGCTTTCCGGTGATCCCGAATTTCCATGCGGTGGATACCATCGATGAGGCGATTGCCGAAATCGGTGAGATCGGGGAGCGCAGAGGCGAGAACCCCTACGATATCGACGGTGCGGTGGTGAAGGTCAACAGCTTTGCCCAGCGTGAGACGCTCGGCAGCACCGCAAAGTTTCCGCGGTGGGCCGTCGCCTACAAATATCCGCCCGAAGAAAAGGAGACTACCCTTCTCGCGGTCGAGGTGAAGGTCGGGCGCACCGGCGCCCTGACCCCCACGGCGGTTTTTGAGCCGATCAGTCTCGCCGGAACGACCGTTTCCCGCGCGGTGCTTCACAATCAGGATTTTATCGATGAAAAGCAGATCGCCGTCGGAGACGTCATTCGGGTGCGCAAGGCCGGGGAGATTATCCCGGAGGTGCTCTCGGTGGCCCGGCACAGCGGAAACCCTGTTTATCATCTCCCGGACCGCTGTCCCTCCTGCGGGCAGCCCGTTTCCCGTGATGGGGACGATGCGGCGATCCGCTGCCAGAATCTCGCCTGTCCGGCACAGCTTTTGCGCAACCTGATTCATTTTGCCTCCCGCGACGCGATGGACATCGAGGGCCTTGGAGAGGCAATGGTCGAGCTGCTGGTGGGAGAGAGGCTGCTTGCCTCGCCGGTTGACCTCTACCGCCTGCGTGCAGAACAGCTTTCCGGATTGGAGCGGCTCGGCGAGAAGAGCGCCGCCAACCTGATCGCGGCCATCGGGCATTCGAAGGGAAACGACCTTTCCCGGCTGCTGTTTGGCCTTGGCATCCGCAATATCGGCCAAAAAGCGTCACAGCTTCTGGCCCGGCGCTTCGGCTCGATGGATGGGCTGCTGCGCGCCGACCGGGAGTCCCTCACCGCGATCGATTCCTTTGGGGAAGTGATGGCGGACAGCCTGCTTTCCTTTTTCGCACAGGATGAAAACCGCATGATGATTGCCCAGCTTGCGTCGCTTGGCGTTAATATGACCTGTTTTGACCGTCCGGCCTCCGACCGGCTGGCGGGCCTGACCTTTGTGTTGACCGGGACGCTGCCGTCGCTGACCCGCAGCGAAGCCGCGTCTCTGATCGAGGGGCAGGGGGGGAAGGTTTCGGGCAGCGTTTCAAAAAAGACCTCCTACGTTGTGGCAGGCGAGGAAGCGGGCAGCAAGCTCACCAAGGCGCAGGGCCTCGGCGTCCCTGTCCTCGACGAGGCGGGACTGCTCACCCTGCTGGAAGAAAAGCGCAGCTAGAGCCTGCTTGCGGCAAGCGGTGGGACCGTTTGCTCAACCGGCTTAACCTGATAGAGAAAGGTGTGTTTTCTATGAACGAGATTAAAATCGACATCAACCACATTGCCAAGCTCGCCCGCCTGAAGATGGATGAGGAACAGGCCGAAAAGTTTGCCCGCCAGATGACCGACATCATCGGCATGGTGGACAGCCTTCCCGCCATCGAGGGGACTGCGACCGGACTTGACCCTGCCAACCCGATGACCCTGCGCCCCGACGTCGTGGTGGTATCCGAAACGACCCGTGAGGAAATCCTTTCAAACGCCCCTCAGGTCGAAGCGGGCTGCGTCGTTGTGCCGAGAATCGTCGAATAGGGAGGAGAACAGCTATGCTTTATCAGAAGTCCGCAACCGAACTTTCCGCCATGCTCGCCAGGGGCGAGATCAGTGCGGTTGAGCTGACCCGTTCGGTGCTCGGCCGAATCGAGGAAACCGACGGGAAGGTCGGAGCTTACGTCACTGTCTGTGCCGAAGACGCTCTGAAACAGGCCGCCGCTGTTGACAGCCGCCGCGCCAAGGGGGAGGAGCTTCCCGCGCTCGCCGGCATACCGGTCGCCATCAAGGATAATATCTGCACCAAGGGCGTCCTGACCACCTGCTCCTCCAAGATGCTCTATAATTTTAAACCGCCTTATAACGCCACTGTCATCGAGCGGCTCAACGCCGCCGGAGCGGTGATGCCCGGCAAGCTGAACATGGACGAGTTTGCCATGGGTTCTTCCTGTGAGAACAGCGCGGTCAAGCTGACGCACAACCCCCATGACCTTACCCGTGTGCCCGGCGGTTCCTCCGGAGGCTCGGCGGCGGCGGTCGCATCGGGCGAAACGATCCTTGCGCTCGGTTCTGATACCGGCGGCTCGATCCGCCAGCCCTCGAGCTGCTGCGGCATCGTCGGCCTCAAACCCACCTACGGCTCGGTTTCGCGCTATGGGCTGATTGCATTTGCCTCATCCCTCGACCAGATCGGCCCGATGGCCCGCACCGTCGGAGACGCGGCTCTGCTCTACAACACGATCTGCGGCCGCGATGAGCGCGACGCGACCAGCGCCCACCACGTCTATCCTGATTTCACCAAGTGCATGGGCAAGGGCGTGAAGGGCCTGCGCATCGGTGTGCCCAAGGAATATTTCGGCCTTGGTGTGACCAAGGAGGTTGAAAAGGCGGTCCTGGGAGCGGTTGACGCACTCAGGGCGGAAGGTGCTGAGATCCGGGAGATCAGCCTGCCCTCAACCGATGCCGCGCTTGCCGCTTACTACATCATTTCGTCGGCCGAGGCATCCTCCAACCTCGCCCGGTTCGACGGAGTGAAGTACGGTTACCGCGCTAGGGAGGTTGACGGCCTGATCGATCTCTATGAGAAGTCGCGCAGCGAAGGCTTCGGCGACGAAGTAAAGCGCCGTATCATGCTCGGCACCTTCGTGCTGTCCTCCGGCTTTTTTGACGCCTATTACAAGCGCGGCAAGGTGCTTCAGCAGAAGATTGCCTCCGAATTTGCCGAGGCCTTCGAAGGATGCGACCTCATCGCCACCCCTACCTCGCCGTTTACCGCTTTCCGGCTCGGCGAGAATGTCGACGATCCGCTGAAGATGTATGCGGCGGATATCTGCACCGTCACCGTCAACATTGCGTCGCTGCCGGCGATGTCGATTCCCTGCGGAACCGGTGCCGACGGCATGCCGATCGGCCTGCAGCTCATCGGACCGCGCTTCTCGGAAGCGGCGCTCTTCAACGCCGCCGCCCACTATGAGTCGCTCGTCGGCGGCTTCAACAAGATCCCGGCGATCGGTTAAGGAGGGGACAGCAATGAAAAAGGATTATGAGATTATCATCGGCCTTGAGGTCCATGCGGAGCTGAATACCAAGAGCAAGATTTTCTGCACCTGTAAAAACGCATTCGGCGGCGAGGTGAACGCGAACTGCTGCCCGGTCTGCACCGGAATGCCCGGCACTTTGCCGGTCCTCAATGAGCAGGTCGTCTATTCCTGCATCCGGATGGGCCACGCGCTCGGCTGCACCATCCACAACATCTGCAAGCAGGATCGAAAGAATTATTTCTATCCCGACCTTCCCAAGGCGTACCAGATTTCCCAGTTTGACGTACCGCTCTGCGAAAACGGCGCGCTTGAGGTCATGCTCGACGACGAGGGACACACCAAGACAATCGGAGTTACCCGCATTCATATCGAGGAGGACGCCGGCAAGCTGATCCATGACGATAACTTTTCCGGCTCGCTCGTGGATTTCAACCGCTGCGGCGTGCCGCTGATCGAAATCGTCTCCGAGCCGGATATGCGCTCGTCAGCCGAGGCTAAGGCATATCTCGACACCATCAAGTCGATCCTTCAGTATCTCGATATCTCGGACTGCAAAATGCAGGAAGGGTCGATCCGCTGTGACGTCAACGTATCGGTCCGTCCGGTGGGGCAGAAGGAATTCGGCACCCGTGTTGAAATGAAGAATGTCAACTCTTTCTCGGCGGCGGTGCGGGCGATCGACTACGAGGCGGCCCGCCAGATTGAGCTGCTTGAGGATGGCGGCCATGTCGTGCAGGAGACCCGCAAGTGGAACGACGCAATCGGTGAGAGCATGGTGCTCCGCTCGAAGGAGGACGCACAAGATTACCGCTACTTCCCTGAGCCCGACCTGCTGACTATCGTGGTGCCGCAGGAGAAGGTGGATGCCCTCAGGGCGGAGCAGCCCGAACTGCCGAATGCCCGCTGCAAGCGGTATATGTTTGAAAATAAGCTCCCGCGTTTTGATGCGAATCTTCTGGTGGAGAACCGCGACCGCGGCGATCTTTTCGATGCTGCGGCAGCCCTCGGCGCTCCTGCCAAGGCTGCGGCGAACTGGCTCAACGGCGATGTAGCGCGTTTGCTCGGCGAGCGCGGGCTTACCTTGGCTGATACGAAGCTGACTGCCGAAAGCCTCGCGGAGATGATCGGTGCGATTGAGAAAAAGACCATTTCCAACACTGCGGGCAAAACGGTGATCGAGGAGATCATGTTCTCCGGCAAGTCGGTCTCCGAGGTGATCTCCGAGAAGGGGCTGGCACAGGTTTCGGATACCGGCGCACTCCGTGCGGTTGTCGAGGAGGTGCTCTCCAAGAACGAAAAGGCGGTGGGCGAGTACAAGGCCGGCAAAACCAACGTCATTGGTTTCCTTGTCGGTCAGTGCATGCGCGCTACCAAAGGCAAAGGCAATCCGGAGCTGCTTCGGAAGCTGCTCGAGGAACTGATTGGCTGATCAAAGCAGGCAGCCTGGGACGGGATCATTTGATCCCGTCCCTTTTTGCATGGGATGAGCTCTGCCGGACGTATACATAGAACCGGGAGGGATGCCGCGTGTATTGCCGGGCGAATGATCTGCGCTGCAAGGATGTGATCAACGTGAAAAACGGCTGCCGCATCGGCTGCGTCTGCGATTTTGAGATCGATCTCTCGAGCGCGCGGATTTCAGCATTGGTCATCTATGGGCGCTGGCGCTTTTTTGGACTGCTCGGCCGCGGTAAGGATATTATCATCCGTTGGTGTGACATCCAGCTGATTGGCGAGGATGCGATCCTGGTCAATTTTGATGTACCCGGTGACCGGAGCAGGCGCCAGCGAAGGAGATGATCGGAAAAATGTTCAGAAAGGGCAGAAATCCGGGAATGAGCGAATCCCCGCCGGGTAAGACAAGCAGCGGGACGGGGTGCTTGTATGAAGCAAAAGTTTTTTCTCGCACAAAGTTTTGGTGCGAAGTTTTTTCAAAAACAGCTTGACATTTCATGCTGTTTGCGATAAAATAAACAACGTCGCCGAAATCCGATGCGGTATTCGGGAGCAGGGGGAGCATAGCTCAGCTGGTCAGAGCACCTGCCTTACAAGCAGGGGGTCACAGGTTCGAACCCTGTTGCTCCCACCAATTATTTGAGATTCGGCCCGGTAGTTCAGTTGGTTAGAACGCTAGCCTGTCACGCTAGAGGTCGTGGGTTCGAGCCCCATCCGGGTCGCCAATTTACTTTGCCAAGCGCCCAAAGGCGCTGTTCATGTGCCTTTGTAGCTCAGTTGGTAGAGCAGCGGACTGAAAATCCGCGTGTCGTTGGTTCGATTCCGACCGAAGGCACCATTTCCGCGGGTTTAGCTCATCTGGTAGAGCGCCACCTTGCCAAGGTGGAGGTAGCGAGTTCGAGCCTCGTAACCCGCTCCAGAAAAAATCCTCAAGAATCGCCTGTTGGTGCGGTTTTTGAGGATTTTTCTTTTGCTGAAATATTTTTGCGGAAATTAGAAATTCATGATGCTTTATGATTAATTCCGAGCATAAGTGTGCAAATAAGTGTGCAAATTAAAGTAAAATAAGTGTGCATAAGTGTGCAAATCCAAGACAAAAAAAGGGGGCTGCTTAAAGCCCCTTTTTTGCCTCTCTTTGCAGAAAATCCAGATTCACCACATCATCATATTTGTCAACGCTTGTCACATAATTGGTGTGTCCTACGATCTTTGTCGGAGCTTCTCAGTCGCAGAAGTTACACAGCGGATGATCCAGTTTTTACCTTGCTTTCAGAGCTGCTGCGCTTTTTGAAATCTTTGCAATTCGCTGGCTTTTGGCATAAAAGCAGGTGTCTGGCGCGGAGGAAAATTGTATGCACTCCGTCGCTCCCTGTGCATCCTTTGCATCGACGTCCGCGTCAAGCGGTACCGGCGCATACGGGTGCCGTTTTCGCCGGTATCTTTGCCACGCGATTCAAACCGGGATGGCGGCGGCAGAAACAGAGCACTCGGACTTAGCAGGCAGAATCCGGTGCAAAGCGGCTGCATCGCAGCCGAAGAGGGCATTTAAAATCAGAACGGTGCGTCTGTGACAGGATTTGGAAGCCAAAATCCGCAGAAGCGATTCTTCGCAGCCTCCGGCGACAGCCCGGCGGATTCCATCGGCGTAGGAGTCCCCCTCCAGAGGGACGGAGCGTTCGCAGGCTCCGCAGACGAGGCGGAGCATCTCTTCCAGAAAAGCATCGTCTCCCTTCAGCGGAGGACGGGCCTGTAATCCGCTTGCAAAAGCATAGGCGACAGCCGATTCGGCCTGGCGCGCATCCCCCAGCACATAGAGCGCAAAGCGGTAGAGCCTTTCCGCGCAGCGGTCATAGGATCGGGCATACTCTTCTGTTGACATGAGACAGGGCATTCGGACACCTCCTTACAGGGGATGGATCTGCCTGAACTCAGACGGCAGGCACGCTTTCTGCAATTTTGAACAGCTCCTGGCGGGGGAGGCCGTCGGCCGACAGCAGGTAGATGTAAACTTCATCGTGATAGAGCAGGGTGCGGTGAACACTGTCCTCGGTCTGCTTTTCGACGTAGAGGGCTTCCATTCCGCTGACCTGAGTATTTTCGGTGTAAGCGTCCTCTGTATCCAGGCCGATCCCCGTTCCGTCGGCGAACATTTGCTGAAAGCTGATCCGCTGCTCGTTTCTTTCATAGACGATGAACGACAGGATGGTAAGCTGTTCCTCCTCGGTGCAGACAAAGCCCTCCGGAATATAGGAAGGACGCACCGGCGCGAATTCGTCGGCGGTGGGACCGGTGTTGATCTCCGATTCGGGTGCGGAAATATGGATTTCGGTGTGGGTGACGTATTGGCGGTAGACAAAGCTCCGAAGCTGCTGCCAGACAGCCGCCGCCTGAGTGGGGAAGGCCACGCTTCCGACGCAGGCTGCCAGTGCCAGACAGGCGGCCCATTGCAGCAAGAACCGCCCGCGGCCGCTGTGCCGCTTGGAATGCTTGGCTTTTTGCAGCAGGGACTGCATATCGGCGAGGTGCTCCGGAGAAGACTCGATTTCCGGCTCCCGTCCGAGCTGCTCAAAGAGTCGGTCCGCCTCGCGTTCCTGTTCCAGGGCAAGGCCTTGTGCGGCAGCGGTAAGGAGGGCCCCAAAACGGGGGTCCTGTTCCGCTGGGATTGTTCTCTTTCCCTTCACAGGCCCTCACCTCCTTTTAACAGCAGCACAATTTTCTGCTTGGCCCGCAGCAGGCGAACCGAGACGTTTTTTTCGCTGAGCCCGAACAGGGAGGCAAGCTCCCGATAGCGGTAGCCGTAGGCGTATTTTCCGATAAGAAGCTGGCGGTCGAGCTCGGAAAGCTTCAGCATCGCTTCCCGCAGAGCTTCGCCGTCCGCATTCTGTTCAATCTCCTCCCAGACGGTGTCCGGTCCGGCCAAATCCTCCCCAAGCTCAATCAGATGATCTTCCCTGCGGATATTGTAGAGCTTGTAGCACTCCCTTCTGGTAATAACAATCAGAAAAACGCGGGTTTTACTACAGTCAATTTCATCAATTTTATCTAAATTTCTAAGAATATTCAGAAATGCGTTCTGCACCGCATCCTCGGCCGCCTGCTGTTCCTTGAGAATGGAGCAGGCCAATCTGAGAAGAATGCGGTGGTACCGTTCGTAGATGGCGGTAAACTTTTCGGCCTCACCGCTTTCGGCGGCAGCCGTCATCAGGATTGCCAGCATCGTTCATCCCCCCGTCCTCAGTCAAGTTCCATCATACTGTGAAATGTCCGAAAAGACAAGGCGGACGTATGGGAAAGAAAACAGCGGCTCTGAAAAAGAACCGCCGTTTTGTATCGTGCCGGTCAGATCAGCTCAGGCGCAGCCCCTGATAAAGCTCGGAAAGAATCTGCGCGGAATGCTCCAGCTTTTCCTGCTCACTGTGCTCGAGCGGAAGCCCGACCACGCCCGCGACTCCGCGCCTGCCGACGATGCAGGGAGTGCCGAGGTAGACCTGATTCAGGCGGTAATCCCCCCGCATCATGGTTGATACGGTCAGCACACTCTGTTCATCCCCGAGAATCGCGCGGGTGATCCGTACCATTGCCATGCCGATTCCATAATAGGTGGCCTTTTTGGCGAGGATGATTTTTTGAGCGGCATCCCGCACTTCAGTCTCAATTTGCAGCATTTGGCCGAGATTCAGAGAGCCGTTCTCCCCCCTGAAAAGGCCCACCGGTTTGGTTGCTACCATTGCCTGCGACCAGGGGACAAATTCACTCTCCCCATGTTCACCCATCACATAGGCATGGACATTGCGCGGATCGATGCGGAAGAAGCGACCGATCTGATAGCGCAGACGGGCGGTATCCAGAATGGTGCCGGTCCCGATGACCCGGCGGCTGTCGAAGCCGGAAAGGGTTTGCGCCACATGCGCCATGATATCGACGGGATTGGTGGCGATGAGCAGGATTCCGCCGAAACCAGAGGAAACAATGGGGCTGATAATCGCCCGGAACACCTCGGCGTTGCGGTGCAGCAGGGCGGTTCGCTCCTCGCTGGGCTTCTGCGCCGCCCCCGCACAGATCGCCACCAGATCGGCATCGGCGCAATCCTGATAATCTCCCGCGTAGATTTTCATGTGCGACCCGGAAAAGGGAAGCCCGTGGTTGAGGTCCATGGCTTCACCCTCCGCGCGCTGCCGGTCGATATCGATGAGAACAAGTTCGTCGCAAACGTTCTGGTTGAGCATCGCGTAGGCGTAGCTCATCCCGACAAATCCGGTGCCGACCAGAACCACCTTTCGTGTTTTCAGTTCCATTGCCATCTCTCCTATCCTGTAGTTTCGCTTAGTATGTCCCGGACGGAAAAAAACAGACCTGGGTTTTCGCATGGCTTGACAAAGCTTTTGAAGGGGGAGTATCATAAAATTTATGACATACCGGAGGACTGAATATGATACAGGATATTGCACCGCACCATTTTGCCAATGAATACCGCCCGTCCCCGCCGGAGAAGGAAAGCTTTCTGCTTTTTTACCGGGGCAGGGATGTGCTGTTGACCGAGCGTGACGGAAAGCTTGATTTTCCGCGCTTTTCCGAGCTGGAGGGAGAGAATTCCTTCCTTTACGAGCGGTATACCTATCTGTTTTCGATTGATGAGGACCGCTTTTATCTTGCGCCGGACAATTTGCGCTTTGATTTGCTGGACGGTGCCCGCCTTGAGAACCGGGAGATTTTCCGCACAATGTCCCCGCGCCACCTCGCTTTCGCAGGGATCACCGGATTCCAGCTTTACGGCTGGTACCGCAGCCACCGCTTCTGCGGACGCTGCGGACAGGAGATGCAGCAGGACCACAAGGAACGGATGATGCTCTGTCCCTCCTGCGGGCAGATGGAGTACCCTAAAATCTGTCCGGCGGTCATTGTGGCGGTTCTGGATGGGGAGCGGATTCTGCTGACCAAATATGCGGGGCGCAGCTATACCCGTTATGCCCTGATTGCGGGATTTGCCGAAATTGGAGAGACGATCGAGCAGACGGTCCACCGCGAGGTGATGGAGGAGGTCGGTCTGCGGGTCAAAAATCTGCGTTTTTACAAAAGTCAGCCGTGGTCCTTCTCCGACACCCTGCTGATGGGTTTTTACTGCGACCTCGACGGGGAGGACCGCATTACTCTCGATCAGGATGAGCTGGCCGTTGCCGAGTGGTTCAACCGCGGACAGATCCCCGCGCCGGAGCTGGACATCAGCCTGACCAGTGAGATGATGATGCGTTTCCAAAACGGAGAATCCTGCTGAGAGGAAAAAGGCGCTCGCTGGTCTTTGCAGCGGGCGCTTTTGCCGCCGGGAAGAAATTCCGTCTATACGGCGGGGATCTGGATGGATATGGAATTCATGGGGACTTGCGCAAAGAGAGAGAAATGTTGTAAAATAAGAATCAATTGACGTGTCGGAGCAATTGCCTGCACGTCCGCACACAGGAACGAAAGGAGGATGGGCAGTGGAACAGATGCCGGGGCATCGGATACTGGGGGACCGTTATGAGATGACCCGCCGGATCGATCAATGCGGGGAAACCATCGTCTATCTCGGGCGGGACGCCGTTTCCGGGCGGATGGTGACAGTGCGGGAATTCTGCCCTTCACCGATCATGCGGCAGGATGCACGAGGACAGATTTTGGTCCAGCCCGGATGCGAGGTGCAGTACAAGTCCCTTTCCTCCGACTATGAGGAGCTTTGCCGCTACCTGATGGGTCTTCCGGCAGAGCTGCCCTTTGTTCGTCCCTTTGAGCTGATCCGGCAGAATGGCACCGTCTATTCGGTGGAATGGTACGCCGGCGCCGAAACGCTGGGGGATCATCTTGCGCGAATCGGCCGGCCGATCGGCTGGAATACCCTTAAAAAGATGCTGACGCCGATGGTCCGGGCGATGGATCGGATTCATACCGATGGAATTTATCACCGGGGGATCTCCGCCGAGACGCTGCTGATCACCGAGCGGGAGGAATTGCTCCTGTCCGGCTTCTGCATTCCGGCGGCCCGGACGGCCGACAGTGAAATTGCCGCCACCCTCTATTTCGGATACAGCGCTCCGGAACAGTATTCCTCCAATAGCTGGCAGGGGAGCTGGAGCGACGTCTATTCGCTGGCGGCGGTTTGTTACCTTGCCCTCACCGGGATCACGCCAATCGAATGGCGGCAGCGCGGGGAACGGCATCCTCTGATTCCCCCTGCCGAGGTGGCGCCGGAAATTCCGGCGCATGTGTCGGATGCGCTGCTGCGCGCGCTTTCGGTCGATTTGCGGACACGCTACCGCACGATCGATGAATTTTGGGTCGCCCTGCTCAATGAACCGGGCTCCGGGACAATGACCTACCCGCTGTCGGTGGTGAAGCGGAGCGATCCGCCCGACGGCCCGCTGCCCTCTCCGGCGGCTTCGATTGGAATCCGTTCTCTGGTGGTCGCACTGGTGCTTACCTCGCTGGTTGCCGTCATCGCCCTGGGCATTTCTTATCGGATTGTCGATACCCAATTCCCGGTTCCCCTGCCGGTGCAGGCCAGTGCCGGACTGGAACCATCCTCCTCGGAGGAGGACGATGACCCGCAGATTTATATTCCTGATCTGGTGGGCAGCAACATTGAAAAGGTGCTGCTGGACCCTCTTTACCGCAGCCTTTTTACCTTCCAGATCGAGCGGGTCTTTTCTGAAGCACAGCCTGCCGGCGAGATCCTTTCGCAGTCTCCGTTGGCCGGAACGCCCTCTCCGTCTGAAAGTCCGGCGCAGATTCGGCTTTGGGTCTGCAAGGGGAGTCAGCAGATTGCGATGCCGGATCTGGTCGGTATGTCCCTTGAACGTGCACAGGAGATGCTGGACAGCCTTGAAATTTCCTACACCTATGAGCCGGTGGAAGAGCCTGCGAGAAAGAACGGGGAGATTGCCGCCGTCAGTATTCCCGCCGGCGAAACGGTCTTTCGCATGACCGATACGGTGATCCTTTATGTGACGGAGAACCCGGAGCCGGAGGAGGACGCTTCCGGTACCGGGTCCTCCGGCGACAGCTCGGAATACGTCTACAACCGGAAGCAGGGAACCACCGAAACCCGGCCCTATTTCTACCAGCGTGATGAGGAATCATAGGAGCCGCGATGGTAAACGCAGCAGGAATCTCTCCGGTGAAGGCCGTCCTGTCCGAAGAAAGCGGGCAGGGCGGCCTTTTGCGCCTCCACCCGGCGGAAAATTTCCGCTGGTCTTGACATTTTGGAGATACGGCGTATACTGTATACAACGCTTAACAAAAAGGAGGCGGCGGCATGGCGCTGCAAGCGGTAAACAGGGGGGAATCCCTTTCAGATCGCGCTTACCGGATGCTGCGCAACGCAATTCTTTCCGGTGAGCTGGCTCCGGGAGAACCTCTGACCGAGGAATCTCTGGCGGAACGGCTCCAAATCAGCCGCAC
>Ga0129309_1000815_pt1 | contig 20246 bp, 25 predicted proteins | sample L1105metagenome_FD_94439 | JGI IMG/M metagenome (GOLD analysis project Ga0129309, IMG submission 94439) | Ring-tailed lemur group fecal microbial communities from Wisconsin, USA - L1105 metagenome | ecosystem: Host-associated > Mammals > Digestive system > Large intestine > Fecal | place: USA...
GGTACTGGCAAGTCCTGTTACGGCCCCGTATACGATACTTTCCAGGCTTACTGCTCCGACGGCCACACATCCCAGGATTGCTCCCAGGATTGCCAGGATTGACGGGATGTACTGATTGCTGACCGCTTCCAGCCATTTGATATGCTTAATGCAGTAGCCGACCACCAGGCAGGCCACTAAAACAACTGGTATGTAATGCTGTGTAATAAATGTTAAATCCATCTTGTACTCCTTTTTCTCAATGAAATATTCCCTGCTGAACCGCATAAAAAAAGAAACTGACCAGGGCGGTACCCACCATGCCAATCAGGCCGTAGATACTCCTTGTCTGCTTCTCAAGCTTTTCACAGAGATTGTCAATTTTTACGTCCCGGGCTGCCTCATGCAGCTCCAGTTTGTCCAGTCGATCCGCATGGTTATTAATGCGTCTTTCATGGGTGTTGATTTTGTCGGTGATTAATTCTTCATTCACATAGGATACCTCTCTTTCTTGTAGTTCGACCCTGGTGGCCAGTAACATCAAAAAAGGTGTAACCATCTTTGGTGTTACTGGGACGTGGGAAGGATATGTTACATCGCCATATGTATTTCTTAGAGACGGAACCAGTTCTCCGGTAGATAATACAGATGGAGCTACGGGTATTAAAAAATTTGCTGACTTTAATACCTGGGCATTAAAAAGAACATCCGATTCTGCATTTATTAACGCTTATACTATTCTTGTTAATAATTCTAGTACAGGAGTTACTGGCACTGCATCAATACGATTTAATCGTGCAATAAATTTAAGCGAGTATAAGTATATCAAATGTAGCGTGAAGAAGAACTTGCTTCGCACTGGTTCTGTCACCCATGTGCTAGGAGTGTCTGCAAGTTCTAGTGCCACTGCTTATACACACTCCACTAGCATTTCAATGGATGAAGGAGTCTTAATCCTTGATATATCAAGCTTGAGTGGTGAATATTTTTTATACGTTGAGACTAAAGGTAATGTAAACGCTGTAGCTACTGGTGGGAGTACAATATCTATTATACGTGAGGTAACGTTATCTAACAATTAATTATTAGACAAAAATATTGAATAGATAGCACCGTAAGCAGTAACAAGCCCGTTGCCTATTTTGTTAACAAAATCACACACATAGATATAGTATCCGCCTTGATACGATGATATATCAATAATATTAGTTCCAATTTCGACAGAGGTTGAACTAAACAGCTTATATATAGATATGCTGCTGGAAGTCTCTGAAGGTGATTTAGATATCCCAATTACAAACCTATAACCTGCTGGTTGTGTATTTTCTGTCCTTGCTTGTACTTTTAAGTATTTATAGTTTGTTAAATCAACGGTCTGGTTTAGTCTTCCGAGAGAACTTGAATTTAATCTGAGGTAAGTCTCGGTAACTGCTGCATTCGTCATTCCTGTAGTTTGGATGTTAGACCATGTACCATTCTTAAAAAAGTATAGCGGAGAGGATACATATCCTTCCCACGTCCCAGTAACACCAAAGATGGTTACACCTTTTTTGATGTTACTGGCCACCAGGGTCGAACTACCCGCCACAGTAATATCACCGCTCGCGTATCTGCCGGCTGCTATAGCAGTTTTATTCGATGTTCCGGGTGTAATGGTTGCTGCTCCCTGAGATGGAATCGTCCCAGTGAGTTTACTGCCATTCACCCATGCCGTTCTTCCGGCAAGGATATGCCCGGCTGCCGAATCGCCAGGTGTCTGGCTGGCCAGGCTTTTTGCTGTCACTTTTCCGCCACCGCCATGTTTTCCTTCTGGGATTGTCACCGCAGAGCCGGCTGCCAGCTCCGAAAAGCCCCAGTTGCCCTGATCCTTCACTGTGCCGACCAGCGGTTCCCCTTCTCTGTCTACGGTTACCTTTCCAGCCAGGACATCTCCTGCGCTGGCTGTTATTACATCCAGGTCGGCACCGCCTCCGCCTGCTGGCATCCATATTCTCCCCATACTCTACACCCCCTTCAGCCCAACTTTGCAATCTGATTCCGGTTTCTTGTACACTTTAAATGTAGCAGTCCCATTTCCCAGCGATGCCGTTCCACTGGTGATAATCCCAAACGCCTTTATGTATGCCTTCTGAGTGGCGGCGTTTGCCCCATCGGCCAGCGCACTGACCAGGATCGCTTCCAGGTCGGACGTAGCTCCTGTTACATTAACAGTTTGGCTAAACGGAGCAGCACTACCTGTCCAACCGGATGCCGTTAATGTCACTTCTGTTGTGTGATTAATGCGGTTAATTTCCTTGTTCGTGGCATTAATATCGTTTGCTCCGAACTTGTCACCATCCTGTGTGTATCCTGTCTCGTCTGCGATTCCGGACGTCCCATCAGCATTCTGGGTAATGCGCCACTTCCTCGCCCCATCATACATGGCGTCCTTGTAGTCTGTTTTTAATAACATTTTAAAAAGCACCTCCATTTAACGTAAAGGCCAGCTTCTTCCGACCGTTAATCCTGCTCTGAATATTGTTATATATAAAGCGGCATGCCTCTTCAATCCGGTTCAACTCCCGCCAGTCGATAAATGGCTGGTTATCATAAAAAGTCTGCCGTTCACCTATCACAAATGGGAAAGTGCCTGTGCGGATATGGTCAAGATTGGCCTCGAACCGGTTTATCTCATCCGCATAAAACCCATAATCCTGGTACGTCTTATCCTCCCCCATCTCTTCGAACGGAAAATTCGGCCAGAGGACAAGTGCCTGCGACCTGATTTCAATTAGATTTCCCTTTATGCGATTGTAATCTTGTATGTTAAAAAAATCATTTTCCCGCCAATCTGTTTTTGGCTGTTGCCACATTGCTCATATCCCTCCTTGCCTTCATGCTCCCAGACAGCGCACCGTTAAAATTAAGCGTATGATCGTAAATTCTCAGGAGCAAATCCGCCACATAACGGTTCTCTAAAAACACAATATCGTTTGCATCTATCCTCGGTTCTCCGCGATAAGTCAGTGCATATTCCCGATCCGCTTTCATGTAATCGCCGATCCAGTCTGCTAAATCAACGGCATGCTTCACCTCTGATACCAGCGGGTTCTCCCACGTTTCTAGTTTTCCGGTCGGATTCATCTGTCGGCTTACCTTTGCCTGCGAAACAGCATACTCGTGGCCGTTGACCACGATTTCCAGCTCTCCCTCTGCTCCGGCCACCTCCACCGTTACATAGTAGCTGCTCGATTCTACGATAGCAGCGCTCTGGCCGTCTGCCGGTCCCGTGATGGCACAGGTAAAGCCGTATGAAGGATTGCTGAAATAAAATGTGTATTGATTGTCCGCAGCAGTAAAAGTGATGGTCTCCTTGGCCAACTCCTTCACTTCCGCATCTGAATTGTAAAGCGTCCGCAGCACCTGTAGCTCTCTGGTTTTCTCTACCTGCGTTCCCTTCGGTGTTTTTGTCAGCTCATGGCCATATTCCAACACATAATCCGTACTGTCTCCAAAGGATATGTTGTCCAGCACAATCCTGTTATTCGGGCAGCCTCTGGTAAATTCCAGAACCAGCCTGTCAAAATCTGGAAATTCATGACTGATAAGCGATATTGCCTCTAATGCGGTTACGCTGTAGCTTTCTTGAAGTTCGCCATTATAATAAGCATGAAATATCATCTGCTCCGGATGATTTCGCCCAAACTCCATCGTCAGGCCGAAGCATTTAAACGCAGCCTCTAAAACAATAGTAATGGTTGGATTTTCCGAAAACAGGCCATTCTCATCAGCTGTTTCCTCCGATATATAACCGGTATCCAAGTAAGCAGTTCCCTCAGCCTGCCGGGGCAGAAAAAATTGCGTTGGCCTTGCGTCCGAATAGTTGCGGACGGGCATCGCGTAGTCCGCCTTAACTGCTCCATTCAAAACGGCGCCGGCATGCGAAAAATAGGTTTCATTGTCTGAGCTGGCGGTCATATCCGGAATAAAGCTGGATTTCAAATAAATATCTCCGGAGCGGTCCTGATACAGGATACACCGGCCGGCATTTGCAATAATCTGCAGCGCTTCCTTATGTGTAACCACAGGCATAGGATTTTTCACCAGTACGTCCTTTAAATATGGGTCTAACCAGTACGTCCGGTAATCCACGCCAGCATCGTCAAACACGTCTGTGGCCAAATCATACAGGCTGATACCTGACTCCCGGTACAGCCCCTTATAATATGTCGCGTTCATTCCGTCAAAACGGTCGGACGCAGAAAAACTCATTTCTTCGTCATCCGCAGACCATTCTTTTAGGGACACTGTAGCTCCTGGCAACCACTCCACTGTCCCGTCATCCAACTCCTGGCCATACAGCACCGATATCTCCTGCCCCGGCTCCAGGAAATTCACCGTACTTTCTCTGTTCTCCACATCATAGGCGCGGTCTTTGTTTTCCACCGTCAGGTCAAAGTCAATTGTCGGCAATTCCTCTGATATAGGACTGATATGCTCCTTCTTGCTGGCCGACTTGATTTTTTTATTATCAAAGTAAATGCCGATCCCCATTGTCAGCTGATGAATGCGGAACCGGCTCTGGCCGTTGACCATGACTGACGGCGTAAATCGCAGGAAAGTAGCCGCCGTAAAAATCTCCTCTGTTACAAAATGTCCAGACGCATTCCCGGCTATTTCCACTGTGTTATTGTCAGATTCAATTGTAAAATCTACTGGATACGCCTTGCCAAACTCTACAGTCAACCCCTTGATATTGTACTGTATCGGAAAATGAATCAGGATGCTTCCCAGCAGTCCCTCCGTTACAATACCGGCATTTAACACTACGTCCTGCCGACGGCGAGGCAGAAAATACATACTACCATCCACCGTATTGTAATCTTCATCGCAGGTGGTGTATAGTTCAGACACCGAATAATTGTCCAAAGGCCATTTCAGATTACTGTAGTAGGCGTAACTGGTCGGATTTGGAACAAAAGCGGAGGATTGGGCCTCTTGGTTAATCAAACCTATTGTTACTCGCATATAGGAATGGTTACGATACTCCTTTTTCATTTCCGCTTTATAGGCTTGGCTGCATGCCTGCATTACTCCATCACCCCACAATCCACAATGTTCACCTTGCAGTCTCGGTACCTCGTCGGGAGGCCATCGGAATCAAACTCTATCGGCGTAGCCGTTCGGTTCCCGGGATACATCCGAATCGTTATCCATTCATTATGTACCATGTCGGGTATCCTGGCCGTTACCACAAACTGTTTAAACTCTTGCAGCATGGCGGACCAAGTGGCGGCGTCCAGAAACTTCCACTGCAGAGCGTCAAACTTATACTGGTCCCGGCCCACCTTTTGCCCGACGAACTCGCCATTTGCGTTTTTCCCGTCGCTTACGTTCGTAGCCACTACCAGGTTTCCACCAATATCAGGGGCGGGGAACTCCCGACCATTGATTGTGATTACTGCCATCTCACCGCCTCCTTACGTAAATCCATAGCCTGTGCGCTTCTCTAAGTCCTTTAGTTTCTTCCGGATTTCCCGAATGTCGATGTTGACCACCAAATCTAGATTCTCAATTAGTTCGATTATCTTTTTCAGCAGTTCCACCATGATAGCCAAATGCTGCTCGCTTGAGTTGTCTGTTCCGGATGTCATTGCGACAGCTCGATTGACCATCTCCTGCATTCTATCCTCTTGTGTATATGCCGGTGCCGTGCTACCGACCATTGCAAGCGGCGGAGCTGCATGATTGGCCGCATTTGCCATTGTGGATACCAACGGCGCAATTGCACTCCGCATGCCACTTTGTACCGCCTGGGTAATACCCTGTGTGATTTGCATGTTATTGGCCACGGCTGCGCGGCCTCCCCAACTGCCGACCATTTCAGGGATACCGTCCTCCCGCGCCACAAACATCTGCCCTGATTTGGGGAAGCCTCCACTCGCTCGTCCGGTAATCTCGCTGGCTGGACCAGTGGAAGAACCGCGGCTGCCACCACCCTTTTTAGAACTACTACCATTGTCGCTATCTCTGTCTTCTGCTTCTTTTGACTTTTTAAATATATTTTTGACGGTGTCACACACATCCTGCCAAATCTGCTTGACTGTATCCACAATGCCAGAAAGCCACTCTGTTATTTCTTCCCAAACAGCTTTTAAGCCTTCCCAAAGTTTATTCATGACGTCTTTACCGATTTCTACCATTTCATCCAGCTTGAAGACGTCCTTAATTTTCTTCCAGATGTCCTCAAACCACTCTTTGATGGCGTTCCACTTCTCTTCAACGGTAGAACGGACATTGTCCCAGATTTCGGAAAGATTGTCACGTAAAGCCTCAAATATCTCCGCAGCCTTATTCTTAATGGCATTCCAGGTTTCTTCCGCGAAGGACTTTATATTATTCCAGATCAGTCCCCAAAGACCTTTTATAGTATTGAGTACCGTGTCAATACATAATTTAATTGCATCAAAGGCAACTCGAACCAAGGCCTTCATAGCTTCCCAACAAGACGAAAGGAATTGCTTAATTCCATCCCAAGCCCGTTCCCAATCCCCGGTAAAAACGCCTATCAAAAAATCTAATAGACCTCCAAGGGCATCCAAAACATTGCAGATTACTTCCGAAACACTATCTAAGAAAGTAAAAAAATTATCTATAGCGGTTTTGAGGTTGCTGGCGATTATCGGTGCTATGTTATTAATAAACCACGTGATGAAGGGTTGTAAGACTGTCTCCCAAACCGTCCGTATACACTCTGTTACCTTTCCGGCAAACTCGCCGAACTTTTCGATAAGCGGCTGCAAAGTACTTGTATTAAACTCAGCAAAACGCTCTGCCGCGTTTTGAATAACCGGAAGAATATGTGTATTAAATGCTTCTAATGCACTTTTTGCAATATCCGACAGCCCTGTTTTAATACTTTCAATCAATGGCGAAATATTTTTGTTGTATACATCTAATACAGTGTCTACAAACTTAGAAAACGTCTCGCTGATTGAACCTGTTATAGTCTGAACCGCCTCCAAAATTCCATTGAACGCTTCTTTAAATCCAGAGCTATTTTCGATAATTGGTGCGGTTATTAAATCCAGAATGTCACGGCCGAAAGCGCCTCCCAATTCAAGTGCCCCCATAAAGCCATCAGAGAAAATAGTTATTATATCAGCGGTAATCTGTTTTGCTGCATCGCTCCGGAGCGCGGAAAAAATATCCGCAGTAGCCTCCGAAAAGCGACCAGATATCATAGATATGTCACTTCCGATATCAAACATTGATACCAGGAAATCTTTTATTCTGGGACTATTTTGCTGTAGATATTTGTCAATTCCGCCCAGCAGGTTATCAGCTACCGTAGCACCCACAGAAGCAAAGCTTCCAGCTATCTTTCCTAAATTATAGGAGAACTGATTAGCGAAATTTTCGGCGGCTTTCTTTACTGCCGGATCCGTAAAAATATCCTTCAGACTTTTCTTAATTCCATCAATCGAAGACTGGATGCTATCCAGAACCGATGTGTCGCCAAAGCCAATTTTAAACCCATATTTAAAAAGGTCAGCCAGTTCCTTTACCTTGTTAATCAGTCCTTGATACTTGGCGTCCATCTCGTCGACTGGAGAGGTGTCAATCTCTCCCATGTCAAACTCATCTGCGTCGTAGCCCCCACCGGCCCCGCCGCCGCCTCCTGAACCAGAATCTGGTGGCTGAATAATATTCAATTCATCGATACCTGTTGTCGCACCCTTGATGTCCTTTGCTGCTTTCTTTGCTGCTCCACCGGCTCCGCCCATTGCAGCACCTGCGTTGTCTGCCGACTTTGCCACAGCCTCCATGCCGGCTGCGGCCACTGACGCTCCGCCTCCGGAGCCCTTCTTTCCGGATATCAGGTTCGTAAAGGCCTTGAAGGCGTTGGCCAGACTCATCAACTTCCCGATAATCGTATTAATGACCTTAATAACCGGCGTAAGGGCATTGATAAGCCCCTGTCCAATTGTAGCTTTAAAGCTGTCAAATTGCAGTTTCAGTATTCTGACCTGGTTGGCCCACCCATCAGCCGTGCGGACAAAGTCCCCGGATGCCAGAGTAAGCTGGTCTTGCACAAACTGATACCGAAGGGCCACCTTCTCAGCTTCGGACATTTTGGCGGTTACTTTCCCGTATCCATTGGCCAGGGCATAGCTGTCAAGAGCGCTCTGCGTCATGACAACGCCCAGGTCTTTAAGGGTTTCCGTTTCGCCCGTGAACACAGATTTCAGCTTTGTATAGGCCTCGTCCTGACTGATGTTGTAAAACGACGCCACGTCGCCAGCCAGCCCCGTCAGTGCCGTGGCCATCTCATAAGCTTGCTTTTCGCCAAAGCCGAATGCCTTCGCCATCGCTCCGAAGGTTCCGGCAAATTTCTTCGTCATCGTCTCTGACAGACCAAATTGCACCGCCGCATTCTTTGCGAAGTCATCAATCTGCTTCGACATACGCGGGAACGTTACGTCAACAACGTTCTGCACTTCCTGCAGGTCGGAACCCAGCTCAATACACTGCGCGCCGAAGTCTATCAGCTTCTTAACTGCAAAGGCAGCCGCCAGGGCTGCACCAGCTTTCTTAGCCAGCCCCTGGATGCCCTTCATCTGCTTGTCAAAATCGTTTTTATTTACTACAAGGTCAAGACCAATCTGACCAACGCTGTCAGCTGCCATTTACATCACCTGCCTTTATCTCAACCACCTCCGCATATTGCCGCCATCATGCTTTCAAGATAGTTCATCTGCAGCTCATAAGTCTGCGGCTCCTGTCTGGTGCGTTCCGCCTTCCGGTTCCGCCAATCGTCATAAATCCGCTTCTGCTCCCTGGTAAAATGCTTGATTACATCTTTATCTGTCTCCGACCGGATGGCCACCATGCGCCCCAGGGCAGTTTCCGGGGCCATTCCGGCCAGAAGGGATTTAAACTCATCCCAGGAGACACTCTCAAACTCTTTTGTCCGGATTCTTAACCCGTACTGTGACAGGAAACTGGATATAATCAAATCCCAGTCTCCAAACAAGTCATAGTACGGGTCACTACTCTCCCGGCTGTTCGTCCTCGCCAATAATCAGTGCTACGGCTTCTTGCACGACGACAATTAAATCGTTGAAGTCCAACTTCAGCTTCTCAATCTCCTTCTTAGACTTCTCAGGAAACATCAAATCGTATGTTTCCAGGATTTCCTTCATTCCCGGGTGTTCCTCTCCCATTAACCCCATAACTTTAAGCATGGTCGGTGCATCCGCATTTACTTCCAGTTCTTTTCCCTTAATTACCAGTTTTGGATTCCCGTCAAAGGATAATTTATCCGTTATATCTACTATTTTTGACATCTTTTACAGCTCCTTTCAAAGTGTTAATCAAGTGTTGCTGGGGTAAAAACAGGCTTCCCATAGCAAGTTACTTCAAACTCCAATGCGTCTAACGCCGTGCTGTCTCCACCACCAGGCGTTGTCACATTCACGACACAGTCAAATGCCATCTTCGCGCCAGATACCATTTCCCATTCAAACTTTGTCATGGCATCCTTCCCCATAGCTAAAGCCAGGCTGGCAATATAATCGTTGCCCGGATCGCCGACCGAACGCTTACCCTGGAACGAAAAGCTGAGCTTCTTTCCCGTGACAGCCGACTTTGCCCATCCTTCAGCATCCATTGCATACCACTCTTCTGTGGTCCCGTCGATTGTTGGGGCAAAATTAGTCAAATCTTTCGGCACTACCATTTCCGCATCTGTACTGTTCAGACCGGCAGTACCAAACTTAAACTTGTTATTGTGTACCGGATATACAGTTCCGTTCATTTTTTTCCTCACTTTCTTTGATAAATAAAGTCAAGCCATATCACATATTCGTACACCCCACAATCATCCGTACCGACGTCCTGCGGTTCCGGAACCAACAGGCGCAGATAATTGATATGGGTATCTCCTATGGACAGGCTGGTTACACTTTTAAGTTTCTCAAACAGCTCATAGGCTGCTGCTTCAGCCGCTCCCTTGTCCTTGCTCCAATGCACAAGCAGGGAAATTGGCTTGATATCATAGGTGGTACAGTCCATCCCTCCCAGGGCTATATTGGGCATCCCACTGGTTGGGCGGCTGTACACACCAATGGACTTTTGCTTCTTTCCGTCCATCTTGCCGATGTACACATTATCATCCGCCGCTATCCCAAGACCTGCAATATAGCCGCGGATATCATTGATTGTAAGCATCACACGCCACCTACTTTCTTATATAGCTGTTTAAAAGCTTTTGGCGCAAAATCTGCTTTGCTCCCCCCCTGCATCCAGTCTTCATACCAGCGCCCCTTCGCATTCGGATTTTCTTTTGTCTGGAAATTATATTCCGGATGATAATAAAGGCGCCGGGCATAAGGCGTGCTGGATATCAACGCGACCTTACCGTCTTTTGCTTCGCTATAATCCACAAAGGTGCTTTCATTTTGCAAGTTTCCTGTATCAAAAGGGAATACCTGCGCCTGAACCACTTCGGTATGCAATACCTCGGCAGTCATCTCCAGAGCAGTCACTGCCGCCTGTGTCAGCTGCTTAATCCGTGGGAAGTTCATCTTCACCGTTGATTTAACCTGCATCACACCACCTCCAACTGACAATAGTTTACCGTCCCGTCCGGGTTCCTGGCCTTCATCCCCAGTTCAATCCTCCGTTCTCCACCAAATACAGTAACGGTACCCCCGCTTAAAGTTGGGAAATCAGGAGCGATATCACCGGGAAACATGGCCGTACCGGTTATCTGCACCAGCTTCTTCTCGGCAGTCAGGATAGTCTTCGACTTGTCCTGAAAATTGCATTTCAGTTCCAGATCCGTCGTGTACTTCGGACTGCCCTGATTGTCCAGTTCTTCTGATTCCAGGTGGACGTGCACAGGAACCCTGCAGAGCCGTTTCGGCACCAGACATGGATATTTCATAGCCTCACCTCGCTAACCGGCAGCACAAGCCCGTCTGTGACAGCAGGGCATACACATCACGTTTCATGGCCACACCTTTGTCGGTGTAGACGTTCCAGGACTGGCCGAACTGCGCAGACACGCCATTGATACTGTAGCCCTGCAGGATGGTGTTAATCTCATCCGCATTCTCATACTCAAAATCCACCTGCTGGCAGACTACCTCCCGGATTACCTCCTGCTGGAAGGGCGTCAAACTTAAAAATCCTTGTCCTACAATCCTGTTATAGGTCAAGGAATCAATATGACGTGATGCCTGCTGCAGGGCCTTTTCCAGGCCATCTGCCGGCACCGTACTGCCCTTATAGATATCTCGGTAATATTCTGTGGCTACATATGGTTCATAGGGCATATTACTCACCCGCTTTCTTACTTTCCACCTTCTTTTTCTGCTCCTGCGCCGTTGCCCCAATGGATTCGAGCTCTGCCTTCAGAGTCTCGTTTTCAGCATGCCTTTCAGCGCACAGTGCCTGGAGCCGTCCGATTTCATTGACTGCCTTCATATGCTCTTCGTATGGTACCGTCTTGCCCCTTCCATAGGCAACCACATTGCCATCATCGTCCAGGATATCAAAACCGCTGTCCTGATAGCTCTTTTTCTGCGTCTCGTCGATGGTATATTCCTTATTTCCCTTTACTGCTCTCACGTTTATCCCTCCTTATGCACCGGCCACGTTCATCGCGCAACCCTCAACCTTCTTCTCCAGAAGGAATAAATCTCCATAGTTGCGGTTCTGGTACATATAACCGTCTGCGGTCCGGCTGTCAGTACCCGGCGTGAACAGTTTGATGTAGCTGTACTTGTCCCGGCAAACCACGCAGGATGTATGGATCAGGATCCAGTTAATCTGCTTCGCATCAGCGGCCGCCACGCACCCTTCCGTGAAATCGTACTTCGTTTTCATCCGTGCTGCCGGTACCATTTTAATGGTCACGTCGTCCAGGCTATGAACCTTTCGGTTAATAGTGGAGGGTGTTGTAACGCTCATCACGCGCTGTAGACCTTCGGCTTCCTTTACAATCTTATTCATGGTTGGGGTCACATACATGATTCTACCTTCTTCCGGGACACCGGCTTCATCCATATAGGCCATTTCTGTGTCAAACGCCTCCAGGAAGTTAGCTGCAGTAATAACATCGGTGTTAATTCTGCCCGAATAGGTAGTAAGCTCTGTATGGAGTTTAGAGTAACGATAAGAGTCTTTTTCCGGAATTGCCTGTGTCGTTTCAAACTCATTCTGGATATTTGCCACAGACAGAGTGAGATTGGTCTCGTCAATATCCATCGGATCCACCCAGAACTCAATATCTCTATCATGCTCCAGCTTCTTTGGAATCCAACTGTTGCTCAGCGTTCCGGTGTTAAATCCAGGGGTTCTGGTATGGTCCTTGTAGCCGGATACTGTCATAGTGGGAAGTTTAATCGTCTGTGCGTTAATAAATTTCACCTGCTGGTTGCTCTGTGCCAACGCATCAGAGCACAGCTCCTTTGCGTACTTCTGTTGAAGCAACTGGGTAAACTGTGTTGCGTAATCATATACTGCCATGTATTAAATCCTCTCTTTCTTATAACCCGAACGCCTTTTTCAGGGCGTCATCTGTTGTCTGCTGCTGTCCTGTCCCACCAGATACTCCAACCTGGACAAATCCGGTGGCCTGCCCCGGCTGAGGCTTCAGTGCCGGCACGTCCTCCAGCACCTTGTTCAGGGCAGTCTTCAGCGTCTCTTCGTTGATTTTCCCGTCCTGTCCCATCACCTGGCTTAAATCCGCCATCTTAAGGATATACGGGATTGTTTTTGCATCCAGCCCTAAGCTGATGGCCGTCATCGTGGCTGCATTGTCAATCATCGCTTTCTGCGCCGCGGCCTGTGCCTCTGCCAGTTGTGTCTGCAGAGCCCCGACGTCTGGCTGCTGCGCCGCTTTCTGCTGCTTAAACGCTGCCATTGCCTGTTCTGCCTCTTCCTGGCTGAGTCCCTGCTGTTTAAAGTAGGCTTTCAAGGCCGTGTCCTCTTTGGCTGACAGCGTTCCTTCAAGCATCTGCTGGATCTTAGCGTAGTCAATCGCCGGAGTCTGTCCAGGCTGAGTCTGCTGCCCGGCGGCTGGCGGTGTCTGCGCTCCCTGACCTCCTGCGGGCGGTTCTGTCGCTCCGGTTCCAGGCTCTGCAAATAACTGTAAAATCATTGGAAATCTCTTTCTCATTATCTCTAATTCTCCTTCCATTTAAAGGGTGTCACCCTATTATCCATTGTCATCGGTGTCACCGGCCGCGCACCTTTTTAGGCCGTGTCGCGTTTAGGCACAAAAATAAGACGCATCGCCCCGCGTCTCAAAGGGAGATAAATGGTTCACCTCCTATCTGTTGCGATATCGCAACAACTAAAAATACCACCGGCCATTAATGACTGGTGGGCTGAACTATGCCTAATTTGACATCTTAAACATATTGTAGTATAATATGGATAAGATATCTTTTAAAGAGGAACGGTACCTGACCCCCACTTATTGGGTTGGGCCATCGTTTCTCTTTAATTTTTTCTCCTGAAGATTTTTCTTATCTGGTCATCCTTAATAAGTATTATTTTATCTACAAAGGTTGTATGTCTTGACCAATAAATATCGTCTACCTGCTTATATAACTCACTCTCATCCAACGGACATTGAGTAATATCCAGGATAAAATTGCCCGCCTGTCGTTTTTTCTTTGAAACCACATTATAAATCAAATTCTTGCTTGTACCTGACAACTCTTTTAAATCATATGCCTCTCCTCTAAATATGTAATCTGGCGTTGATATTCCGGGTGGATCCAAAACCCTGGGAACCATGAATATCTCGCCTCCGAGTTCACGTTCCAAAAGTTGCGCTATCTGTTTCTCTTTATCTGAATAATCCAACAATACATGTTTTCCATCAACCTTATATATAGCGCCATTTAATGCATATTCAGATAGGTCAACTACTTTATGCGAGTTTGGTGATGCATCTTTTATCCATTCTTCTGTAACATCCACTGACCTACCCATACCGCCAGTCTTAAACTGGATGTCCTGCCACTCCTTCGCCTTCTGTCCGTACTGCTTTTTATTGTCCTCATCCAATGAATACTTAGCCAGCCGCCCATATCTTTCTGCCTGCCTTGATGCATACTGCTGCCCGGCCTCCTGTTTATTGGCCTGTCCGACCGCCTCCAGTTCCTTCTCAGTCCAGGTATCGTCTGCTGTGGAGATGCCAGGGAAATAGGTTGTATGGCTGTCCTTGCACCTGGGATGATACAGTCCGGCAGCGATAGCCGTGCTCATCAGAGGGTAGGGACCGTCTACCTTCTTGCCACCGCTCCACACATCATCAATCAGCACTTTCCCAACAAAGGGCAGGCATTTTGGACACGGGTTTCCGCGTTTGGCCATGATGACGGTCGCAATACCCCATTCCTGCCGCTTCTCGCCCTCGCCCTGCAGATAGGCCCGCTTGCTGGCTGTCCGGATGGCCATGTCGGCGTAATCCGCCAGGGTATGCCGGGCACCATTGGCATATTCCACACAAGTTAGACCGTGTGACAGAAAGTCTTTTGCGGCCATATCCACTGCCTTCTCGTAGGTCCCGGCGCCGGCATTGGCGTAGACCTGAGCATTATAGATTATCTTCCTATACTGGTCGTCGGCCATTCTGAGAACCGCTGTTTCTGCTTTCTGCATATCGTTTGTTGTGGCCTTGATGAGCGCTTCCAGCTTGCGGTCGTTGAGTTTAAAAAACTCTGCTGTCACCCCACGGGCAATTCTTTTGGCAGGAAAACCTTTCTTGATAGCCTCCAAGATAGCGATTTCCTGTTCCATACTGCCTCTGGAACGCGCCTCCCGGATGAGCACCTGAGCCTGTTTATTGATATCCGCAAACTGCTTACTGTACTTTTTCTGATTCTGCAGTTTGTATTTTCCCAGCGCCTTCAGCTGTTCGGCCTGCCACATGGACCACTCAATGCCCTCCTTCGTTTCCTCGGCCCGATGGCGGTCCATGTTGCGAATCATAGACTTAATAAGCTCATCCTCTATCTCCTTGAAGGCGGCGCCGATATCATACTCGTCCAGGACAATCACCTCCCGTTTGCATGCACCTTAAATCCCTGCGCCTTAAATTGCCGCATCAGTCCTTTTAGATGTGTAATGCTCGTACACTTATCACAGCGCAGCTCCGCATACCCCTGCTTCTCAACCGCGTAAATCCCGAACGGCACCTGCTCACTCGCCACCTGCAGGAGCCCCTGGTACTCCTCCCAGCCCATCTGGTACATCCGGTTCATCACCTTGACCTTCATCTGCCTTTCCTCCCTCCATATTGACGCGGAAACTACCGACGTCCATGTTTATTTCGGGTTCCTCTTCCTCTGCAATTCCTTGCTCTGCTTTTAATCGCTTCACTTCTTCGGCCTTCCACGTCTCGTCTTTGCTGTCTCCCCACATCTCCTCCACCTGAGCTTCTATAGACATGATGCTTGCGCCGGGCCGCGCCTTAGAAAGAGTCTCCACCTGACTTTCAAAGCTGGGGTTTGCGTACTCGCCGAAGGGAATCTCCACCTCAACTACTTCAATTGGTTGATTAAGCAGGATATGATAAGCGTTGATGCAAGCGGCCACTACGTCAGGCAGCGTCTCCTGCAGCGCTTCGATTATTGCATTCCGGGTGTAGAGCGTCGCTTTTTCCTTCTCTCGCTGTGCCTCGGCGTTATCCAGCTTCTTGACGTCGATTCCCAACGTGCTGGGACTGATAACCCCTTGCAGGCAGAGGTCCAGAGCTGTGCAGTAGGATGCCAGATAGCTATCATGTGGGATGGACGGCTGGTCTGTATTAATCCGGTTCTCCGCTTTCTCTGACATGTCATTATCAGAGGCAAAGTACCGGCAGTCAAACGGATTCGGTTTTAAAATCTGTCCGGTTGCTGGGTCGTGTGGCACCAGACACTCCGGTATGTAGGTTTTTGCCCTACCAGCCCTCAAAGCATCCATCCACTGAGACCAGGCCTCGTCGAAGGCATCGAAGCTGTCCAATTTGCCATCAAAAATAGAGCCTCCGCGGCTCTCATATTTGGCGGACTCGTATATCTGCAGTGGCACGGCCAGGATGACTGTGTCGTCAAATTTCGTATCCTTGATTCCCTTCGTTGCCTCTATGGCACCCATATCCACCTGCGCATCTCCCTTATACAGTTCGTTGCATATGTATCCATAACCATAGTGCTCATACAGGATATACTGCTGACTCCGCACCGTGTACGGTGTTTTAAACACCACCTCTTTCAGGCGCCCACGCTCCTTGATAATCTCAATCCGCTCTCCCGGGTACCATTCTAAAATTGGATACTGGCTCAAGGCCGTATCGATGGTCACCTTGTAGGCGCCGTCGCCGATATACAGCGCCTCTTTCAAGGATTTCTCCAAAGCCTTGCGGAACTTGTTCTCCTTCTCAATCTCCTTCCAAAGCTGCTCCTGAGCTGGTGAATCAAAATCAAAGTCGTTCATGTCGGCCAGGACAATGGTCACCAATATCCTGATGATGAGGCCTGGCAGCCCGGTGTGAATCTTACGCATCTCCATGCCTGATGTGCACTTGGATGCCCAAAACTTATACTTGTCCGCCCACTCCGGGTTCTGGCTGTACATCTGTTCCAGCTCGCTGCTATCTCCCCGATACCAGATGCGGTTCCGGATGGCATTCAGCTCGAAGTCCATTGTTTCCTGTATCTGAATGCTGTAAGGGTTCGCCGGCGTAACGTTCAACCAGCTCCGGATTCCCCGTTTAATATTTTCACTCAATTTCTGTGTCCACCTCATTTCTTCTCACCCTCCTCAAATCCGATCATCCGCCGATACGGAATCCATCCATACTGCGAGGCATTGATAGTATGGTCATTTCGGTCTTCCGGTTTATCCTTATCCTCATCCCAACTATATCGGTCCATCTCTCCCAGGTGCTCCGTGCATGTGTCCACTACCAGGTAACACCCCTGCTGGATCCATCCAAGCTGCAGCTTAATACGGTCCAGTATCTCCAGTTTCTTGTATGCATCAAAGAAGTTATACAGACAGCCATGCAGCCGCTTGTACTTGCGCACCTCTGTGATGGTTGCCTGGTCCGCGCTGTCTACAAACACATCCTTTGCAAATCCCCAGTCTTTCCGGTTCCGCTCCAAGAACTCCACGAACTTCACGGCCGTGTCGCTGGGAGCCAACGGAGTAGACAGGTCCGCATTGCTGTAAACCTTCTCGGCCAGGGTGATGAGCTTACGGTCTTCCGTAATGCCCTGGAAAAGCATTGCAATAGTGTCAGGCGATTTACTGGAATAGGATGTATCCAGGCCAGCCGTGAACTTTTTGAAATTTATCTTGCCGGCAGAAATCTGCTGTCTTACCCAGTCTGCTGTAACGACGTGTTTCTTACGGTCGAAGTTCGGGAAGATAAGTCCCGTTGCCTTACCTCGCAGCCCCAGAATCTTGTTCTTGTGAATTTTAGTCCCTACTGGTGTGTTCTGAATAATCTGCTGCAGTTTTTCCGCCGGCAATCCCAGATTATGGGTAAAAGAAAAGAACCAATGCACCCAGCCGGGTTTTGGTTCTTCTTTCAATTCCTCTATGATTTCCTGCGGTGTCTCATCGGCCCACCCATCAAGCGGCCGGGAGCAGTTGATATACTCTTTGTATATTGGCAAATTCGGGTCATCTGGGTTAAGAGTGGCCATCAGGTAGTCACACCGCATGGCTGCCTCCCGCACAAAGTCGATGTCGGCCGTGTTTATCTCATCGATGTACAGGCAGCCGTATTGGCCGCCCAGGGCGTCCTTCCACTTTCGCTTATTGCCATAGCCGACAACAAAGATAATCTTGTCGCCGTCGGATGTGTGGAACAGTAAGTGGGGCATCTTGTATTCGCCAGAACCGTTGCCTTTGTACTCTACCAACACGCCGAAGTCATCCAGGACACCCAGGTCCTTGTTGATGATGTTCTTTTCGGCAGCGCCGGTGTCGTCCGCTGCCAAGATATGCAGCTTTTTGGGGCTTTCGGCCACCTTTAGCATGAACTTGAACAATCCTACCGTCGTCTTGCCGGCTGCCGTGGTTAAGTCCCCTCAAGAAATTCCACCGGAGCGTCGCATTTCAGAAACGCTTTGTACTTATCCGATAATAACAATCTTTCAGAACTCATGAGGTTAAACCACCTCCCCGCATCTGCCGGAGCAGGTCATCCAGCTTAGTCTTTTCGGTATCGAGTCCGCCGGACAGCTCCACTTTGTCTTTAAACATGCCCAGATGCTTGCCGAGAAGTTCCAGGGCCTTGAGCTTGTCGGCCATCTTGATTTCCCGTTCCAGGCCGTCCTCGCCGAAGGTCTTAACCTTAACGGACTGGATGGCTGCGGTGTCCTCCGGAAGGGCATCTTCCTTTATGGTGGCTGTCTTCGGATCAATCACTTCGGTGGCGTTGACGAAGGCAATCTTCGCCAGCTCCTGCAGCACCCTGTCCTGGGTAATCTCAGTACGCTTCTCGCGTTCCTTCATGCGCTTCTGGATATACTCTGCAACCTTAACATTTCTTAACATTCTTGCTCCAGCGGCCGCAGCCGTATCATCCTTCTTGACCTTTGGATATGCTATCTTGTAAGCTCTGGTGGCATTAAGGTCTATCAGGTATTCATCAGAAAATATTTTCTGTTTTGGCGTCAATGCCATCTGGGCTCACCTCCTTTTGGGTATAGAAAAAGAGACAGCCGAAGCCATCCCCTTTTTGTTCGTTATAAGTGTTCTTTCATGATACGTTTTACTTGCCTACGATATATTTTAATACATCTTTTGCAAGATTCTTCTATGAAGTCATACACATTGCTAGACAGGCCTTTACTTCTGTAATATTTGACTATTCGCTGAAGTCTCCGTTTCTCTCTGATAGCTTCATCATACCTCTCTTTGCGATTTTTCCATATATCATTCATCTACTCACCTCCTTTATTCGCATCATATCACGAATAAAAAAGGATTTCTCCCACCACACAGAAGGAGGCCCGGTCCGTCTGTGTTTCACCGAACCGGAGTATGTGAAATGTCAATGGTATACTTATTCTCGCAAGCGGCGCATCCGGAATCGAACCGGAACCCAGGGCGCGACCCTGTCCACCTGCCGTTGGTGGGATGCTCCACATGTGCCGGTTGCCCGGTAATGCACGGACTCCGTGCAGTTCTGTCCTGATTGCCGGCAGCATGGCAGAAGCACCCACATAGTGGATACCGCTGTCATTCAACCACCGATTTGAGGGGAGCCGCTGGCTTTAAGGCCTTTGGCTTCATAATACACTATAGCATTCCGAAAACGGAAAAACAGGAAAAAGCGGAAAATTTTACGATACTTTCATGAAATTCTCAAATTCCTTCCGTATTCCGTCTGCCGTTGCCTTACGCCCCATTCTTACCGCCACCTCTCCCCACGTCATTTCCTCAAAAATTTTCATTCGGATTATCCGCTGCAACCGCTGTGGAACCGTATTCAACCACGCCTCGACCTGTACCTTAATCTCTGCTGCAGCTGCCCTCCGTTCCTGCAGCAGTTCCTCCTCGTCATCTAACAGCCCCGGTGTCTGCACCGTCGCATATGCCAATCCCTCAATATGATGACTCTGCATTGCGTACGGGAACTCATGCATGGAACCTTTCACAGAATCCTGAAGAATTACCTTGCGCCGTTGCCTCAACCTTTGGATGTCCCTTTCCGTCTCCTTAATTAACTCACAAGCATCTATATACTGACTAAGAATCTCCTTGTCCAACGGTATCACCTCCTTATCACTGGGTGCATATATATCCCAACCACATACAAATACCCCTGCTCCTTGCAGTCACACCGTTCCCGGCCACAATCCAGTGACCAGCGCTTCCGACAGCACATGCAGGGTTTTTCCGCCTTCATCGGACGGATGCCTTCGGGATGTGCCTGTCGCTCTGGATGTTTCTTCACGTCCGGTTTGTCCCGCAGCTCCGGCACCGGACACAACACCGTGTAACAGTACGCTGGCATCTGCGCCGACCAGGTCTCCGGCCGTGGCCCTTTTAAGATATCGTCCTGTACGGATGCCCGTCGGCGCCGCTGCTCTGCCACTTTTATGTAATCTGATTTACTCGTTAGCCTCACTCCTTCTTGGTTAAATGTCAATTTAGCATCGGTAACATTGGAGGCATCTGCCCAGTCTCATATGCCGTCTCTATCTGCGGCGCCAGCCATTCGCCAGCGGTGCGGCCGTCCGGCAGCACAATATCATATAAAA
>Ga0129309_1000817_pt1 | contig 20094 bp, 17 predicted proteins | sample L1105metagenome_FD_94439 | JGI IMG/M metagenome (GOLD analysis project Ga0129309, IMG submission 94439) | Ring-tailed lemur group fecal microbial communities from Wisconsin, USA - L1105 metagenome | ecosystem: Host-associated > Mammals > Digestive system > Large intestine > Fecal | place: USA...
ATAGGTGTGGCTCTGGACCGTCAGCACCCCCTTATCCACCCAGGGCCGGACCTCCCCCCAGCTGAACCGGGGCGGGTCCAAAGGCTGGCCCGAGTGGGGGGATACTTTCTCTCCCACGTTGATCCCAATGACAAAAACCGTGGCCGTCATGCCGTATTTCTCCAAAATTGGGGCGGCGATGGTCAGGTTGGAGGTGTACCCGTCGTCCATGGTGATAAGAACGGGTTTTTCGGGTAAAGCTCCCTTCCCATCCACATAGTCGGTCAGCTGTCGGGGGGTAATGGAGGTATAGCCGGCCTTTTTCAGCGCCTGAAGCTGCTCCTCGAAGGATCGGGCGGTAACCACGGTATCCGCCTGGGCCGGGCCCTCCTCGATAAAGTGGTGGTACATCAGCACAGGCACCGGAGTCCCCCGGCCGCCCACGGCAAAGGCTGCCCCAAGCGATAAAACCAGGGCCGCCCCCGCTCCCGCCAGGAGCTTGGGCCACAATTTCTTCAAAAGAACCACCTCCGTCCCAAAGAGGATACCCATTTTTTATTCCAGAAAATCATTCTATTACATTTTATGGAACAAAGCAGGGGATGGCCTCATCCTCTGCTTCCTCGGATGAGGCTGACCAGGTGCCGAGTGATGCGTCCGGTGAGACCCCAGATGGCGTGGTCCTTCCAGGGGTAGACAGGGACATTCTCCCCGCCGGGCTGCCACTGGTAGTCCCGTGGGATACCGATGAGTTCATAGGGAAAGTTCTCCCCGGTCTGGGGGATCAATTTGTAGTTGTACTCCAAGGGTTCCGTCTTCAGCAGGTGAGCCAGGGGAACCAGGAAGGTCTCGTCTACCTCACCGGGGTTATGGCTCATGTGGTCCACTGCCTCCCCGTCTACCAGCGCCAGGACGGGGTACATGATGAAGTTGGCCCGGTGGGCGATAAAGTCCAGCTGGCCCAAAATCCGGACGGCCGAGGGCGGAATGGACAACTCCTCCTCCGTCTCCCGGAGGGCGCAGCATTCGGGGGACTCGTCCCCCTCTATCCGGCCGCCGGGGAAGCAGACCTCTCCGGGCTGGCGGCGCATGGTACGGGCCCGGACCTCATACAGCAGGTACAGGCCGTCCTCCCGCTCCACCAGGGGGACCAAAACCGCATATTTGCCCGTGGCGTCCATCAGGCCGGGGATACGGCCCTCCAGCAGGCGGGCCAGATCACCCGCCATGTCGTTTTTATCTCCCACAGGATCGTTCTCCCTTCAAGATAAAATTGATTAGTTGTTCCACATCATCAAAATCATCATAGTCTCCATTGATGCCCTCTCGATGATATACAATACCTTTTCTCTCATTTTCTTCTAAGCAGTCCAACAATTTATCTTCACCATATCTTTTCATAAACAGGGTAAAAGCATATGGTTTAATTTTGGTTAATAATCCTTTTTGGCAATCTTCCTGGCACATATAGCAATGTGCGATTCCTTTTTCAATGGAACATTTTTTATTCTCACACCAATCATTATCGGGACATTCACTCGAACCACAACCATTACATTTCACATTTTCCGAACACAAACAGCATGCAAGACCACATCTCGCGATTCCTAACTCTCGTTTCAATATGTATCCCCCCACAGACACCAGTTTGTAAGATAGATTATAATATTTTTCCCCTTTTCTTTCAAGGCAGCCTATGTGGAAGAGACAGGGTAAAAAACACGCCCTACGGTCAAAACCGTAAGGCGTGTTTGAAACATTACATCTTCTCGGGAGCGGACACGCCCAGCAGGGCCAGGCCGTTGGCCAGGACGGAGCGGACGGTGTCGGCCAGCTTCAGGCGGGCGGACAGCACCGCGCTCTCCTCGCCCTTGATGCGGCAGGCGTTGTAGAACCGGTGGAAGTCACCGGCCAGCGCGGCCAGATAACGGTTGATCCGGCTGGGGTCATAATCCCGGGCGGCCAGGTGCAGCTCCTCGGGGAACTGGGCCAGGGCCTTGATCAGCGCCAGCTCCTCGGGGGTGGTCAGCACAGCGGCGTCCACAGCGGAGGCGGCGGGCATCACAGCTCCCTCCTCCTCGGTGAGGCGGGCGATCAGGGAGCAGATTCGGGCGTGGGCGTACTGGACGTAGTACACCGGGTTCTCGCTGTCCTGACGGACGGCCAGATCCAGGTCGAAGTCCAGGGGGCTGGTAGAGGTCCGGGAGTTGAAGAAGTACCGGGCGGCATCTACGCTGATCTCGTCCAGCAGATCGTGGAGGGCGATGGCCTTGCCGGACCGCTTGGACATGCGGACGGGCTTGCCGTCCTGCATCAGGTTGACCAGCTGCATCAGCACCACCACCAGGCGGTTGGAACCGTCCAGACCCAGACCGTCCAGAGCGGCCTGAAGGCGGGCCACATGGCCATGGTGGTCGGCGCCCCAGATGTTGATGGCCAGGTCGAAGCCCCGGACGTCCAGCTTGTTGCGGTGGTAGGCGATGTCGGCGGCAAAGTAGGTGTAGAAGCCGTTGGCGCGGCGCAGCACGTCGTCCTTCAGGTCCAGCTTGTCCACCTGCTCCTGGGTCTTGCCCTCCCGCATGAACTTCTCCTTGAGCAGCTGAGTGGTGTTCAGCCACAGGGCGCCGTCCTTCTCATAGGTCCAGCCCTTGTCGGTCAGCATCTTTACGGTCTCTTCCACATAGCCGGACTCGTGGAGGGTGGACTCGAAGAACCACTGGTCATACTCGATGCCATACTTGCGCAGGTCGGCCTTCATGTTGGGGATGTTGACGGACAGGCCGTACTCGGCCATCTTGTCCAGCCGCTCCTCCTCGGGCAGGTCCTTCCAGCTCTCGCCGTGGGTGTCGTAGATGGCCTTGGCCAGCACCTTGATGTCCTCGCCGTGGTAGCCCTCCTCGGGGAAAGTGAAGTTGTCCTCGCCCAGGATCAGCTGCATATACCGGGCGTTGATGGACACGGCGAACTTGTGGATCTGGTTGCCGGCGTCGTTGACGTAGAACTCCTTCCAGGTGTCCCAGCCGTCGCGCTCCAGCACGTTGGCCAGAGTGTCGCCCAGAACGCCGCCCCGGGCGTTGCCCATGTGCATGGGGCCGGTGGGGTTGGCGGAGACAAACTCCACCATGACCTTCTTGCTGCGGCCTTCGTCGGAGGCGCCGTACTTACCCCCCTCGGTCTCTACGGCGGCCAGCACGTCGCCGTACCACTTGGGGCCCAGGGTGAAATTCAAAAAGCCGGGGCCGGCGATCTCCACCTTCTGGAAGTAGCTGCCCTCCAGGTCCAGGTTGTCCACGATGGTCTGGGCGATCATGCGGGGAGCCTTGTGCAGAGCCTTGGCCCCGGCCATGGCGAAGGAGGAGGCATAGTCCCCGTGGGAAGTGTCCTTGGGGATCTCGATGGTGGCCTTGACTTCCGCCCCGGCGGGCAGAGCGCCAGCAGCCGCGGCCTTCTCATAGGCCGCCTGGGTCAGCTGGGCCACCTGCGCACGGGCGGCCTGGATCATGTTACTCATATCTTAATATCACACCTTATAATCTGTATTTACTGTTTCAGACTGACACCGTCAGCTTCTTTCACCTTGATCTGGAACACATTTCTTCCCGCCATGGCGTGGTCCAGTTCGATGGAATAGTCGATCTCGATGTCGCCCCCCTGGTCGTTCAGGTCGGCCAGCAGGTGGCGGGTATTCACCCCGATGGCCATGGCGCCATAAGGTGTATTGTACATGGAGAGGTGGCGGCGGCCCTCCTGAAAGACCATCTGGGCGTTGAAGCCGCCTTCCCGGATCAGCGTGACCAGCTCCCCGTCCTCCTCTACCCGGATGGTGGTCCGGGTGCCCTCCAGACCGGTGATCTCGCTCTCCTGATAGGATAGGGTATAGCCCCCCTCGTCCCGGGCCAGCCGCCCCTCGGTGACCAGCTCCACGGCCTCCGGGTCGGCGTTCTCATATTTCTGCATCCCCTTGACGGAGATGACCACATCTTTTTCCATCAGCTGCCCTCCCAGGGCTGAATTCTCTGTTTTCGTCCAAAAACGGGCCAACAGGTGGGGGTATTATACACGCTTTCCACACTTCTGTAAAGGGCGGAGGGCGCAATTCCCATCAAACAGTATTTTATGTTATTTTCTCTGGAAAGACAAGGGGAATTTTCCACAGAAAAACCCGCTTTCGAGCTCTATTCCTCATTTGACAAATGGGGACGGCCGATTATAATATGTATTTGATATCTTGTTCCCCTCAATTCCGGGAAGGAGGTCCTGACTATGAACCTGGAACTGAACAAAAAGCAATTTCGCCGGTTGCTGGACCTGGTCTACATCGGCAACTGGATCTTAAATTCCACCCGGGGCGACCAGCGCTTCAAGGACTACGACGATCTGGAGAGTCTGATTTTCGGCAAAGCCGTGCTGGAGGGTATGCCCCTGGCGGAGCTGTACCAGGGGGAGATCGTCCCCTCCCGCGCTTTTGTGGAGGGCGGTATCCACGAGGCCATTGCTGAGTATGAGAACAACGTCTTTTTCGACATTCTGGCCGAGGACCTGGCCCGCCGGGATATGGACGACGCCCCCATTGACGAGAGCAACTACGCCGAACTGACCAGCCGCATCGACGCCTACATCGCCGAGTTCGAGGAACACGGCACTGATAACATTCTGGTGGATATCGACAACTGACCAAATGCCTGCATCGGGTTGTCCCCCAGTCTTCCGGATAAAAAGCGCCCCGAGGATTTGAACTCCTCGGGGCGCTTTTCTTATTTCAGCCTTTTTTTCGCAGCAAAAACGTAAGCGCAAACCAGATGGCCAGATACAGGGTGATGGAGGCCCCGGCGGAGGCGCCGATGTAGTAGGAGGTCATCAGGCCCGCGATCCCGGCGGCCAGAGCGCCCAGCAGAGAGAACAGGTGGTACTGCCACAGGTTCCGGGCCACATTCCGGGCGGCGGCTCCGGGGAGAACCAGCATGGAGTTGATGACCAGTAGGCCCACCCAGGTCATGGACAGCGTGACCACCACGGCGATAGCCATGGAGAACACCGTCTCCTGCCAGAATACCCGGATGCCCCGGCTGTCGGCCAGGGCCGGGTGGACGGCGGACAGCATCAGCTGGTTGAAGGACAGGCACCACAGCAGGACCACCAGGACCAGAATGAGGGCCAGAATGCCGATCTTGGCAGGCTCTACCGACAGGATGTCGCCGATAAGCAGGCTGTTGAACTTGGTGAAGGACCGGCCTCCCAAAGTGGACAGGAAGATACCCAGGGCCACGGCGGTGGAGGAGAACACCCCGATCACCGTGTCGCTGGCCAGAGCGGAGCGCCGGCGTACCAGGTTAAACAGCAGAGCGAAAACCAGGGCGAAGAGGACGGCGGCCCAGGTGGGCTCGTTGAAGCCGCAGATGGCCCCGATGGCCATTCCGGTGAAAGCGGAGTGGCCCAGGGCGTCGGAGAAGAAGGACATGCGGCTGTGGACCACCATGGTGGACAGGATTCCGAACAGGGGCGAGATGACCAGCACCGCCAGCAGGGCGTGCTTCATAAACAGCATGGTGTCGGGCTGGGCCCATTCAAAGGGCAGCAGTCCCACCAGAGCGTACCAAAGTTCCATTACCGCTCCCCTCCCTTCCCCATGTGCAGATGGAAGGTCTCGTAAAATTCCGGAGAGGACAGCACCTCGTCCGGGGGACCCGCCTTCAGGACCTTTTTGTTCAGCAGGATGACCTTGTCCGCGAACTGGCCCAGGGTGGCGAAGTCGTGGGTGGACAGGAAGATGGACAGGTCGTACTGGGTGCGCAGCTCGTCCAGCATCTCCAGCAGCTGGTGTTCGCCCTCAATGTCCACGCCGGACAGGGGCTCGTCCAAAATCAGGATATGGGGCACCGGCTCCAGCGCCAGAGCCAGCAGCACCCGCTGGAGCTGGCCGCCGGACAGGGCCCCCATGGGCTTGTCCAGCAGGTCCTCGCCGTGGACCCGGCTGAGGCAGGCGGCGGCCCGCTCCCGGTACTTCTGGGAGACGGGCAGCCACACGGGCCATTTGGCGGTGGCGGCGGTGAAGAAGTCCAGGACGGACACCGGGTCCCCCCGGTCAAAGCTTGGGGCCTGGGGCACATAGCCCACCAGGGGCCGCTTGCCCCCGGTGACAGCCCCATCGGCCAGCTGGATGGCGGGTCCCCCCGCCGGGGCAAAGGTGATGTCACCTTTATAGGGCATCTGGCCCAGAATGCTGCGGAACAGGGTGGATTTGCCCGCCCCGTTGGGACCGATAAGGGCCACGATTTCCCCACAGTGGAGGTGGAAGGACACGTCGTCCAGGATGGAGTCCCCCTGGAGATTGACGGACAGTCCCTCTAATTTCAAGCAGCAGGCGTCGCCGCAGCCGGCGGCCAGCTTGCCGTGTTTGATGCTTCTCATGCAAAAGCCTCCATCACTGTATCCAGATTCACACGCATGGGAGTGATGTAGAGATACTCCATAATCTCCTCCATGCCCCACTCCTCTTTCACATCCCCGCCGCTCATCAGCATGGAAAGCTGGGCCACTCGGCAGCCCGTTTCCCGGGAAATGGCCTTGGCGGTGGCCTCGGAGCCGTTGACCTCGGTAAAGATGGCCGGGATGTGCTTCTCCTTGACCAGCTCCGAGATCTCCACGATTTCATGGGCGCTGGCCTCGCTGCCCGCCTCCTCCTCAATGGAAGCCAGGAGCTCCAGGTCAAAGGCCTTGGCAAAGTACTGGAACCCGTCGTGGAAGGTGATCAGCTGACGGCAGGCCAATTCGGGCCAGTCACTGACACGATACTCATACAGGAGATACCGCTCCACCAGGTCGTAAGCGCCCGTGGCGTAGTCGGCATAGGTCTCCGCCCGCTCCGGGTCCACTTGGGCCAGCCCCGCGGCCAGGTTGTCCAGCATGATTCCGACGTTGGTCGGGTCCATCCAGTAGTGGGGATCAAAATGGCCGTGGTCGTGGCCCGCCTCGCCCTCCTCTTCTTCCTCGTGGTGGTGCCCCAGGTTTTCCAGCAGTTCCACGCCCTCAGAGCAGTCGATGACCGCCGCGTCGGAGGTAGCCAGTGCGTCCTCCATGAACTCCTCCAGCTCCACGCCGTTCATAGCCACCACGTCGGCCCGGGCCAGCAGCTTCATGTCGCTGACCGACAGGGTGTAGTCGTGGAGACAGCTGGCCTCGCCGGTGTTCAGCCGCTCCACCGTGACGCCCTCCACACCCTGGGTGACGGCGCTGGCAAACAGGTAGATGGGATAGGTGGTGGCCACGATGGTCAGTGTCCCCTCGTTCTCACTCCCCGTCCCGCCCTGAGCCGGAGCGCACCCTGTCAGCGCCAGGACCAAAGCGCAGAGGACATATAGCAAACGCTTCTTCATAAATACCTCGTTTTCTATGCGAATAAACAAAATGACAGTTTAACCAAGTAAGTATAGCTTACTTCTTTTCGCTTGTAAATCGCTTTCTGGGAAAAAGCCGAGTCGGCCGACACTTTTCGCCTCCTTTCCCCGCCAGAGCCGCCGCACATGCCGACATTCTCCTATTTTTTCTCGTGAATAAACTGTAAATCTATGGTTTTCTTCCCCGCCGCCCCTTGTCAGGGGGGGCGGTTTTTAGTATAATGCAACAGTACGGCCATTCCAAACCCGGGCCGGCACAGGACACGGTCCTCCGATCCCGGACCGCGGCCATTCTTAACAAGACGAGAGGAATGAACAAACTGTGAGTGCATCCAGAGAAAAGAAGTCTCGCCAGGACGTGGCACCTCAGGGTCCCACTGATCGGGAGCAGAAAAAGCAGCAGGAGGCCAAGGAGGCCCGCCGCAGCAACATCCTGTATACCACGGTGGGGATTATCTGCGCGGTACTGGTCGTTTTCCTGCTGGTCTGGCGCAGCGGCATGATCCAGCGCAGCACCGCCGCCGTTACCATTAACGGCACCAAATATACCGCCGCCGACGTACAGTACTATTTCAATCTCACGCTTCAGCAGAACGGCGTCAGCAACGCCTCCTCCCTGAAGAGCATGGTGGTCGATCCCACGACCGGCAAAACCATGTACGACTACCTGATGGACCAGTCCATCCAGACCATGGTCACCACAACCGCCGCCGCCGACAAGGCCGAAGCCGAGGGCTTTACCCTCTCCGACGAGTCTCAGGCCCAGCTGGACGACGTGCTGAAAAATATGGAATCCGCCTGGGAGGGTACCTCCTATTCCAGCCTGGACGCCTTTATCCGCGCCAACTACGGCCCCTACATGACCCACGACCGTCTGGTAAATCTGATCAGCCAGTACTGGCTGGCCAGCAACTATATCAACTCCGTGACCGACGGCTTCACCTACAATGACGCCGATTACCAGACCTACTACAACGAGAACGCCGACGCCCTGGATACCTTCACCCTCACCCAGTTCGCACTTCAGGCCAAGGTGGATACCAAGAACGCCGACGGCAGCGCCATTGAGATGACCGACGACGAGAAGGCCGCCGCCCTGGAGGAGTCCAAAGCCCAGGTCAAGGCCGTGGCCGAGGAGCTCCAGGCCAAGCTGGCCGCCGGCGAGGACCCCAGCGCCCTGGCCGAGGAGTACGCGGATCAGCTGTTCTCCTCCGGCGTTTCTGAGCAGCGGGTGGGCGCTAAGGTCAACACCGCTTACAGCGAATGGGCCTTTGACAGCGCCCGGAAGGACGGCGACGTGACCCTCAGCGAATACGAGTCCAGCGACACCAGCTACTATTACTATGTGGTCCGCTACGAGGGCCGCGCTCTGGACCAGTCCAACACCGCCGACGTCCGCCACATCCTAGTGAAACCTGAAACCGACGAGGGCGCCTCCGAACCCACCCAGGCCCAGTCCGACGCCGCCAAGGCCAAGGCCCAGGAGCTGCTGGACCAGTGGAAGGCCGGCGAGGCCACCGAGGATTCCTTCGCCGCTCTGGCTCAGACCGACAGCGCCGACACCGGCTCCGCCTCCAACGGCGGCCTGATCTCTGGTATCAGCGCCTCCTCCACCTATGTGGACAGCTTTAAGAACTGGGCTCTGGACCCCGCCCGCAAGACCGGCGACACCGACCTGGTGGAGAGCTCCTTCGGCTGGCACATTATGTATTACGTGGCCAAGGGCGACCCCGCCTGGAAGCAGACCGCCCTCAGCGCTATGAGCCAGGAGGACTTCACGGAATGGCGGACCGCCGCCACTGAGGGCTACGAGCCCTCCACCGGCCTGGGTCTCAAGTTCGTCCAGGGCTGATGAGAGCGTCTGAGCCATGGCCAGTTTCTCTTGGCTCCGGCCAATCCACTTTCTCGTAAGCCGCGGCATTATGATAAAAAAATCCCCGTTCCAACTGGAACGGGGATTTTTTTATTTTTCCTGCTTAGCCAGGGGAACCAAAGCGCTGGCGCCGATGCGGTCGGCCCCCGCCTCCAGCATGGCCTGAGCCTGCCCGAAGGTTCGGATTCCGCCGGCAGCCTTGATGCGGACATCGGGGCTGATGTTTTCCCGAAACAGCTTCACGTCCTCCACCGTGGCTCCCCCGGTGGAAAAGCCGGTGGAGGTCTTGATGAAGTCGGCCCCGGACATGGAGACGACCCGACAGGCAGCCACCTTCTCCTCCTGGGTCAGTTGGCAGGCCTCCACGATGACCTTGAGGATACGGCCCTTGCAGGACGCCTTCACCGCTTTGATCTCCTCCAGCACACCCTCCCAGTCGCCGGCCTTGGCTAAACCCAGGTTGATGACCATGTCGATCTCATCGGCGCCGTTGCGGATGGCGTCCTCCGTCTCAAACACCTTCACCTCCGGGGTGGAATAGCCGTTGGGGAATCCGATGACGGTGCAGATTTTCAGGCGGTTGCCCACGTGATCGTAGGCCCGCTTCACATACCGGGGCGGAATACACACCGAGGCGGTACCGAACTCCATTCCCTCGTCGCAGATTTCCTTCACCTGCTCCCAGGTGGCTGTAGTGGTCAGCAGGGTGTGGTCCACCCGGCTTAAAATCTCTTGATGCTCCATGGCTTGAACTCCTCTCATACCGGCAAAACCGGCTGTTAACTTTTGATGCTTCATTTTACTCCAACAGGCCCATTCTTGTCCAGTATCGATTCGGACAGAATGGATATTCCCGCTGTAAATTTTGTTTGGCGTTCATACCGAGTTTCTCTCCATACCCGAGATCAGCCGGGACTTCCACTGCCAGATGGCCATAATGTGCCCTTATCTTCCCCTTTCCCCCTCACCAACGCCTCCGCTCCGGCATAGTCTATGGTACAGATTCGTTGATACGGAGGGTCGATCATGACTGTTTTGCCTCATATTCAATATTTTCTGGGGGCCAACGCCCCCACCGGATTTTATTCCCTGTACTCCGAGCTCATCCGCCCGGAAACTGCCCGGGCCATTTACATTCTGAAGGGCGGCGCCGGCTGCGGCAAGTCCACCCTCATGCGGCGGGTGGCGGCCCGAATGGAGGAGGAGGGCCTCAGCACCGAGTACATCTTATGCTCCGGCGACCCGGATTCCCTGGACGCCCTGCTGCTGCCCCCGCTGGGCGTGGCCCTGGTGGACGGCACCGCTCCCCATGTAGTGGAACCAAAATATCCCGGCGTCGTAGACCGTTATATCAACCTTGGGGACTGCTACGACAGCCAGGGCCTGGCCCATTTGCGGTCGGACATCATCTCGGCCATGTCCGGCTATAAGGCCTGTTATCCCCGGGCCTACCGCTGTCTTGGGGCCTCCGCCGAGATTTTTGGGGATATCCGCTCTGCCCTGCTCACCGATGCCCTGCGTGAGAAGCTGGCCAAGCGGGCCCGGGGCATCCTATCCCGGGAAATCGGTCGGAAAAAGGGGGCAGCTCCCGGCCAGGTAAAGCAGCGATTTCTGGGCGCGGTGACCCACCGAGGTCCTCTGTGTCTTTTCGACACCGCCACAGCCCAGTGCGGCAGGATCTACGAGCTGACCGACAGCTTCGGTCTGGCTCACGAGCTTCTGATTCACCTGCTGACCGGGGCGGTAACGGCCGGATATGACGTAGTGGCCTGTCCCGACCCCATGGCTCCGGACCGTCTGGCCCACCTGCTGATCCCCCAGCTGGACACGGCCTTTCTCACCTCCACCGCCGCCCTGCCTTTTCCAGGAAAAGCCTACCGGCGCATCCGGCTGGACGCCGCCGTGGACAGCGAACTGCTGGGCCGCAGCCGCCCCCGGCTCCGCTTCGCCAAAAAGGTATCCTCCGCCCTGGTGGAGGAGGCCGTGGACTCCCTGGCCCAGGCCAAGGCCATGCATGACGACTTGGAGGCCCTGTACAACCCTTACGTAAACTTCGGATTGGTGGAGCAGATCGCCCAGTCTGTGGGCGACGAGATTCTGCGTCTTTAACGTTATCCCGTCCCCCGCAAAAAAACTCGGTATCCGGATCTCCGGATACCGAGTTTTTTATCCCCGCCCATCTGGAGCAGTTCCCTGAAACACGCCAAAATCCAAATTCAAGTCCACACCGCCGGGGATGCCGTCTACGGTTCCACGGTCGGTATACTGCCACAGGCGAAAGCCATAGTAAAAATCGGGGGCGCTGTCGTACTCGGCCAGCCAGAAAGGATATTGGGCCAACTGGGCCAGGTCCAAGGTCAGATAGCCCAGCTCCTGGTTAAAGTAAACCGCCGGGGTGTATCCGCTCTCCTGAATTTTTTGGCAGAAGGCTACGGCACATTGGGTCAGGGTTTGTCCGTCCACACCGTCGGTCCGGGCCCCCTTGCCCGGGGTAATGGGTTCCCAGTCAAAGGCAACCGGGTAGGTCAGGTCGTAACCTTCCAAAGCCCCCAGCACAAAAGAGGCTTCCTCCTCCGCCTCCTCCGGTGTCGTGGCCTGGGAGAAGAAGTAGACCCCCACCTCGACTCCCGCGTCCAAGGCTCCCCGGATATTCGCCTCAAAGCGGCTGTCCAGATTCAGTTTTCCCTCAGTGTACCCCCGGTAACCCAGCCGGATCATGGCGAAATCCACCCCATCCGCTGCCGCGGCATTCCAGTCAATCTCTCCCTGATAGAAGGACACATCCACGCCCTCCTTGGCGCAGACGTCCCCTTGGATATAGCGGACCCGGCCCGTCTCGTCTTGCACAAAGCCGGCGGGGTTGTACCGATTCACTGGTACACCCTCTTTGGCCTCCAGGGTCATGTCCCGGTATTGGAATGTAACGGGCTCCTTTTTCCATAAAAGTCCAAAGCAAAGGACAGCTCCGGCCAAGATCAGGGCCAGGCAGATGCAGGACAGCCGCCCGCCTCTGCCGCCCTGTCGCTGGGTCCGGGTATTTTTATTCATAAGGTTCCTCCATTTCGGACAATCTGCCCGGTTTCAACATTCTTCTGCTGACGGAATGCCTGAACACTGCAAACCAAACGTTCATTGTATGTCGTTTTTTCATCCATCCCAGAAAAATAGCAAAAATCAAAGAATTACAGGCGTATTGCGATTATTATAGCAGGAGTTTATCCAACCCGCAACCATACCCGCTTGTTTTTCTTTTTCAGCAGCGCATCTATATTTTGTACAAATTGTATAAAAATTGTATTTAATTTTTGTTTGCTCACTTTTTATTTTTGAACGTTTTTTTATAATTGTAACCCTTTTTGTAACCGCGGTATGATATAATGCAAGCACGATCAGGGTAGCGCCGCAAGCGGCCGCCCCAGATCAAGCAGAACAGATCGCAGATACAATCTTGTTGCCCCGCGCGGGGAGCCGCGCTTTTTGGAATAATGCAAAAAGGCAAACCGTCCGAAAGAACGGGACGCAAAGCCAAGGAGCTAAAGCGGGACCCTGTTCCGCCATGCCCGCCCGGCCGCCATTCATTTCGATCTCAATTTTCAGTAAAGGAGAACGGAAACATGGCAAGAAAATGGAAGAAACTGCTGGCGGTAACGCTGGCGCTGAGCATGACCATGAGTCTGCTCAACATGACTGTTTGGGCCGGTGCAGCCACCGATGCCGCAAACGAAACTTTGGTCGCCGCACAGACTGCGCTTGAGGAGGCCAAGGCCGACCTGGAGACAAAGAAGGCCGCCCAGACCGAGGCTCAGGCTGCGGTCGACGCGGTGCAGGCAGCCTATGACGAGGCCTTGTCCGCCATCGGCACCACCGACCTGGACAGTGCCAAGGGAGCTCTTGATACCGCCAAAGGCGAAGCCGAGGAGAAACTAGCCGCAGTCGAGAATGCCGAGGTCGCCGTGACCGCCGCCCAGGAGGCTTTGGACGCGGTGAACGTAGACCCCGAGGCTACCGACGAGGAAAAACAGGAGGCACAGGACGCCTTGAAGGAAGCCAATGCGGCCCTTACCGAAGCGCAGGCCGCTTCCGAGAAAGCCCAGGCCGCTCTGGAAACCGCCCAAAGCGCCGCAAACGAAGCCCAGGCCGCCTATGACGCAGAAGTAGCCGAAGCTGGTGAGTCCACCGGCTACACCACCGCCAAGGACGCTCTGACCGTCGCCGATGAGGCCGTGGAGGCTGCCGAGGCTGTGGTGACCGATAAGGAAGCCGCCGTAGAAGCCGCTAAAGCGAATGTCGAAGCTGCGAAAGACGTGGATGCCGCGGCCGAAGTAACCGCGCTTATCGGTGCTTTGACTGAAGGCAGCGCCTCTGATGATATCAGAGCCGCACGCGCCGCCTATGAAGCGCTGACTTCCGCACAGAAAAAACTGATTTCTTCTGAGACGCTTGAAAAGCTTCAGGCCGCCGATGCGTCTCTGTACACCATCCATACCGGCATGACTCAGGAAGAAGTGGATGACGCCATTGCTGGTGTCGAGGAGATCACGGTTCAGCCCGGCCATTATGGCAAGGAGAAATCCCATATCAAGATCAATCTGACCTCCGGCAACCAGACTGTAACGCTGTCCGGCGACTATACCCGCCTGATGATCGTGACCCTGAGCGATGGTAATGTTCTGAATGCTGATGAAGCTTATATCAACGGTGAACTGTCCGTTGTCCACAACCAGAGTCCTGCCCTCTATATTCCCTACGGCTCTTTGGAAGTCTGTGGCAACCTTGTGATTGATGACCACGACTATGGCATTATTCTTGGTTATACTAACGCCGGCGAGGACGAGACCTCTTCTCTGACCATTGACGAGAACGCCAATGTTACCATTGTAAACTGTGACAGAGCTAAGAGCGGCAGCTATGATGGCGGTGTCGTCTGTGGCGGAACCGATTATTTCAGCTATGTGGATACTCAGGGTGACGGCACCCGCGGCTCCGCGATCACGACAAAGGGTAAAGGCAGTGTCATGTTCTCCGTAGAAGAAAATGCGGTCTTGGACTGCCACGATAACTTCAGCGCCGGTATTTTCGCCATTACGGTGCGCTATACCTTCGATGCCGCCCCTGGTTCCCAGATTCTCATGAACTCCAACAACCAAGGTCTGAACATGAACACCGATTATGTCGGCAGCTGCACCATTACCCTGGATAACGCTACTCTGGAGACCTGCAACAACAGCTCCAACGGCATCACCGGTCAGGCTCTGCCCTATCTTTTGAATATCACGAATGATTCTGTCGTGAAATCCGACCACAATGGCGCAATCGGCATCAACAATTTCTATATCAACATTGAAGATTCCGATATTTCTGTTTCCAACAACCGCTCTCACGGCGCCACTAATGTATCTTTTACTTCTGTAAACTCCAAAGGCCATTTCGATGACAACGCCTACATCGGCCTGAATATCACCAAACTCAATGACGGTGAGACATACACCCGAATCGAGAACAGCGCCATTAGTGCCCGTGATAATGGTGGTCCCGGTATCCGTTTCTATACCGCCGGCAAAGAGACTCACATTTCTGATTCCCGTGTTTATACAGACGGCAACGGAGAGGGCGCCAGCATTTACGGATACAAAGTAAAACCTAGTGATTCCGGATATTGGGCTGGCATTGTCGGCAAAGACAAGGTTACTCTGACGAACAGCTTCGTCCACAGCGTCAGCGCCGGCGGCTATGCCCTGTACAATGACTCCACTTCACCCGCCGAGTTGAAGATCAGCGGCACAGACGTGGTTGCGCTGGACAAGACTCTGTCCCCCGCCGACATCTTTGATGACTGGAACAGCAAGGGCAACACCGGGCGCACCTATGTGACTGGCGGCAGCCTGCAAGCCAACGCTCAGGATATGACCAAGGGCTTTATTCAGAGTATGAACCAGCAGATTCCTGCCGTCGGTTCCAACACTGACAGGACCACTGTTCAGTACGCCGCACCTGTCAACACCAACGGCACCGCTCTGACCCGCTTTGACTTGAATAAGGAATTTGATCACGGCACCTCTCTGACCGAGGAGAACGACATCTACAAGTTCACCACGATCGACCCCAATCGGACTGAGAACGCCGCCTACGACTACACCTTCCGTTACAACACCAAGGGTGAGGATCTGGTCGAGGACGAGAAGGACAACGCCTATGTCTGGACCCCCGTCACCGTCATCACCTACGACGCCACCGAGGGCACCATCGCTGACGCCGCCCTGGGCACCGCCCAGAAGGGCAATGTGGTCCTGAACAGCCGCGGCGACGGCCAGGACACCATCGGCAACACCCCCGTGGTGACCACCGTCACCAACACTGATCCCGAGACCGGCGCCGAGACCTCCGAGGAGTTCTCCGACTACATTGACGCCACCGACTACACCATCTGCGGCAGCTCCATGGCTCTGTCCGAGGCCGTCTTCCCCGCCGCCTCCCGCTCCGGCTACTCCTTCTCTGGCTGGTACTACGCCAAGGGCGCTGAGAACATTGAGAAAGCCGCCCAGCTGGCAGCCACCGGCAAATTTACCGAGCTGTATGCCCTGCTCAAGTCCGACAAGGGCGCGGAACTGACTTCCGACACCCTGACCGCCGCTGACGGCGACGATGTGGAGGCCATCACCGTTTACGCCCTGTGGGACAAGAACTCCGAAGGCGGCGGCGGTCACACCGACTACTATAAGGTCACCGTCAACTACTATGATAAGGAGACCGGCAAGAAGATCGCTACCAGCTATGTCTCCGGCTCTCTCCGTGAGAACAGCCGCTACGACGTCACCGACAAGGATGCCATCTCCATCGAGGGCTACACCTACGACTCCACCACCGGCGATCCCCTGAAGGGCACCATGGACAAGGATAAGGTCATCGACGTCTGGTATGTGGCCAATGAGGAGATCCCGGACCCCGAGGTCCCCACCGATCCTGGTCAGGAGATTCCTCCCGTCGATCCTGGCAAGCCCACCGATCCCGGTCAGGAACTCCCGGACCCCGAAGTCCCCACCACTGACGTGCCCAAGACTGGCGACAGCTCCCTGCTGTGGCTCGCGGCCGCCGCCGTCTCCGGCATCGGCCTGGCTTGGCTGGCCATCGCTGACAAGAAGCGCAAAAACTTCTAAGCTTCCCTTTCTTACCAAAAACCCCGCCCGACCTTATCACAAAGGCCGGGCGGGGTTCTTTTGCAGAAATCATTAATTCAATCGGTGCAATGCCCTTTATCCGATGACTTTTCGGGCCACATCCACGCTTTCTTTGGCATCCTTGGCGTAGAAATCGGCGCCGATCTGGCCGGCGTACTCCGGCGTAAGCACCGCGCCGCCCACCACCACCTTGCAGGGCAGCTCCTCCGCCCGCAGCAGGGCAATGGTGTCGGCCATGCTCTTCAGTGTGGTGGTCATGAGGGCAGAAAGTCCCACCAGAGGCGCGCCGTGGGTCCGAACGGCTTGGGCCACGGCGGCGGGCTCCACGTCCTTGCCCAGGTCGATGACGGTGTAGCCGTAGTTTTCCAGCAGGACCTTGACGATGTTCTTGCCGATGTCGTGGATGTCCCCCTTAACGGTGGCCAGAACGATGGGGCCCTTGCCAGACTCCTGGCCGGGCTGGCCGGACAGCTGCTCCCGAATCACCTCGAAGGCGGCCTGGGCGGCTCCCGCCGACTGGATGAGCTGAGGCAGGAACACCCGGCCTGCCTCAAAGTCGGCCCCCACCTTGTCCAGGGCTGGGATCAGGATGTCATCCACCAGGGTCATGGGCGGGACGGTTTCCAGCAGCTTGCGGGCCGCGGGACCGGCCTCTCCCTTCAGGCCGGCCTCCACCACCTGGGCCAGGTCCCGCTCCCCAGCGGGGGCAGCGGCGGGTGCGGCCTTGCCCGCCGTGATGGTGGTGGACACCTGGGCGTCGCCGTAGGCGGCGATAAAGTCCCGGGCGTCCCGGTCGATGTTCATGAGCAGATGGTAGCTGCGGACAGCGGCCATCATGGAATCCACGTTGGGGTTTAGAATGGGCAGGTCCAGACCGGCGCTCATGGCCAGGGTCAGGAAATTCTGATTGACCAGAGCCCGGGCGGGCAGTCCGAAGGAGATGTTGGACACACCCAGCACCGTCTTAAGGCCCAGCTCGGCCTTGACCCGCCGAAGGGCCTCCAGAGTCTGGGCCGCTCCCTCGGGCTCCGCCGACACGGTGAGCGTCAGGCAGTCGATGTACACGTCCTCTTTCCGGATGCCGTAGAAGAGCGCCTTGTCCAAAATCCGCTTGGCAATCTCCATCCGGGCCTGGACGGTCTTGGGGATGCCGTTCTTGTCCAGGGTCAGGCCCACCACAGCGGCGCCGTACTTCTTCACCAGGGGCAGGATGGCGTCCAGCACCTCCTCGTCCCCGTTCACCGAGTTGACGATGGCCTTGCCGCAGTAAACCCGGAGGGCGCCCTCCAGCACCTTTGGGTCGGTAGAGTCCAGCTGGAGCGGGGCGTCGGTGACTCCCTGGAGGGCCTTGACCACCTTGACCATCATGTCTGCCTCGTCGATCTCGGGCAGGCCCACGTTCACATCCAGAATGTCGGCCCCCGCTCCGGTCTGGGCCAGGGCCTGGTTCAGCATGTAGTCCACGTCCCCGCGCCGCAGCGCCTCCTTCATCAGCTTCTTACCCGTGGGGTTGATGCGCTCACCGATGACCCGCACCCGGTCAACGGGGATGGTGCAGGTCCCGCTGCACACGGCGGCCGGGACGTTCCTGGGAAGCTCCCGGATGGTCCGGCCCTCTAGTGCCTTGGCCATCCGTGCGATATACTCCGGGGTGGTGCCGCAGCAGCCGCCGTAGAGCTTCACGCCCAAGTCGGTAAGCTGGGCCATGCTCTGGGCAAACTCCTCCGCCGTAATATCGTAGCCCGCCCCGCCGGGGTCGGGCAGGCCAGCGTTGGGTTTTACCGCGATGGGCAGGGTGGTCCACCGGATCAGCTTCTCCACCAGGGGGGGCATCTCCCGGGGCCCCAGCGAACAGTTGACGCCGATGGCGTCGGCCCCCATGCCCTCCAGGGTCAGGGCCACCGAGGCGGGGTCACAGCCCAGGAAGGTGCGGCCCCGCTCCTCATAGGTCATGGTGATCATGACGGGAAGGTCGCTGCACTCCTTGACGGCCAGCAGAGCCGCCCGGGCCTCCTGGAGATCGGTCATGGTCTCGATGACCGCCAGGTCCGCCCCAGCTTCCGCTCCGGCCCGGACCACCTCTTTAAAGATGTCCACGGCCTCCTCAAATTTCAGGATGCCGGTGGGCTCCAGCAGCTGTCCGATGGGACCGATGTCCAGAGCCACCAGCGCCCGGCCCCCGGCGGCCTTTTTGGCCGCGGCCACCGAGGGAGCCACCACCTCCGCCACCGTTTTCCCGGTGCGGCGCAGCTTCTCCCGGTTGGCTCCAAAGGTGTTGGCATACAGGATTTGTGCCCCGGCCTCCGCATAAGCCCGGTGGATGTCCTCCATCCAATCGGGGTGGTCCAGGGCGGCCAGCTCGGGGGCCTCGCCCAGAGTCAGGCCCTTGGCCTGGAGCATGGTGCCCGTGCCGCCGTCCAAAATCACGGGGCCGGGGATCTTTAGCAATTCACGAAATTCCACAGTGTCCACCTGACTTTCGATACTGACAGCCGTCATGGGCGGGACAGCCCAGGCAGCTGCGGATGGTCTTCTCAATGGGCCCGTCGGCCACCCCCAGGATGGCGGTCACCGATTTGCGCGGGAGCAGAATGTGGCTGGCGCTGGCGGTGAGGCCCACCCGGCGTGGGGCGTCCAGCAGATCCAGCAGGTCGTTTTGCAGGGAGAGGGGCAGGTCCCCGTAGCCGGGACTGAACCGGAAGGGGAAGGCGCAGCCCGGAAACATCCCCTGGAGCTCCTCCTCGATCTGGTCGCACACCTCCTCCACCGCCGCAGCGGCGGCGCAGTCCAGGGCCAGCGCCTTGGCCATATCGCCGCTCTCCGCCCGGCGGATCAGTGCGTCCGCCCCGGCGGACAAAGTGGCGCAAAACAGGACCGCGCGGCGGCAATCCTGTAAATGCGCCTTGATGTCCCGGCCGGGCAGCAGCAGGCCGCAGCTCAAGCGGACGCCGCCCTCCTCCGGAGTCAGTTCAAAGACCCGGTAGGACCAGCGGGGCTGAACCGCCCTGAGCACCTGCGCCGCGCAGTCTTCCGCCAGAGCACGAGTGGCCGGGTCCGCTTTGTCCGGTGGACAGCCCATGTACCGCAGGACCTCGTCAATGTTCAGTTTTGAAAGGGTGATTGGCATGGATAGCCTCCCGATTCGCGCTGGGGCAGCTGTGCGCTATCCCTTACAGCAGTATGATTCCCGCCTCGTCGCAGGCCTTGATGTTGGCCTCGCCCCAGAGAGAGCTCTGCACCTCGCCGATGTGGACCTTGTTTCCCATCCGGCATAGCCGGATGGGGGCCCTTTGAATGGAAATCCTCGGGCGAAATGAATTCGCCCTCCGGAAATTCTCCGCTTCGCTCCGAATTTGCGGCGCAGGGGCGCCGCTCCCCGCTGCGCGGGGCCTGGGCAAGGCCCACTCGGCGCTTACAGCAGTACGATTCCCGCCTCTTCGCAGGCTTTGATGTTGGCCTCGTCCCAGAGAGAGCTCTGCACCTCGCCGATGTGGGCCTTGCCCAGGAGGAGCATGGAGACCCGGGACTGACCGATGCCGCCGCCCATGGTCAGGGGCAGCTCGCCGGCCAGCAGCATTTTGTGGAAGGGCAGCTCCCGGCGGCTGTCACAGCCGGCCAGGGTCAGCTGGCGGTCCAACGCGGCGGGGTCCACCCGGATGCCCATGGAGGACAG
>Ga0129309_1000820_pt1 | contig 19981 bp, 21 predicted proteins | sample L1105metagenome_FD_94439 | JGI IMG/M metagenome (GOLD analysis project Ga0129309, IMG submission 94439) | Ring-tailed lemur group fecal microbial communities from Wisconsin, USA - L1105 metagenome | ecosystem: Host-associated > Mammals > Digestive system > Large intestine > Fecal | place: USA...
CATATTCATCAGTTCTCTTATTTAAAATAGTTGAACACAAAGAACCTACTAATCTATCTCCATGGACTTCCACAATATCAACGCCAGCTTCATATGCACGTTTCACACAAGCTCCCATCTTTTCCAATATCGTATTCAATTGTTCTTCTGTGACTTCACTAATATAATGTAACATATCATGATGTAGTTTGGCACGAGCTGCTTGCATATCACCTTTTCTAAACAATTCTGCCAAGGCATCAACATCATATTCTGGATGGAATAATTGAATTCCTAATTTACAATCATATTCATGTAATGCTTCAGCAAGATTTTTATAAGCTTCAATTTGTCCATCATGGAATAATTTTGGTGTTGGTGAAACGGTATTAACAGGTGCAACATCCCCTAAAACAATATAAGCCACTCCACCTTCAGCAATTCTCTTATAAAAATTAAAACTTTGTTTTCCAATCGATCCATCTCTTTCTTCATATCCCGTTGTCATTGGCGGAAACATGATTCTGTTCTTTAGTGTGATTTTTCCTACTTGAATTGGTTCTAATAATTTCATACTTTCATCTTCTCCTTCATCATATTCTTTAACTTTGTTAAAATTTTATCAATATTATGATAGCACTTACACATATATAAAACATACGTTTTCAATGAAAAAACATATACTTTTTCATATTATTGAGTATGATAAATAAAAACCGACTTCAAAGTTGGTCATTGATTCAAAAGAAAATCCCTAGATATAAGTATTTTGATTTGATGGATTGTTTCCCTTAAAACATAACATCCATCCAATTTAACAACATACATTGATAAAAAATCATCTCATTCATGACTATCAAAATAATATAAGATGTATTTTCATGTATATATAATTCTAATCTTGATACAAATAGAAACAATCCCAAAAGCTATATTAAAAAAATCTATAAACATAAAATGATCATAAGCCTCATGTTGAGAAATAAAAAGACATGTTTTCACTTTCACATTATGAATGATTTTTAAACTTAATAAGCAATCAAATATGACATTCCCTGTATGAATAATCATATTTTGCTTTATCAAAACAGACTTATATTGTTGTAATATCTGTTGTGCTTTATCAATTTTATGATTTTCAAGTAAATGATTAATATGAAAAATAACATAAAATAAGTGATGATCTATCGCATTCATTTCATTTTTTATATTCTTTAACAAAGTCATTTTCTCATCATTATATTGACGTAATTGATACGCCTTCACATATTCCAAATATTCATTATATATACCATTTTTGATATACACAAGTTATTTATGAATTTGTGATTCTATGTATAAAATATTTCCTGTCAATACTCTACATTTTATCCAATTTTTCTTCTATCAATTAAAAAAAGCAGAGAACTTTTTAGGTTACCTGCTCAAGAATACAACTATAATAGTCATTCTTCAATTTTTCACCGTTTTAGCACCACATTTTAGTTTGTTGGGATAATGCAGAACCCTTATAAATGGGTATTTAAGACGTTTCGACTGTTTACATTTCGGGCAGTATAAGGAAGAATTCTTTATGAAGGTATCCTCTCTTATTCTGCCACAAGTTTTGTTACCGCAGATGGAGTCTAAAATCCATTTACTCATTATCGTTCACAAAAACACTACACATCCAGTCATTAAATTTATCAGGTTCTTCAAATTGCGGATAATGTGCTGAATTCTCAAACACAACCATTTCGTGTATCTCCTCTCCAGTTAGACTGTTTAAGTAGTTTTTTGCCGCTTTAGGAGAGGTCATACCGTCGTATGCTCCCATAACAAAATAGACAGGAATATCCAGCTTGGTTACAATCTCTGTAATGGGATTATTTAACGCTTCCAATATCAATGTGTCTTGATATTTGATCGATGCCGTGTAAAGACGAATAGCATCTATCAGATTATACTCTGTACCAAAGAAATAGCCCAACCAATAGTCAGCATTATCATTTATTTGCCTTGCTGCAAAACCATATTTGCGCACATAATGTCTGGGGGTGATTTCTTCACCATTTGAAATAGAATCAGTCAATGCACGCAACTTTGCCGCATCATCCTTGTTGCCTGCTTTTTCAGCCGCTTCTATGCATAATTCCAGCCCATCTAGCTCGCTTTCGATTGTATCAGACATCTGACCTATTCCGATATAGGCAAGGTACATTTCAGGATGCTGTGAAGCAGCCATTGTCCCAATATATGTACCATAAGAGTGACCAATCAGGATGACCTTCTCTTTATGCAAATATGTCGATATATACTGTGTAAACGCAATCAAATCATCCACATGAGTAGAAGCAGTTACATCAGAATAGTCTTTGCCGAATTCATATGATTTTCCGCTGCCACGTTGATCGTAATGAACGACTGTAAAATTCTCCTCAAGGGTACTTTGATATTTTCTCGCATAGGGTATTTCGGAACAGCATGGACCGCCATGGACAAAGAGAACAACTGGATTGTCTTTGTCTTTCCCACGAATCATCATTTCAATATTTGCTCCGTTGATTTCTACCTTTCGTAATTCACTGATACTGTTATCACTTTTTATTTTGGGTGTCCATGTGGGAGCAAATAATTCAATAATGAGAACGAAAACGAATATAATGACAATAATTCTTATCAATTTTATAACTTTCTTTTTCATGAAATCTCCTTGTTATGTCAAAATAACGACTTTTATCATCACAGAAAATGGCTTAGCCAAGTTACAAAGCATCGGAAAAATCACCGCTATTGTGGAGATTTTTACGGAGGATCCCTTACTGTGTTCGTACTTACTTTATGATGTCTTCATTATATCATACGAATATAAATTTTTACCTGCTTTTATAAAGTTAGCAGCAAAGAGTTTTCCCATATAAAATCACTCCATCTATATAGTCTATCATTTTATCAGCTTTCCTTCGTTAAAATAATAAATATTTTCTCTCTTATATCAGCATTTAGAAGCAAAACGTTCCTTTTCCATACTATATCCATTGAATAAATGCTGTTTTATCATCACTGTTATACCCAGCCTTTTTGTAAAAATTCAACGTGCTTTCTTTTTTAGAACCTGTAAGTAGCATCATTTTATAACAGTTTTCTTTTATGGCCATTTCTTTTACATAATTTAAGCATTTTGTCGCCAGTCCTCTATTTCTGTATCGCTCATCGGTTATCACATTTTCAACCAAAGCATATGGCTGCTGTTTGTGTGTCAGATTTGGAATAATGACACAGACACAGGAAGAGACAATTTGCCCATTTTCTTGTGCAACGATCACATGGTGGTTTTTATCCTGTAAAATAACATCCCAAATTTGTAATAGTTCAGCAGTCTCTTCTGGCATAGGATTATTATGTAACTGCATATATAACTTTAATAAACTCGCTAAATCATCTTTTACAGCTTCTCGAATCATAAATAACCTCCATTTTTATAGCTCGCTTTATTCATCATAAATTTCTTTTTTATCACTTCAATCAATATGATATGATCCTATTTTAAAAGTCATACACAATAACGACACCATGTTCAAGGGAAAACTCTGCTGCCTGCCAAAGAATTGAAAAAGCAAATTTTGCTAAAGATTCTGTATTATAAACCTTGTTTATCGCAATGCTTTGATATCCCTCTTCTTGACTCAATGTTGCATCAACAGGATAACCTTCTGTTGTACTCCAAGAAATAATTGTCTTTCTATCCGCATGCCATTCAAAAGAATTATATCTTTCCAGTTCAGCAAGAAGCAAGGAACTTGTCGTCAGTGGACTTTTTTCTGCATTCGGTAAAACATAGTCAAAAATGATGTTCTGATGAATAGGAAGCCACCATCCGTTTCCGTCAAAGAGTGTCAACATAAAATCCTTTGTTTCAATAAATTCTTTGACAATAGGATGTTCATAAATATTCAAGCCTTTTTCTATTGTCTCGGGAACTTCTTTGTTGCTATATTTTGCTGCAATATAAAGCAATAAGGCATTTAAAGCATCCCAATCAATTTTATCAGTATAGTAAGGAGTCACATCATGATCTTCATTCCATAATGGTCGAGGTTCTAAACCAAGGCCATTAACAATATTGTCACGCCATTGAATAACAATATGATAAGTTTCATCAATAGAAAGTTCTTCCTCTGGTTCGGGTTGATAACGAAAAGTTTGAAATTTCATACCATTCGCTTCAGCAAACTGTTGTGTCACTGTTTTCCAATTGTGAGTATAATATCGTGTTAATGTTCCAGCATATATATCAAGTCCCATATTTTCCTCCTTTTTTCTGTGTTTCATTATTTTATTCATTATACAACAAACAGCCAAACAAGTATAGCTGGATTTTATGGCAGCAATATGCGAAGTGACACGCTCTTTTGCCATTATCAACTGACTAAATACTGAATAAAATTGTCGTTGATGAGAGAAAGTCTCTTTTGATGGAGTAACAATAAAATTCATTAAAATGATATATATAATATTTTTAAGCAGATAATCAATGATAAAAAAACACTTATTATATCAAGCTATGATTATTCACTTTATACAAATTAAAAAAGCATTATGCAAAAAGAAGAACATAATGAAGATATTTCAAGTTATGCAAATCATACATAGAAACCATGAATCATTGTGTCGTATTCCAATAGAACAATATGTTTGTTTTATTCCTGTTGATATCTTTGATACAGCTTTAGCTCAATAAGCAACCGCTTTTCTCTTATTTATATGGTATAAAGATAATCAGGAAGATGAGACAATGTCAATTGGTCCCCAACTTAAGAAAGCCATAATATCAACTCCATCTTTCACACATTCTTTCACTTGTTCAATATGTTGTTTTAAATACTCGATACGATATGGATTATGTATCTTGCCATTTTCAACTTCATCTAAAGTTCCTAATCCATTTTCAGCAATCATTAATGGTTTTTGATATCTATCCCAATATTGAGAAAGACAATTATATAAACCTAAAAGATCAGCATGCTAGTCCCAACGTATTAATGTTCAATATGGATTTTGTTTCATGCTTATCTAAATCAACAATCATAGTTGAATAATAAGCAGTTGTAAAGAAATCAAAGGTATAAGATATATTGTTGAAGTCATTCTCCATTTCCATCTTCCATGATGATTTCAATATGATTATCGAAGGAGCTGTTTCTGTGAGTGATTATCATCTTGATTGTATTTCGGCTGATTTAGAGTTTGAGACAGATTATGTTGTGATTCATCCAATACTTACTGAAGATGACTATCAAAATATTTTTCGAGCAATCACTCAAATCACTCGTAAAAAATATCATTCACTTTTAAAAGAAAGTTTGTTAACATTTTCTGATGAAAAACTTTTCTATAAAAATGCTCATTTTCAAAACAGAGCAGAAGCTATAGAAATAATGAGTCAAAATATTGTGGATATGGGCTTAGCTCATGATGATTTATATCAAAATGTCATGGCTCGAGAATATATGTCAAGCACTGCCTTTGGAAATGTGGCAATACCCCATTCACTTTCTAGAAATGCTAAACATAATTTTATAAGTGTTGCCATTTGCCAACAACCTCTTTCATGGACATCAGACCATAGTATTCAATTAATTGTTTTTATTGGAATCAGCAAAGAATCACGTAAACTTTTTTCTGATATATTTCAAGAGCTTATTGAAGTGCTGAGTCAGCCATCCTATGTTAAAAAATGACTCACTTGTGAAAGTTATCATGACTTCATTGAGATGATCACACAAATGATTGAATAAAATATTTAAAAAAGCTGTAACAAAATAGAGTCAATCATACTCTAAAAAGTTTCAGCTCTTTTTTATCTATTCATGGTTTTCTTGTATTCTCTAGGACTCATACCAACAACCTGTTTAAATGCTTTAGAAAGATGATATGCTGATGAATAACCAAGCTCTTGAGCAACTTCTGTTACAGTCTTATTAAGTAAAAAACGATTTTGTGCGTATTGAATTTTTTGTTTATGAATATATGTTGCGGGTGGTATATTTAAAACATTTGTAAATGCTTTATATAAAACACTTGTTGAGACTCCTAATGCTTGAGACATCATGGTTAATCTAATAGGTTCAAACAAGTGATTTTGAATATAAATAATAGCTTCGTTGACAAGCTGAATATATGGTGAGTCAACAATCTCTATATAACTGTCTTTTCCTCTTTTTAATTGTACTCGCATCATTTGCACAAGTAAGCGAATAAGAGCTGAAGTAATAATACTTGAATAGCCAATTTCTTTTCTTTCTGCTTCTAAATAAACCCGATCGAGCATGACTGTATAATCAACCATTTCATGTGGTTCTATGAGATGTCCATGCTTAGTGAGTAATGAAAAAAATTGATGTTTTAAGTAGATGGGCTCTATATCAAAATGAAAATAATAATATGAGTAAGTCTTATATCCTTCATTAATAGATGTGTTCAATTGAAAAGGTTCTAAAATAAGGAAACTGCCTGGTTGACAACAATATTTTTTGTTTCCAACCATTGTTGTTGATCCTCCTTCTCGATAACAAACAATTTCTATATCATTAGAAATATAACTTGCCTTCGTATCTTTAGAAGATGTCCATCTCCCAAAACTATGTATCTGAAAAGTCATTTTCCCTAACATTTCTGTTAACTCATCAGTTTCAAAAGGAATATATTGATTTTGTGTTTCGATATACATAACATCACCCTAACTTCATTTTACTCAAAAAGAAAAGACGCTGCAATAGCAACGTCTTTAACATTTATTATTTTTTAGCTTTAGGAGCTTCTTTAGCATATTTAGATTCATAATCATAAATAGTTCTTAAGATAGCTTCCATATCTTTAACCATAGGCATTCTTGGGTTAGCTGGAGTACATTGATCTTCATATGCATTCATAGCAATTCTATGAACTGATTCTTCCCAAGCAGCTTTATCAATTCCTTGAGATTTCACATTGTAAGCTCCACCAACACTTACCCATAATTTTTCAACTGCTTCAGCGAACATTTCAACACCTTCAGCAGGAGTCTTTGGATTTAATCCAATCAATTGAGCTAATTCCATATATTTAATATCAGCTTTATAATTTTCAATCTTAGGCCAAATATTTAACTTAGTTGGAATAGTACCATTGTATCTAATAACATGTGGTAATAAGATACCATTAGTACGACCATGAGGAATATGCCATTCTCCACCAATCTTATGAGCCATTGAGTGGTTCATACCTAAGAAAGCATTTGCGAATGCCATACCTGCGATAGTTGCAGCATTATGCATTTTTTCTCTTGCTTCTGGGTCATTTTTACCATTCTTAACTGATCTTTCTAAGTAATCAAATACTAATTTAACTGCTTGTTTAGCCCATCCATCAGTGTAGTCAGAAGCTAAGATAGATACATAAGCTTCAATAGCATGAGTTAATACGTCAATTCCAGTATCAGCAGCAATTGATCCAGGCATACTCATCGCAAATTCTGGGTCAACGATAGCTACAGTTGGAGTTAATGCATAGTCAGTCAATGGATATTTCTTGTTTGCTTTCTTATCAGTGATAACCGCAAATGGAGTCACTTCTGATCCAGTTCCTGAAGTTGTTGGAATACAAATTAATCTTGCATGTTTACCTAATTCTGGGAACTTGAATGCACGTTTTCTAATATCCATGAATTTTTGTTTGATATCATCAAAGTTAACTTCAGGATGTTCATACATTAACCACATAACTTTTGCAGCATCCATTGAAGAACCTCCACCTAAAGCAATGATAACATCAGGTTGGAATTTTCTCATCAATTCTACACCTTCGTATACTGTATCAATACTTGGATCTGGTTCTACATCAAAGTATAATTCGATATCAACTTTATTACGTCTTCTCTTGATTGCATCTTCAATTTTTGCAACATAACCAAGGTTATACATACCTCTGTCTGTTACGATCATGGCTTTTTCCATGTATTTCATATCTCTTAAATATCTAATTGAATTTCTTTCAAAGTAGATTTTTGGAGGAAGTTTAACCCATTGCATATTGTTGTTACGTCTCCCTATTCTCTTAATATTTAATAAGTTTACTGCACTTACGTTGTTAGATACAGAGTTATGTCCATAAGATCCACATCCTAATGTTAATGAAGGAATGAACGCATTATAAACAGACCCAATACCACCAAATGTAGAAGGAGCATTTTCGATAACACGAATAGCTTTACATTTTAAACCAAATTCTACTGAAATATCATGATTTTGTGTATGAATAGCAGCAGAGTGTCCTAAACCATTAAATTCAACCATTGCAGCTGATTTAGCAATACCATCTTCAGTTGAAGAAGCTTTTAAAACAGCTAATACTGGAGATAATTTTTCTCTTGTTAATGGTTCATTAGGTCCAACTTCTTTACATTCAGCAAGTAAAATTTGAGTATCTTCAGGTACTTTGATTCCTGCTTGTTCAGCAATCCAAGCTGCTGGCTTACCTACAACAACAGGCACAACACCTTTTTCTCTATCTGGGAACATAAAGTTTTCAAGTTTTGTTTTTTCTTCTCCATTAACCCAGTATACCTTAAAACGACTAATTTCTTCTTTAAATTCTTTGTAAATTTCATGATCAACGATAGCTGCTTGTTCAGAAGCACAAATCATACCATTATCAAATGATTTTGATAAAACAATATCATTAACTGCTCTCTTTAATACACAGCTCTTTTCAACGTATGCAGGAACGTTACCAGCACCTACACCTAAAGCAGGTTTACCACAAGAGTAAGCAGCCTTAACCATTGCATTACCACCAGTTGCTAAAATAGTTGCAACACCTGGATGATTCATTAATGCAGTTGTCGCATACATTGATTTCATTCCTAACCATTGAATACAGTTTTCAGGAGCACCAGCAGCAATTGCAGCATCTCTTACAACTTTTGCTGCCATAACTGAACATTCATATGCAGATGGATGGAATGAGAAAATAATAGGGTTTCTTGTCTTTAAACAAATTAATGATTTGAAAATAACTGTAGAAGTTGGATTTGTTGTAGGAACGATACCACAAACAACACCAACTGGTTCAGCAATTTCAGTGATTCCAGTCAATGGATCTTCATTAATAATACCAACTGTTTTTAAGTGACGAAGATTGCTTGTAACATATTCGCAAGCAAATAAGTTTTTAACAGCTTTGTCTTCAAATACACCTCTACCAGTTTCGTTAACTGCAGCTTCAGCTAAAATTCCGTGTGCATCTAATCCAGCAACAGAACATTTTGCGACGATGTAGTCAACAGCATCTTGATCAAATGATTCAAATTTTTCCAAAGCTACCAAAGCTTTTTGTACTAAATCATCGACATGTACGTCAATTTGTTCATTAGTCCATTCAACTTTTGGAGCTTCTTGTTTTACAGCTTTTTTTTCTGCCATTTTTTTCCCTCCGAAATATTTATTATTCTATGTCTTAAATATACTATATTCCATGTGAAAAAACAAGCAAGACCGTACAAAAAATAAAAGAAAAGGGCTTTCACATATTCTGAAAACCCTTTCTCTTTCTTTCCCTTTTCATCTCATATTTTTACTTTTCCAATATTTAAAAGTTATAAAATATAAACAAGATATCCAATATAAGAAAGCAACATAATGAACGCTCCAAAACGTCTTAATTGATGATTTTTATCAATAAAAATCATAAACATAACAATTGCTCCAATTGAAATCAACCCATCAACAACAAAGTTACTCGCAAAAGGAATACCCTGAGGAGTAACCAAAGCAGCTGTTCCTAATACAAATAAAATATTAAAAATATTACTTCCAATAATATTACCTATCGCAATATCTGTTTTTCCTTTAAAAGAAGCATTAACAGAAGTCACCAATTCAGGTAAAGATGTTCCAATAGAAACAATTGTTAATCCAATAATACGATCACTGACCCCAAAAGATTTTGCAATTTCACTTGCCGCATCAACTGTGACTTGACTTCCCACAACAACACAAATCATTCCTAAAACAATCATAACAATGAGCTTCCACAAACGATCATCTTCATCTAATTCAGGAACATCATCAATCGCACTCTCATCACCCTGTTTTGACAAACGATAAAGATAAAACAAAAACAACAAAAAGAAAGCCCATAAAATCACACCATCGAGATGTGTAATACTGCCACCAAAATAACCCAATAATAACAAAACAACAGTAATGACAATCACAAAAGGTGTTTCAATCACATACGTATTTTTTTTGACAACCAATGTTCCAATAATTCCAGAAAGTCCTAAAATCAATAAGACATTAGCAATATTACTCCCAATAATATTTCCAATCGCAATACCTGCTGTTCCTTTAAAAGCTGATGCTATACTCACAGCTGCTTCAGGTGCACTTGTCCCAAAGGCTACAATTGTTAACCCAATGACAATTTGAGGTATATGTAGCATTGCAGCAACTTTAGAAGCACCTTCTACAAAAACATCCGCTCCTTTCATCAATAATATAAAACCAACAACCAATAATACCAAATTCAATAACATACATTTTCTCCTTTCTTCCAACAAAAAAAGACCTATTTATCCCACATAAAAATGTGAAATAAAGGTCTTGCTAACCACTTATGTGTCCATTCTATCCGGTTAAATAACGTGATGACGAATAGAATACGAAGAAGCTACTCCCCTTTAACAATAAGTAGTATAACACAAATCTTAATGATTGCAAGAAAATTCTTTTACCATTATTCGACAAACGAATCATCTAAACCAATTTTTGTTCTCACTTCTGCATCAGAAAGTCCTTGGCATGATTCCATCAAATCTATTTCCTTTTCTAAATCAGATAAACTCTTTTGATTAAATTGTAAATTTATAACTGATATTTCCATTCCCAATGTTTCTTGAAAGTCTTCATCACTATAGTATGTCATTTTTTCTTCACAGATATAACCTTGAGAATCAATTGTTATCTCACTCATATAATATTCTATATCATTTATATCGACATCTTCATATTTAACTTTCAAAGTCAAGATAATTGTATTTTCTTGATCCTTTCTTGTCACATCAAGCAACTCATAACCTTCTTTTTGACTCAAATCCTGACACATTGAAGGATAACTTTCAGCATAATCATTCATTATTTCATACTCATAAATACCATCTTCATTCATGAATAAAGAATGAAAATCGTTGCCAGATACAATATTATAATTAAGCATTGAACTTGTGCCATCATAATACAAGGCTTTTGTTACAACTGCAAAAACACTTTCCTCTTTAAAATATTCCAGTTCAGATTGACTCATATCATCTTTGATAATACTTTTATAATAAGTTACATTCTGATTAAAATAATCAATTGCTGCCAAATATGTCTCTTGACCATTCATACCTTCATATAATTTCTTTTCTGTTTCCTCTTGTGATTGTGATATATCTTTCTGAGTTCCTGTTCCACATCCAACTAAGCATAAACATGCCAAAACCAATAACAACCTCTTTATCTTCATATTTTCCTCCATATTTATTCTTAGTTAGTTTACTCTTATTATTTCTAAAATGTCAATATTTTTCATCCAAATAATAAATAATTATCCACAAAATGATAATAAATATCGTTTATCAGCACGAAAATGAAAAAGAGAAGCTCTTTTTCAGAAAACTTCTCTTAATATCATTATTTTTCTTAACAATTAATCTAATGCAGCAATCATAGCTTTATATGAATCTTCTACTAAAGAAGCTCCACCAACTAATGCTCCATCAATATCAGGTTGTTCTAATAAAGCTTTTAATCCTTCAGGTTTTACAGATCCACCATATTGAATTCTCACTTCATCAGCTACTTCTTGTCCATATAATTCAGCAACAACACTTCTGATATATGCACAAACATCTTGAGCAATTTCATTTGTTGCAGTTTTACCTGTACCAATAGCCCATACTGGCTCATAAGCAATGACAACTCTACTTGCGCATTTAGGACATACATCTTTAAATGCAGCAACAGTTTGAGTTTTCACAACATCTTTTGTAATTCCAGCTTCGTATTGTTCTAAAGTTTCACCAACACAAACGATTGGAGTTAAATCATTCTTTAAAACTTGTAACATTTTGGCATTGACTGTTTCATCAGTTTCAGCAAAATATTGTCTTCTTTCAGAGTGTCCTAAGATGACCCATTCAACACCGATTTCCTTTAACATAGCAACGCTTACTTCACCAGTATATGCACCACTATCTTTAAAATGACAGTTTTCAGCAGCAACGATTAAATTTTTTGCATCAGCTTTCGCAGCTTGTAAAGCTAAATAAGGAGTTGCAATTCCCCATTGTGCTTTATCATTGCAAGCACCATCAACTGCAGCAACAAAAGCCTTTGTTTCTGCAATTGTTTTATTCATTTTCCAGTTTCCTACGATAATTGGTTTTCTCATTTTCATAATCTCCCTAATTATTTATCATCAATAGCAGCAATACCAGGTAATACTTTACCTTCCATGTATTCTAATGAAGCTCCTCCACCTGTAGAAATGTGAGAAACTTTATCTGCATATCCTAATTTCATAACAGCAGCAGCACTATCTCCACCACCAATGATAGTATTAGCACCTTCTAAGTTAGCTAATGCTTCACATACAGAGATTGTTCCTTTAGCGAATGTATCCATTTCAAATACACCCATTGGCCCATTCCAGATAACTGTTTTTGCACCTTCTAATGCAGCTTTGATATTTTCAACTGATTTAGGTCCAATATCTAATCCCATATAACCTTCAGGAATATCTCCTTCAACAACTTTAATATCTCCTTCTTCAGAGAAGGCATTATTCACAACTGCATCAACAGGTAACAATAATTTATCTCCTGCTTTTTCAATTAATTCTTTAGCGATTTCAATTCTATCTTCTTCTAATAAAGAATTTCCAACTTCAAAACCTTGAGCTTTAGCAAAAGTATAAGACATACCTCCACCAACGATAACTTTATCAGCAATCTTTAATAAGTTTTCAATAACTAAAATCTTATCAGAAACTTTAGCTCCACCTAAAATCGCAACCATTGGTCTTTCAGGATTACTTACAGCTTTTCCGATATAAGCAATTTCTTTTTCTACTAAGAAACCAGCAGCTGATGGTAAATGAGCAGGAATTCCAGCTGTAGAAGCATGAGCTCTATGTACTGAACCGAATGCATCTTCTACGAATACATCCCCTAATGATGCCCAATAAGCACCTAATTCAGGATCATTTTTACTTTCACCTTTTTCATAACGTGTATTTTGTACTAAGATCACTTGACCATTATTTGCTTCTTTAACAGCAGTTTCAAGTTCTGCTCCTCTTGTACAATTTACAAATTGAACATCAACTCCTAATAATTCAGATAATCTTGGAGCAACAACAGCTAAATCATTTTTAGCTTTGTCTTCTTCAGTTTTTACCTTTCCTAAGTGAGAGAATAATACAATTGCTTTAGGTCCTTGTTCTAATAAATATTTTAGAGTTGGTAAAGCAGCCACAATTCTGTTATCATTTGTAATTTCTCCAGTTTCTTTGTTTCTAGGTACGTTGAAGTCAACACGAACTAAAACAGTTTTTCCAGCGACTTCAATATCTTTGATTGTTTTTTTATCCATTTTCACATTCCTCCATGCTTGAATTATACCATTCTTAAGAGTCATTTTCAATTATTTCTTGTCATATGTGAATCATTTATCATGTCTAAATCATTCACTTAAAATTTCACCTTCATTCAAAAGAAAAAAGACTTTTTACAAGTCTTCATCCCATTCATTTTCGTGAATATAATCAGTAATATATTGCTCAACACTTTCATAAGGAATATTCAACAAAAGAGACATCTCACTATATAAATAAAGTTTCGCAAGATGACTATAGTTTTTTTCAAATGGGAAAGATTTATGCATTTTTCTTCGCATATATTCCGTTTTAATCACTTTGATCCATTCTACTTCATCATATTTTGACATTGCTTCTTGATAAAATTCTTCATAAACTTTAGCGTTTGGAGCCTGAATCGTTAAAATAAATTCAATTCTTTCTAAAAGCTCCATCACGTCCTTTTGAGAACATATTTCTCTGATAATTTCCTCATCATTGAGGTTTTCCTTCTCATGTGTCAAAATATTCCGATAAATCTGATGATCACTTTTTTCAAAAACACCCTTATCCTTCACAATAACATATTTTTTCATAAGAATGTCTTCTTCCTTTCTTCAACATCTATTTCTTTACAAATAAAAGGAACAACTTCATCTAATTCAATATTCAAAACATAGGCAAATTCATGATGTAAGATTTTTTCAGCTTCATTCAAAATCTTCTCATCAGTTGCATGAAATTTTTTCCCTAACGCCTTAAGTTCTTGTTGATGTAAATAAAGTGTACGAATGAGCTGTATAAGATCCTGTCGAGTTCCATTCTTCAAAATATCTCGATATTTTTCTTTTCTTATATTGTCATTTTGAATCCATGGCAAAAGTTCCTCTGACATATTATGAAGAAGACTCATAATTTCTTCTACTGACAATATCTTTTTCATTTTCATAAGCAATTCTTGATTATCAACAGGAACATACACTGTTGATCCCTTTGCATAAACGGGCTTCAAAACATAATATTCTATTTCCTTTCCCTTAAAAGAACGTGTCATCATATCAACAATTTGGCAAACCCCTTCATTTCCATATAAAACCATTTCATTCACTTTATACATTTTCTATCTTTCCTTTCTCATAAAAAAGGTGCTGTTGACCAACTGGAATTACGTTTGGACAACAACACGTTGATATAATATATTATAACATTTTTTAAGAAAAAATGTTATAAGCAAATTTCAGCAAATTGCATATTCTATTATAGGTGATCGTATGAACAAGAGCATAAAACCTCAAGATATTTATCAAATCATTGATAATGACTATTATTTTATAGATTTAAGAGATCGATTTCAGTTTGAAAAATTACATCTTAAGAACTTTATCAATATTCCTTATGAAGACTTATCAAATCATCAACTCCTTCACAACAAACCAATCATATTGATTTGTTATAGTGGGGAAAAAGCTAAAGAAATAGCAGAAAGTTTATCAAAACAAAATTATCAGGCTTACTATATTGAAGGTGGCTTTCAAGCTTACCTAAATAAACCTCACTTAAAATATTTTTAACAATATTCATTTATCTTTATTTCTTCAATTCATAGTTTCATAAACTATGATTTCAACTTCAATATCCTTTCATTGACAAGAAACTTTTTATTTAGGGTTTGATAATGATGAAAAATATGTTATTATAGAAATAGGTGTAATACTCCAAAAAATAGAACAATATTTTAATGTATTACTCCACTTAAGTGAAATATGATGTAAGGAGGAAGGAAATGAAAACAATTGACTTTTATTATGTCAGACATGGAGAAACAATATTTAACGTCATCAACAGATCTCAGGGATCATGTGATAGTCCTTTAACGTCACAAGGTATCCAGCAGGCCAAGCAATGTGCTAAACATTTAAAAGCATTTCACTTCGATAAGGCTTTCTGCTCTACTTCTGAAAGAGCGATTGATACTGCCGAAATAATACTCAAAGATCGAAATGTTCAGCTTATACGACTAAAGGGTTTAAAAGAGATGTCTTTTGGTTTGCTTGAGGGTTCAAAGAATGATGATTTATCTTCTCCAATGAGTCAATGTTGGATAAACAAAGATTTTACGGAATATGGTGGAGAAAACAGAGAACAATTTAAACAAAGAATTCAAGAAACATTTTCACAAATTGTTGAAAGTTGTTCTGATAATGAAAGTTGTTTGATTGTCAGTCATAGAGGATATTTCTACTATATGTTAGAAGCTTTGTTTGGAGAAAATCTTGATCTCTTAGAAAAAGAGAAGCCAAACATACTTAATGATTTAATTCCTAATGCATCAGTTGCTCAATTTCAATTTAAAGATGGAAAATGGATTTTATTAGAACTGCCAAAGGCAAAATAAGGAGGAATAGTTGATGGGATTTTTTTCAAAATTAAAAAAAGAAGAGAAAAAGTACAATGATACAGATATCGTAGCGATAGCAAATGCAACCATTGTACCAACAGAGAATATTCATGATCCAGTATTCTCAAAAGAGCTTTTAGGACAAACAATTGCTTTTGAATTAAAAAATGATGTGATTGTCTCACCTTGTAACGGAATTTTAGAAGTGATGTATCCAACTGGTCACGCTTTTGCAGTTCGTAGAAAAGATGGTATGGGAATCCTTGTTCATGTTGGAATCAATACTGTTAATCTTAAAGGAAAAGGATTTAAGCTTTATGCAAAGCAAGGCGATGAAGTGAAAGCTGGACAAAAGCTATTATGGATTGATACAGAACTTATCAAAGAAGCTGGCTATGATTTAACAACAATGTTAATTATTACAGAACAACTTCATGAAGGAGAAAAAGTCCAATTGACTTGTCAAGGCACTGTCTCTAAAGGTCAAGTGATAAATTCATGAAATATCGTTTTATATGAACAAAGTCAAAAGGAAGAAATGAATATATTGTTCTTAGCTATATATTCACATCTTCCTCTTTTTTACTTTATATAAATTTATGTTTTATAGTTTTTTTAAGATATCTGCCATATCTAATAAAACTTCTTCTGCTTGAGGTAATACCCCCATTTTTTCCATAAATCCATGATCACAACCAAGATATCTTAAAGAACGAACCTGAACTCCTGATTCAATTGCACGTTTCACAAAAATATCTGAGCTTATTCGTAAATAATCATATTCACCACAAACCACTGTCATAGATGGTAACCATGATAAATCATCGCATGATAAAATAGAGACAATTGGCTCATCTTTAGATATTTTCCCTTGCAAATAAAGATCTCCGCTACTACCACTAAAACGAATACGATCTATACGATTTTTTGCATAAATCTCATGTTCTGCAATCACAGGAAATAAATCATCTGAATAAAAGTCTTCATATTTTCCAAAGTTTGTATCAAAGACAGCATAATATTCATAAGCATAGTGAATGTGATGCAACTCTTTATCTAAAAATAAGCATGAGTTCGTTAATCCACCACCAGCACTATCTCCACCTACCATAATTTTATGGCGATCAACACCTAAATCTTCTCCATGTTCATAGACCCATTCCACAATAGCATGACAATCTTCAATACCTGCAGGATATGGATTTTCTGGTGACAAACGATATTCGGGGAAAATCACTTTACACCCTGACTGCTCACACACAAAACGCATAGCCATCCTAAACTCTGCAATATCGCCAGACATAAATCCACCACCATGTAAATAAACAAGAACAGGTCGACCTACTTGATAATTTTCTGGTGTAAAAGTATAAACATCAATATAATGATCTCCATTGATTTGAATGAGATCTTCATCTTCCATAATATTTGTCGTTGTAATATCATAACTCACTTTATCAGGACGAACTCTTGTTCCGTATAATGAGAATTTTGCATTGCGATCTAATGCTTTCACATTCATCTTAATTTTTGTTGTTTCAACAACTCGTGGATCAACCACATGCTGACGATCATCATCAGGAACTGGCTTCATAATTATCTCAATTCCATCGATATTTTCAACATAAGTTTTTTGTTGAATGATATCTACTAATTTTCGATCATATTCTCGCATTTATTTTCTCCTTATCTTTTTATATTTTATAAATGATCTTTCAACCATATAACAACTTTATCCAAAAGTTCATACACTTTTGAATAATCACCTGTTTTGGCATTAAATGTATGATTTGCTTTATCAATAACAAGCATTTCTACATTCGTCATTCCACATGTTTCAACAAAATCATAACTTACATGTGGATCCAGTGTTGGGTCATCAGCCCCGACACATACCAAAATTGGATTTGTATATTTGTAAATAGCATCTGAACAAATTTGTAAGTCTTCTACAAATTGAGAAAACAGCAACTCTGAGCGACCATCACTGGTCTGATAAATCGTATACCCTTGCGTTTGAATCTCTTGCACATCCAAACCTTTCATCTGTGATTCACTAGGCTTATCTACATTGATAGCCCCATTAAATGTCACTAAACATTTTGATGGTAATTCAGAACTCAAAAATGTAATTTTTCCTCCCATACTATGACCTAAAAGACCAATACGATCATGTATAATATGTTTATCTGTTTGAAGATATTCAAAGGCTGTTTTTGCTTCCTTTATACAAATTTTAGTCCCATAATGAATCCTTGAATAACGATTTTCTCCCATACTACAAAAATCAATACGAGCACTTGCAATTCCAGCTTCAGCAAATTTTTTAGCCGTTTTTGTAAATAAATAGCCATCTCCCTCTTTATATGACATAAATCCATGTAATAATAACATACATGGAAACGTACCCTCACTATCAGGATAAGCCAAAACCATTGGAATATCATGATCTTCACAAGAAATAAAAATACGCTTTTCAATCATATACATATCACCTCATTTTTATATAATTATTCTTCTCCTCTGACTTTTAAACCTTCATGATGCAAATCTGTAGCAATTGTCGTTGCACGTTGTATTTCATCAATTCTGTCTACATGATTTTGAGAATATGCATTGAAAATAATTTCTAATAAAAATTCCTGGATAATAATGCCTAAAGTTCCACCATAATAACTATCATCATTAAGAGATAAAGGTGCATGAAAAAGATTTATATTACCATACTGTGATAATGAACTCAATTTACGTCCAGTGATTGTCACAATCGGACATTTATTCTTTTTAACCAATTTTGCAGCATGAATAATATCTGAATTATCACCACTTTGTGAAATTGCAATAACCAATTCATCTTCTTTCACTAAGGCTGATTTCATTGCCATCATATGAACATCTGTAATTCCTTCACAAGAAACTCCAGCTCTAAAAAAACGATAAGCTGCAACTTCAGCAGCAAATCCAGAAGTTCCATTTCCAAAAAAATAGATATGAGATGCTTCATCTATTAATTTTGCAACTCTTTCGATGTCTTCTATTGAATTTGCTTGTAAAGAATCACTCATCAACTTACATATTTTTTTAACATAAGATTCTGCAGTCTTATCATCTTCATGACTCTTATTATTCATAATACTTTCTCGTACAACTTCAACTTTAAACTGAGCAATATTCTCATAACCCAATTTGTAAATAAAACGCATAATTGTTGCTTCACCTACACCTGCTTTTTTAGACATTTGTGCGAGTGTTTGCATGCCAATCATATCTATGTGTTCTAAAATATAGTCAGCTACTTTTTTCTCTGATTTTGTCAAATTAGGATATATTGACTTAATTTGACTTCCTAAACTCATTGTTGTCATAAATGATCATCCTCCATATATGGATATTATAACATTTGAGTGAAAAAAGTAAATGAAACAAGAATTTTATAACATTGCTTATAACAATAAGCAATGGCTTGAAGTTTTTTCTCCAAGCCATTGTCTCTCTATTTCTTTTTGAATAGGCCTATTGTTGGAGGAGTCATAGACGCTTCATCATCTTCATTGTATTCCCATTTTGTAAACATAACACCTACAAAAGTAATAACTGCAACAATTACGATACCAATCAATGCTTTATATAAGTTTGCTGGATCAGAAGCAGAATAGAATAATGGTAAGTTTGTTAGATAGTAAGCACCATAAGCATAAGCCTTAGTTCCAACAATACCATTATAAATAGCCAATACTGTACCAGCAATGAAATTAACTAACCACAATGTAGGAATCTTATATAAGATACCGTATGTTGTTGGTTCAGAAATACCACCAAATAATGCTGAAATAGCTGCTGGAATACCAATATTTCTACCTTTGACACTCTTTGTCTTAATAGAGAACCATAATGCAGTGAATCCAGGTACTGTTGTACCAGAGAAGAACCACATATTAATAACATCATCATATCCTAATGTTGCAA
>Ga0129309_1000822_pt1 | contig 19945 bp, 17 predicted proteins | sample L1105metagenome_FD_94439 | JGI IMG/M metagenome (GOLD analysis project Ga0129309, IMG submission 94439) | Ring-tailed lemur group fecal microbial communities from Wisconsin, USA - L1105 metagenome | ecosystem: Host-associated > Mammals > Digestive system > Large intestine > Fecal | place: USA...
AGTGCGATTTCTTTCAGACGGGAAGTGACCTGCGGATTCTCCGGATTATAAAAAAACAGATTTTTCCCCAGCCATTTTTCAATAAAAGGCAGGGAAATGATCAGACTGATCCCTGTAAAATGATCGTCCGGGGTAATGTAGCGGCAGGAATGCAGTTCGCAACTGTTGACAAAGATCCAGTCAGAACTGCCGAAATCAAAGTTGTTGCTTCCGGTGTTAAAACGGATGCATCCGGATAAAGTGACAGTGATCTCAAGGCTTCTGTGCCAGTGAAGGGGCGCATAGATGTAGCTGCCAAACAGATCGTGTTTGTAAAGCCGCACCGGCAGCAGGGAAAAGACATCATTATTAGATTCGTATAGCTGCATAACAAAAGCCTCCTGTCAAAGTCTGTAAACCAGATGCCCGGGTTAAAAGATATCAGACGGATTGTTACGCACTTCGTGACCTTTTGAGCCTGATATCTAAGCTATATATTATCATATTGATCAAGAAAAGGAAAGATAAGTTATGGACTGGAAAACAAGTTGGAGTTATCTCCCGATTAACTATGACACAAATATTGGCACAGTAGAAAATATTACCCAGAGAACGTATTTTAAGAATAATCTCACTGGAAATAAGGTAAGAGTAAAATTCTCTAATAAATACGGTCCGGGAAAACTTGTTCTGGACAAAACGGTCATCTCATCAGAAAAAAACGGACAGCTTCAAAAAAGCGCAGTGATTACAAGGCGGGGGGAAACACGGGTAGTCCTTATGCCCGGCGAAGAATGCTATAGTGATGAAATTGATTTTGCGGCAGCCGCCGGTACAGATATGATCATTTCTGTTTATATCTGCGGCCGGACAGAAATTTATTCGGCCTGCTCTACCTATTCAAAAGAAAACTGGCATACCGTTTATGCGAAGGAAGGGGATTTTACGGAACAGGAGATTTCTCATCCGGAGACAAGCGCGCAGATATATCCGTTTTTTGCCGCAGATGCTTTTGAGCCGGAAATTGCTCTGGGAATTTCTGAAATTCAGGTTTTGACTGCGGAGAAAGTAATGACGGTAAGCATGTTTGGGGATTCGATCACTCATATGTCGTATTATGCAGACGCATTGACGGAAGATCTGTATCATAAGTTTCCCGGAAGGATCACGGTTATAAACAGGGGGATCGGCGGCAACAGGATCTTGCGGGACAGCATTTATGTAGAAGAACTGCCGGGACATAATGCGTGTGCGGGAATTGCAGCAGTAAAAAGATTCGATCAGGATATCTTTGCAACAGAGAAGCCGGATCTGATCCTGTTTCTGGAGGGAGTAAATGACCTGATGCACCCATATCTTTTCGGGCGGATGGAGGAGCTCCCGAAAGCGGAAGAATTGATAGAGGCATATACAACGTTTATCAGCAGGGCGCATAAAGAGGGAAGCAGGATCTGCCTTGGTACGATCTTGCCGTATAATTATTCCAACGCGTATCAGGGCCCGAGAGGGGAAGCGGTACGGCACAGGGTAAACGAATGGATACGGAGCCAGAAACTGGCGGACGGAACCGTTGATTTTGAAAAAGTTACCGCCAGTGAGAAAGACGCGTCTTATATGAGAAGCAATTATCATCTGGGCGACGGACTGCATCCGAATACGGAAGGCGGAAGGGCCATGGCGGAGGCGGTTATAGAAAAATACTTTGACAATTTAGAGAGGTGGATGTAATGGCGCTGTTACAGGTTCATTATTTATCAGATGCGTTAAAACGGATCGTGACATTTCACATATTTTTGCCAAATGATGTACAGGATGAGTTTAAAAAGGGAAATCCACATTATGACAGACCTGTCAGGACTCTGTATTTGCTGCATGGATATTCAGGAAATACGACTGACTGGGTAAGTGGAAGCGACACGATGGAAATGTCGCGGAAATATAATCTTGCGATTGTGATGCCGTCAGGAGAAAACAGTTTTTACATAGACAGGGAAGCTACCGGTCAGGCATATGAAACCTATATTGCAAAGGAACTTCCGGATTATGTAAGCTCTGTTTTCGGGCTTTCGAAAGAAAAAGAAGATATCATGATAGGCGGCCTGTCTATGGGGGGATTTGGGTCGATCAGGCTTGGTTTAAAATATCCCGAAAAGTACAGCGCGGTTTTCGGTTTCTCGTCTGCCCTGATCATTGATGAGATCAGCAGGCTTACGCCCCGGTCAGAAGACGGGTTTGCCCTGCAACTGGCTAATTATGCATATTACAGAGATATTTTCGGTGAGCTTTCAGAAGTTGCGGACGGCGATAAAAATCCGGAATATCTCGTAAAACAGAATATAGCAAAGGGAAGAGAAAATCCGCCGATCTTCATGGCATGCGGGACAGAGGATGCATTACTGGAAAATAACCGTAAATTCAGGGACTTTCTGGTAAAGCATGGAGTAAACGTGACTTATCATGAGAGCCGGGGAATCCACAACTGGAAATTCTGGAATGAGTATCTGGAGCCTGCGATCTGCTGGGCGCTGGATAAACGTGTATGCAAGAAAAAAGGAGCCTGAAAATGAATGAGATATGTTTTCATGACGGATTATCTTTTCAGAAGTTAAACATGATGCCGAGAAATGCGCAGCTCGGACCGGTTATGCACTATCCTTCGGACCAGGTGTATCCGGACGCATATGAGATCACCGGAAACGGGGATGTGCGGTTCCGGTTTTATCTCCCACAGGCGCATCATGTGTCTCTGAAAACGTTTACAGATGAGTTTGTACTTGAAAAGAAAGAGGATATCTGGACGGCTTTGTGCCATGTCGGGACCGGGTTTATCGGTATTTTCCTGAATGTGGACGGAAATGATGTGATCTATCCCGCATTGCCGGTTGGATTTGGCGGAAATGCCCCTATCAATTATATAGAAGTTCCGGAGGAGAATGCGGTGATCCTGCCGAAAAATTGTCCTCATGGGACGGTTGTCATGGAATATCTGGAGAGCAGGGCGACAAAACGGCTGGAAAGAATATATGTATATCTTCCGCCGGACTATTTTGGCACGGATAACATGTATCCGGTGCTGTATCTTCAGCATGGACACGGGGAAAATGAAACGGCATGGGTCAATCAGGGAAAAATGAATTTCATATATGACAATCTGATCGCCGAGGGGAAAGCGAAAAGCGCGATCGTAGTTATGTGCAATGGCATGGCGTCTTTTGGATCAGAAACAGGAGTCTGTGTCAGCCCGGCGGAACTGTTTCCGGAAATGCTGGTAGAGGAGGTTATTCCGTACATTGAGTCAAAATACAGGGCATATGGCGACAAAGCCCACCGGGCGATGGCCGGCCTGTCCATGGGAAGCATGCAGACTTCAGTGGTGACTCTGGAACATCAGGAACTGTTTGATTACGCGGGAATCTTCAGCGGATTTGTGGCGGATTTTCTCTCAGGTTATACGGAGCACATAAAACCGGAATATCTGAAAACCTACGGTAAAAATATGAAGTATATCTTCCGCGCCATGGGACGGGATGACATGTTTATGGAGAAATTCCTGGCGGACGACAGGCTTCTGGAGCAGTATCAGGTGGAGCATGAACGGGTGCTTTATGACGGTTTTCATGAATGGAAGGTATGGCAGCATTGCCTCTATGACTTTGCACAGAAAATTTTCAGGGAATAAAGATGACAGACTTAAAAAAGAAAGCAGAAGATTTTGTGAACAGGATCATGATGCCCTCCGGTACGCAGCGGCCGTCAAAAGAAATGGTCCTGGCATTTTTGAAAGAGGAAATGGGCGCGGAATTGTCCCGGATAGAAGAAAGGGAACATGAAGCATTCGTATGCCGGAATCGCGGAGTGGAGATCATGGGAGACTTCTATCCCGGCAAAAATGAAAAAGTCTGTGTGATACTTGCCCATGGATTTGCGCAGAACAGGTATATTATGTTTCCGCAGATGAAACTGTTCTGGGATATGGGATTTTGCACAGTGTGGTTTGACCAGCGCGCTTTTGGCGTCAGCAAAGAAAAATATTGCACTTTCGGGCAGGAAGAAGCCGGGGATGTCGTGAGACTGATCCGGTGGGTAAAGGAGCGGTGCGGGAAGGAAACAAAAATTGTTTTGTTCGGGGCGTCTATGGGAGCGGCAACCGTGATGAATGCGCTCCGGTACACAGATGAGATCGATTATGTGATCGAAGACTGCGGATTTTCAGATGTCGGAGCGGGACTTCGTGATATTTATGCCGGACAAAACGGCGGAGAACAAAATCCGTATGTTTTGCCGGAGTTCGAAAGCAGATTAGAGGGACTGGGAGCGTCCGGAAAAGAAAATATCCCATTGGAAGCTGTCCGCGGCAGCAACGTTCCGGTGTGCGTGATACACGGGCTGGAGGATTCTGTCATTTCCGCAAAGGAAGCGGAACGCATTTATGCGGTATGCCGGAACCCCATGTCAAGAATGGAACTGTTTGAAGGAAAGGAACATGCGTTGAGTGTTACCGACGAAAAAAGGTACGACAGGGTCCTGCGGGGATTTCTGGAGAAGATCATTTAAGATTTCGCAGAAAGTGTATAATAGTGTGCAGCAACAGCTTAAATCCGGCTGATTGCTGCACTTTTTTATTGCCATGCATATGAAAAAAGGGTCCGGTGGACCTTTTTTGAGTGGCTAAAGTACACCTTATATGTTATACTTAAAAAAAGCATGGACGGGAGGTAGTTTGGGATGGATTATCTGAAGAGTTTTTCACTGGAGGGCAAAGTGGCGCTGGTGACCGGGGCGGCATACGGCATCGGATTTGCCATTGCGGAAGCATTTGCGGGAGCTGGTGCGAAGATTGCGTTTAACTGCCGCGGGCAGCAACATCTGGAGCAGGCGCTGGCGGATTATGCGGCGAAAGGGATCGATGCGAAGGGATATATCTGTGATGTGACCGATGAAGAACAGGTGCAGAAAATGGTCGCAGATATCGAAAAGGAGTTGGGGACGATTGACATACTGGTCAATAACGCCGGCATTATCAAGCGTATTCCGATGACGGAAATGAAGGCGGAGGAGTTCCGGCAGGTGATAGACATTGACCTGAACGCGCCGTTTATCGTGTCAAAGGCGGTCATCCCGGGAATGATAAAAAAAGGTCACGGCAAGATCATTAATATATGCTCCATGATGAGCGAGCTGGGGCGCGAAACGGTTTCGGCTTATGCAGCGGCAAAGGGCGGACTGAAAATGCTGACAAAGAACATTGCTTCGGAATATGGTGAGTATAATATCCAGTGCAACGGCATCGGACCGGGATATATCGCGACGCCGCAGACAGCGCCCTTGAGAGAACGGCAGCCGGACGGAAGCAGGCATCCGTTTGACCAGTTTATTATCGCAAAAACGCCGCAGGCGCGCTGGGGAACACCGGAAGATCTCATGGGACCGGCTATTTTCCTCGCGTCGGATGCATCAGATTTTGTAAATGGACATATTCTGTACGTGGATGGCGGCATTCTGGCTTATATCGGAAAACAGCCGTAAACCGGAAAACGGCAGGTAAAGTATAAAAATAAATATGCAAGGGGTGATGAGTATGGTAGAGGCAAAGATAGAACTGATCAGAAACATGATACGGGAAAGTAAGTATCTGGTGGTTATCTGCGGCGGGGATATGCTGCGGGAATGCGGGCATTACCGCTTAAGGGATCAGGAGAGGGCTTATGATATCGAGGCTGAATACGGATATTCTCCGGAGGAAATGTACAGCAGTGCATTTTACAACACACGGACGGAGTCATTTTTCCGCTTCTATAAAAAAGAGATCCTTGAGCAGGAGCCGGAGCCGGGACCAGCGTACAAGGCGATCGCAAAGCTTGAACAGGAGGGCATTGTAAAAGCGGTAGTGGCGAGAAGCGTGTACGGTATGTTCCAGAGGGCAGGATGCAAAAATGTCCTTGAACCTCATGGGAGCATCTATAAAAACAAGTGCCCCAGATGCCAGAAGGAATACAGCAAGGACTACATGAAAGCGGCAAAGAAGGTGCCGCTGTGCGAAAAATGCATGGTGCCTGTCCGCCCGGCAGTGCGGCTGTTCGGGGAAATGGTGGATAACGGCGTGATGACAAAGGTTGCGGATGAGATTTCGAAAGCGGATGTGCTGCTAGTGGTCGGCGCACAGCTTGCCCCTGAATTTTGTGAAAATAATCTGCGTTATTATAAAGGAGACAAGATGATCCTTGTGGGAAACCGCAAAAAATATCTGGATGCGCAGGCGGATTATACCCTTTACGGTCCTCTGAATGAAGTGATGCCGGAGCTGGCGAAATGATTTTATTGCATTTATCTGATAAATGGAGTATTATTCTAAATGAATTTACCTGACTTGCAGGCATCACTATGGAGGGCATATGAGCGAATATAGAAACACGGCCGAGCTGTTTGGCATCAATGTTTTTAATGACAGGGTCATGCAGGAAAAGCTGCCTAAAAAGGTTTACAGAGAATTACATAAAACCCTGGACGAGGGAAAAGAACTGGATCCGATGACGGCGGAGGTAGTAGCGGGCGCCATGAAGGAATGGGCGATTGAAAAGGGCGCTACCCATTATACGCACTGGTTTCAGCCGCTGACCGGATTTACGGCGGAGAAGCACGACGCGTTTATCACGGCGCCGCTGCCGGACGGATCTGTCCAGCTTGAGTTCTCAGGAAAAGAGCTGATAGAGGGAGAACCGGATGCGTCTTCTTTCCCGTCCGGAGGGCTCAGGGCAACGTTTGAGGCCAGAGGATATACAACGTGGGACTGTACATCCCCGGCGTTTGTTCGTCAGGATGATGCAGGTGCGATCCTGTGTATCCCGACTGCATTTTGTTCATATACGGGAGAGGCGCTTGACCAGAAGACGCCGCTTCTGCGTTCCATGGAAGCTGTCCAGACACAGACGCTGCGTTTGCTGCGTCTGTTCGGAAATACTACTTCAAGAAAAGTAAAGCCGTCTGTCGGCGTTGAGCAGGAATACTTCATTGTAGACCGTGAAAAATACCTGAAAAGAAAAGACCTGATTTTTACAGGGCGTACGCTGTTCGGAGCGATGCCGCCGAAGGGACAGGAGCTGGATGACCATTACTTCGGTGTTATCCGCCCGCGTATCGCGGCGTTTATGAGAGACGTCAACAAGGAACTCTGGAAGCTGGGCGTTTCGGCGAAAACGCAGCACAACGAGGTCGCGCCGGCTCAGCATGAGCTTGCCCCGATCTATGCGGAGTGTAATGTGGCGGCAGACCATAACCAGATCATCATGGAGACTTTGAAGCGCGTTGCGGAGGAGCACGGGCTGCAGTGCCTGCTCCATGAGAAACCGTTTGCGGGAGTGAACGGTTCCGGAAAGCACAATAACTGGTCGCTGACGACGGATGACGGTATCAATCTGCTCGATCCGGGCAAAACGCCGCATGATAACATCCAGTTCCTGCTGATCCTGACCTGTATTCTGCGGGCTGTAGACCGCCATGCGGATCTTCTGCGCGAGTCTGCTGCGGATGTGGGAAATGATCACCGCCTTGGAGCGAATGAGGCGCCGCCGGCTATTATTTCCGTATTTCTGGGCGAACAGCTTCAGGATGTCCTGAGCCAGCTTATCAGTACCGGCGAGGCAACGCACAGCATCAAGGGCGGCACGCTGCATACAGGTGTAAAGACCCTGCCTGATTTCAAAAAAGATGCCACAGACAGAAACAGGACGTCGCCGTTTGCATTTACAGGAAATAAATTTGAGTTCCGTATGGTGGGTTCACGCGACTCGGTTGCAGAGTGTAATGTGGTGATCAATACCATCGTGGCGGAAGCGTTCTGCGATGCCTGCGATTATATCGAGGCGGCGGAAGATAAGCAGGTGGCGATCCACGATCTGATCAAAAAATATGCAAGCGAACATCAGCGGATCGTGTTCAACGGAAACGGATATTCCGAGGAGTGGGTGGAAGAAGCCAGGAGAAGAGGGCTTCCGAATATCACCTCCATGGTAGAGGCGATCCCGGCGCTTGTGACGGATAAGGCGATTGAACTGTTTGGAAAATTCGGTGTGTTTACGGAATCCGAGCTTCGTTCCCGCGTGGAGATTCAGTACGATTCGTATGCAAAAGCAATGAACATAGAGGCGAGGGCGATGATCGATATAGCCAGCAAGCATATCATCCCGGCGGTTCTCAGGTTCGCAAGAAACTTATCTGACACGGTAAATACGATGAAGATGGCGGAAGTGGAGGTTCACGTTCCTCTGGAAATGCTGCGTCAGACGAGCAGACTTCTGGCTGCTGCCAAGACATCTCTCACAAAGCTTGAAGAGGTGACAGATCAGGCGTCAAGGATTGAGAATGCCAGAGAAAAGGCTGTTTACTTCCACGATACAGTAGCGGCAGCCATGGAAGAACTCCGCCAGCCGGTTGACCAGCTTGAAATGATCGTGGACAAAGAAGAATGGCCGATGCCGTCCTACGGCGATCTCCTTTTTGAAGTATAAATAATGGAGAATACGATTCGAAAAAATGATAATTGTAATTTTGACGATTTGTTTTTGAAATTAAAAATAAATTTCTACAAAACTTCCAAATATAAAAAAAGTATAAAAATTTCGTTGACAAATTTGGAAAAAGCATTATACTTGAAAAAGTAAGAACGAGGGCGTTCCTGTTTTCCGGCAGGAGCGCCTTTTGTGTTTTATGAAAAATAAAAATGACTTTATTATCGAAGAAGATAATTGCTGATGAAGAGCAGCGGTTATCTCTTTTTTTATGAAGTCGAAAGAGGAGGAAAAATTATGACAGAAGAAATTTTGAGCGCTTTGAACGGCGAAGTGTACGGCGTCTGGTTTTTGATCGGCGCCGCGCTGGTATTCTGGATGCAGGCGGGCTTTGCCATGGTGGAGGCCGGTTTCACCAGAGCAAAGAACACAGGGAATATTCTGATGAAAAACCTGATGGACTTCTGCATCGGTACAGTAGTTTTTATTTTAACAGGCTTCAGCCTTCTTTTGGGTGAAGATATGATGGGGCTGATCGGAAAGCCGGGTTTTGATATCTTTACCAATTATGCAAATTTTGACTGGTCAAATTTTGTATTTAACTTAGTGTTCTGCGCGACAACGGCAACCATTGTTTCCGGCGCCATGGCGGAAAGGACAAAATTTTTATCTTACTGTGTATATTCGGCCGTGATCTCAGCCGTGATCTATCCGGTGGAAGCGCACTGGACATGGGGAGGCGGCTGGCTGGCGCAGATGGGCTTCCACGATTTCGCCGGTTCCAACTGTATCCACATGGTCGGCGGCATCAGCGCCCTGATCGGGGCCTATATGCTTGGCCCGCGTATCGGAAAGTTCACAAAAGACAAGGCGGGCAAAATCATTAAAGTCAATGCATTCCCGGGACACAACCTCCCGCTCGGATGCCTCGGCGTATTTATCCTGTGGCTGGGCTGGTACGGATTCAACGGCGCTGCCGCGACGAGCCTTCCGGAACTTGGTTCTATTTTCCTGACAACGACGATCGCCCCGTCAATCGCGACGGTTGTCTGCATGATCTTTACATGGATCAAATATGGCAAACCGGATGTTTCCATGTGCCTCAATGCTTCTCTGGCAGGGCTTGTAGCCGTTACGGCTTCCTGTGATGTGTGTGATGCATTTGGCGCGATCGTGATCGGCGCAGTTGCAGGCGTACTGGTAGTATTCGGCGTCTGGCTTCTTGATTATAAGCTCCATATTGACGACCCGGTCGGTGCGGTTGCGGTACATTGCCTGAACGGTATCTGGGGAACGATCGCAGTCGGGCTGTTTGCAACAGACACAGCTCCCGCTTTTGCAAGAGGCGTTGGGGACGGTGTGAATTTCGGCGCAAACCAGATCGTGGCAAAAGGCCTGCTCTACGGCGGCGGATTCGAACAGCTCGGTATCCAGCTTATCGGTATGTTTGCAACGATCGCATGGACGGCGGTGACGATCACGATCGCATTCCTTGCGATTAGGGCGATCTTCGGCCTTCGTGTTTCGGAGGAAGAAGAAATTGTCGGACTGGATGCAAAGGAACACGGACTTACATCCGCATATGCAGGCTTCTCGATCATGGATATCTCTAACACGATGATCATGGAAGTAAACGAAAACACAAAGATCGGCGCGGATTCATACGAGGAAGCGACACAGGTGCAGAGAGACGCGGCCGTTCAGGTGGTCAGAACACCGGCGGCAGATACCGGAATGTACAAGGTGGTTATCATCTCCAAGCTGTCCAGATATGACACTCTGAGAAAGGCAATGAATGATCTCGGCGTGACGGGCATGACGGTAACACAGGTTATGGGCTGCGGTATCCAGAAAGGCGCCGGAGAAATGTACAGGGGAGCTGAAGTTGACGCGACGCTGCTTCCGAAGGTCAAGGTAGAGGTTGTTGTCGGCGAGATCTCTGTAGACGCGGTGATCAATGCGGCTAAGAAGGTACTGTATACGGGCCATATCGGTGACGGAAAGATCTTTGTATACAGTGTAGATAAAGTCGTAAAGATCCGTACAGGAGAAGAAGATTTCGCAGCTCTGCAGGACGTGGAATAGCGGGGAATGGTGATAAATGATATCTAAACACAGGCAACATGACATATAGCTGTCGTGTTGCCTGTATTATTGTAAGAAAAAAGGAGTTGTCCGGTAAAATCCTGCTGCGAAGAAAAAGGGTATGAGCATTGCGGGCAATGCGAAAACTTCCCGTGTGCATTGCTGAAACAGTTTGCGTATGATGAAAAGCAGGGCGACAACGGAAAACGGATAGAACAATGCCGATGCTGGACAGAAAACAGCCGGTAAGCCGCAAAAACTGTTTATAGCAAAAAATAAAAAGACATGCTACAATAGTATGCAGGAAACAACAAATAAATTTGCCGTTTCCTATAAGAGAGTATTTTGCGAAACGGAGATATCGGCATGGTTCTTGTAAACAAACTGGGATTGAGAAATGCGGCGGCGCTTGCGCTGGAAGAAGAGAGGATCAGTAAGAAAAAAAGCGGTCCGGCTTTTTGAATGCGGCATAACTGACAAGTTGGAAGCGGGTAAATTTTCGGCTCTTCAGGCAATCCATAAATATCTTTTTGAGGATATTTATGATTTTGCCGGTGAAATCAGGAATGTGAATATAGCAAAAGGGAATTTCCGGTTTGCCCCAGTGTTGTACATGGAGGCTGCGCTGGAAAATATAGACAAAATGCCGCAGTCTGATTTTGATGAAATAGTTGAAAAATATGTGGAAATGAATATTGCACATCCGTTCAGGGAAGGAAACGGCCGCATCATGCGGATCTGGCTGGATCTTATGCTTAAAACGGAAATCGGAAAAGTGGTAGATTGGAGTAAGGTGGATAAAGCAGACTATCTTGCTGCCATGGAACGCAGCCCGGTCAGGAATGTAGAGATCAAGAGGCTGCTGAAGGCAGCGCTGACAGACAGGGTAGAAGACCGCGAACTCTATATGAAAGGGATCGACCACAGCTATTATTATGAAGATTATTCTGCCTTTAGAGCAGAAGACCTTTAAAGCATCCGCTTCAATCCGGTTCAAGCATCCGGTTTCCAAACATTTGCCTTGACGCTTTTCTCTTTTGGCATTATACTTTAGACATGCGTAAACAGAAGCCGGCAAAAGCCGGAAAAGAAACAGGAGGTCAAGAACATGGCAGATGTAAAAAAAGAAATGCTGATTGGAGAACTGCTCCAGTTGGATCCGAATATGGCAGGCGTGCTGATGGCAAGCGGAATGCATTGTGTAGGATGTCCTTCTTCACAAATGGAATCTCTTGAGGAAGCCGCAATGGTTCACGGGATTCCGGTAGATTTACTGGTTGCCCGCCTGAATGCATATCTGGAGAGCGTAGGAAAGTGATATGATACCTCTAAAGTAGACAGATAAAATATAAAAACTGTTACTTTGGAGGTATTTTTCATGTCTAGAAAAGCAAGGTTTACACCAGAAGAAAAAGAACGGGCTGTCATAGATTACCTTGATAAAAATAAATCCAGAATACAGATATGTGAAGAATTATGTATATCGTCAAGAACCATCAAGGATTGGGCTGCAATATATAACAGGCATGGAATTGCAGGTTTTGCAATTATTCTCTATAATAGAAGTATGCGGTGGAGGTGCGTGTCTATGGCTTTACCCGGAACACCCGGACAGCGGATTTCCGACTTATGCAACGGGAATCACATCACATAAAAGGAACTTGCGGTGAAGATAGGCGTTTCCGCTTCCCAGTTGAGTCGGATTGTCAGCGGCGAAACGAGAACGGTCAGCAGTGATATTCTCATGGAAAGCGGAGAACAGCCGGGGAAGCTGCTGACCTGTTCCGGAAGTTAGCAAAAAAGATGATTGAGCAGGCTGGAAAATAAAATATAAACTTCAAAGGAGATATTTATGGCAACAAAAGTTTTAGTTCACGGCTCAGGACACAAGGCAACAAGTTGGAATAAAACAATTTCATACATGACAAATAACGAAGATATTGTATGCCCAAACCTATCTTCCATCCTTGAAGGGAAGGAGGCAAGTTACGAAAATCTATATTCTTCATTTGTAAAATATTGCAACGAAATTGACGGAGAAATTCATTTATGCGGCCTTTCATTAGGCGGTATTTTGGCTTTGAATTTTGCTTTGGATTTCCCGCAAAAAGTGAAAACATTAGTTTTAATCGGAACGCCGTATAAAGTCCCGAAGGCAGCATTTAGTTTTCAAAATATGATTTTTAGATTTTTACCAAAGTCTATTTTTGAAACTATGGCATTTGATAAAAAGGACACTTTTGCTTTAGGAAACACCATGAAAAACTTAGATTTCAGTGATAGAGTGAAAAATATTAAGTGCCCGGCGCTAATCCTTTGCGGAAAGAAAGACAGCGCAAACATAAAATCAGCGCATTATTTGTCACAAAACATTAGAAACGCAGAATTGCAAATTATCGAGGATACAGGCCATGTTGTAAATGAAGAAAATCCAAAAACCTTAGCAGAGCTGTTGAATGAATACTACTTGCAAAACCCTTAACCAATTCTGAATAAAAATTTTCGGTAGTCAGGTGCCCCCTTGAAGGGGCAGGCGACGAGTGAAGAGCACAGTGGCTTGAACGAAGAGAAAGCCAGCGCCTTGAGACGCCGGCCTAGTAACCAAGGCTTATAGCCGAAGCGTGAGCCACCCGTTAGACGGGTGGCAGCGACTCCCGCGTAAGGTTATTCAGCCATAAATATTTCCGGTACCGGGGATACAGCCACGGTAATTTCACGATCTCATCCGCGCTCATCAGTATGTATATAACTATAACCGGCAAGTGGAGTACGAAAGTGCCGATCAATGCCAAGGGCAGTGAAAAGCACCATGAAGCAAAAAATACGCTGACGGCATCATATCGGGAATCGCCGCCTGCCGGGAAAATACCGCAGGCAATGATTGTGTTGACAGAGTACGCAAAAATATAGAACCCGCTGAATACCAGCATAATGATCAGGTACTGCTTTGCTGTTTCCGAAAGAACAAAGAACTTTGTTGCAATGGGCCCGAGGATACAGAGCAGCGCCATATGAATACCGCCCGCCCAAAAAGAGATGCGGCAGAATTTCCCGCCGTATTCTCTGGCTTTAGCAAAAAGATCCTGTCCTAAAAGCTTTCCAAGCATGATGCCTGCACCTGCGGAAATTCCTTTGCAGACGCAGGTGATCAGTTCCTGTGCAACAGAAGTTATGGAAGCTGCCGCTGTCGCATCGGAACCAAGGTGTCCCATGATCAGCGAGTGCATGGAAAATCCAAGTCCCCATGCAAGGGAACTTCCGAGCATGGGAAGGGAGATCTTGAACAGGTCTTTTGTGACTCCGAGTGAAAACCATTGAAAACCCTGCCGGTCAGGATGAACATTTTCCTCTCTGAAGGATTCTGCGATGCACCAGATTAATGCAACTGATTCCACAACGACCGTAGAATATGCCGAGCCGTTTGCTCCTGCTTTCGGTACTCCTGCAATGCCGTAAATCAGGAAAAAGTCTATGACAACATCGGTAACAAGGGCGGCAACAGAAATAATGACGCTTTTGGCAGCTTTCCCTTCCACCTTCATTACCAGATAATAGCACTGTGTAATGCCGCTGAAAAGATAAGAGAAGCTGACAATTCTGAGATAAGATGCCCCTGTTTTAATCAATCCCTTATCCGGCGTATAGATGCGCATCAGGATTCCGGGTACAAACATTGCCAAAGTAAAGAATATAAATGAAATGGCAAGCGCCCATTTCAGGAGCATACAAAACAGATTTTTAACCATGGTCCTGTCGCCCTTTCCCCAATACTGGGCTATCAGTACGCCGCTTGCGCCGACTATTGCAGCATGAAACAGATTCATAATAAATGCAATCTGGTTGGCAAGGGAAACCGCCGCCACGGCATCCTGTGTCAGACGGCCAAGCATCAGCGCGTCTGATGCGCCGATCAGTGCGGCAAGAAGGTTCTGTAATCCGATTGGAATTGCAAGAGAAAACAATTCCCTGTAAAAATCCTTTCTTTCTGCGGATTCTGCTGAATGCTCTTTCTTCATAGGTAATACCTCCCTGCCCTTTTGAACCTGCTTTCTTTTTATTGCAATATGAACGCGGGCTGAGTATAATTATGTACAAAGAAATTATAGAATTCTATGAAAATATCACCCAAAAATATAATTATGTTGCAACAGGGGACTATAATGGAGAAACGCCGGATACAGATCGATCAGGAATTAAACGCCATTGTCGAATATGATGATTCTTTCCGTCTGATACTTTCGCGTGACAATTTGAGTGAATATTATAAGGGCTTTGTAAACTGGCACAAACAGCCGGCGATTGAAATTTCCGTTATTACGGAAGGAGCAGTAAATGTGTATGTTCTGGAGCGGGAAGAAGTGGTGACGGAAGGAAACGGTTTTTTTATTATGCCGGGATTTCTGCATTCGATTCGTCCGGCGTCGGGGTATAGAGCTTCAAAGTACTTTACGCTGATTTTTTACCCGGAAATTTTATATGGTACACATGGGAGTTATTATGAAAAAGCATATTACCATCCGATAGCGAATTGTAATATGCCGCTTTTTATATTCAAAAGATGTGATACATGGACTGAGAGGATATTTTCCGGGCTGAAATGGATTGCTGATCATTTTTCTGAAACCTCTCCTGAATTTCGTTTAAAAACACAGCATATTCTTCAGGATATCTGGACTTTATTTGCATCAAACCTGACTGAAGCAGTGAAACCGGGTTCTTCGTTGCATGATAACAGAAAGATTCTGAACATGGTTACATGGCTGCACATGCACTACAAGGAGAAATTTTCTCTGACTTTACTGGCGCAAAGCATGTCCATGAGCCGTAATGAATGCTGTCGTTATTTCAAACATATGATGAACATGACAATCACAGAATATCTGTTAGAGTACCGCCTGTCCAAAGCGGCGGCATTACTTGAATCTTCAGAACTGAGCATCACAGAAATCGCCGGACAGACGGGATTCTGCGACGTCAGCTATTTTATAAAAATGTTCCGGCAAAAAACAGGGGTCACACCGAAAGCATATACAAAAAAGCTTAAGGGACAAGCTGACCCGCACGACCGCCGGTTTTTATAAAAACAGTAAAAGATATTTATTTAATTTATGTTGCAAAAAATATAAAAATGTGATAATATAAATGCGGACGATAAAGACAAAGAAAACGGTCAAACAGATTAGTTACCAGAATGATAAAAAGAAGGAGGAATGTATTTGACCAACAAACTGCAGCAATACTTTCCAATGATACGGTCACGGGAGGAGGTACGCAGCTCTATCAATGCAGATACACATTTGTCAGAGGTGTTTGGAGCATGGCCACCGGAGAAACAAAGAGAATTTCTTGATATGTGCACCGGGGTAAAAGGAATAAAACCTTTGTACGATTCTTTTTTCAAGGAAATTATGAACCCGGAGTATAATGCCGACAGGCTGAATGAACTGTTGTCGCTGATTTTAAAAAGAAGTGTAAAGATCAGGACAGTCCTGCCGAATGATTCCACCCGTATCACAGATGAAAGCTCATTGCTGATCACGGATATTGTGGTGGAGCTTGAGGACGGAAGTCTGGCGAATGTCGAAATTCAAAAAATAGGCTATGCATTTCCCGGACAGCGGTGCGCGTGCTATTCCGCGGATATGCTGCTCAGACAGTACCGGAGGGTACGCGGCAACAGAGAGAATTTCAGCTACAGAGACATAAAAAGTGTTTATACGATTATTCTGTTTGAAAAAAGCACAAAGGAATTTCATGCTTTTCCACAGGAACATTTTCATTTTTTCAGCCAGATCTCCAATACGGGGATAGAGCTGGAGCTTTTGCAGAAATATGTGTTCATTCCGCTTGACATATTCCGGAAGAGCCTGCACAATATAGATATCAACGACAAGCTTGACGCGTGGCTGACATTTTTCAGTGCGGATGAACCGGAGGTAATCATCCGGTTAATAGAAAAATGGCCTGAGTTCAAAGTGATGTATGAGGAAATATATAACCAGTGCCGGAGCATTGAGGGGGTAATGAATATGTTTTCGAAAGAGCTGCAGGAATTGGACCGGAATACTGTACAGTATATGATAGACGAACTACAGGAAGAAATAGACGAAAAAGTTAAAGAGCTTGATGAGAAAAAGCAAGAGCTTGATGAGAAAAAGCAGGAGCTTGATGAGAAAAAGCAGGAACTTGATGAAAAGGATCAGGAACTTGATAAAAGAAAGCGGGAAGTGGAAAGAGAACGACAGACAGCAGAAAGAGAACGACAGACGGCAGAAAAAGAACGACAGACAGCAGAAAGAGAACGACAGACGGCAGAAAGAGAACGACAGATAGCAGAAAAGGAAAGACAGGAGAAAGAGAATGCTTATCAGCGCATCAGAGAACTGGAAGCCTTGCTGCAGAAAAATGATGTCAGGTAACAGAAAATAAAAAACAGAGCAGCAGTTCAGGCATACGTCCGGGCTGCTGCTATTTTGTGTCATAAGAAACTTCGTCCCTATGACACAAAATGCTTTGCGAGGACGCGCTTTTGCGCATTCTTTTTTATATCATGGGAAACCGTGCTTTCTGTGATACATGTTCCCGTCTTTCTAAGAAAGTAACAATGATCGGGGTTGGAAAAATGATCCGGACTGGAAAAAACAGGTTGACAGACGCCTGTTTTTTTGTTAAGATAAATAACAGCTTATGCATTATAAGCAAATACTTATATAAGAAGAGGCGCGTATGAATAATGATCTGATGGAAAAATATGTGCTGCAGGTCGCCGAGACGCAGAGCCTGACGAGGGCGGCGCAGAAACTCGGGATTTCGCAGCCTGCACTTACACAGGCGCTGAACGGTATTGAGAAGCGGCTTGGCTATTCCCTGTTTAACCGCAGGTCGAATCCGGTCACGCTGACACGGGAAGGAGAGGTTTATCTGGATTATCTCCGGTCCCGGACAGTTCTGCAAAAGGAGTATGAGAAACGGATCTCTGATGTGAGAGCTGCGAGGAATCTGTCTCTGGTCGTGGGCGCTCCGGAAGTATACGCCGGGACTGTCGTGACAGATGCGTTGGCGCGGTTTTCGGCGGAGCATCCGGAGTGTGATGTGAAGATCCGGATCGGCACACTTCCTGCTCTGGAGCGGATGGCAGCCAGACAGGAGGTGGACTGTTTTATCAGCACCAGCGGCGATATTTCTTCGGATTTTGAGCGGGTCGAGATTCAGAAGGAGCAGATCTGCCTGTGCATTCCGACGAGCTGGGAGCTGGGAAGTACCTTCTGCATAGATCAGCCGGAGCAGCTAAACGGGAGAAGCTGTATTCTCCTGGAACCGACCCAACCGCTGTACCGTGCGGCAGTTGCTTTCTTTCGGGAGCACGATATCCATGTGAAGAAAAGCATTACCGTTGATCAGGTGGCGCTGTCGGTAAAGCTCGCTGCAAAGGGTGTCGGGATGACATTCGCCTCGCGGGAGGCGCTGCAGTATTGCGGGGAGTCGGACCGGCTTTGTCCGTATGAACTTTCATCCGATCTGTTTCGCCGCCCGGTGTACGCTTGCTATGACCGGACGCGCTATGTCTCAGAGGCGTGCAGACGGTTTATGGATATCTTGATCCATGCGCACACAGGCTGAAGCGTATGCTCTGGCCGAAGAAACTCAGTGACAAAAATTGATGAAAAAGAGGAGGACATACAACATGAAGAGAAGAACATCTGTAACAGCAGCCATTGCACTTGCGGCGGCCATGCTGGTTCCGGCTGCGTTTCCGGTTACTGCGGCTGCGGCTGACACATCTGTCAATATCGCGTTTCAGTACGGCCAGGCTTATGCACCGCTGACCATTGCGAAGGAGCAGAAGCTGATCGAGCAGGCATATGAGGAGGCCACAGGGAAGACTGTCGAGGTCACATGGACGCAAATGAGTGCAGGGGCGGATATCAATACGGGAATTGCCTCCGGCAGCGTGCAGGTTGGCTTTATGGGCGTGGGTCCGGCAATCACCGGCTGCATGTCCGGAGTCGGTTATAAGATTTTTACGAATCTTTCCGGGCAGGAGCACGGTCTGATGTCGAACCGTGAGGAACTGGGCTCCATGGAGGATCTGGTGAACAGTGATGAGCAGGTGGCGCTGGTGAATATCGGTTCCATTCAGCACATCATTTTGGCGAAGGCGCTGGATAATGCCGGATTCGACGCGCATGCGCTGGATGCGAACCTGATTGCGATGAAGCATCCCGACGGAATGGCGGCGCTGGAATCCGGCAATGTAGCATGCCATCTGACGACAAATCCGTATATCTACAAAGAACGCGAGAATATGGAGGAGAGCGGTCTTCATGAGATTGAGGGAGTCTCGGATGCGTGGCCGGCGGACAACTCTTTCATTGTGGGCGTGTGTTCCGCGGAGCTCCGTGAGGAGGATCCGGCTCTCTACGAGGCGTTGTGTCAGGCCTGCGCCGATGCGATTGACTATATCAATGAGCATGGCGAGGACGCGGCGAAGATCACCTGTGAGTTCAACGGGACGACGCCCGAGGAGGAGCTGAAGTATCTGGAGGCGGGGACTTACTCGACAGAGACGAGAGGTGTGTTCGAGTTGGCGACATTTATGGCGGAGCATGATTTTCTGGACAACGCGCCGGAGTCCTTTGCGGATCTTGCTTATGAAAATGTAAAAGGAAATTAGGAACGATGAAAAAAGAAAAACTGCAGTCGTGTCTTATACAACTGATCTTTGTAGCTGCGGTGGCATCCGTCTGGGAGGCCACCGCGCGCGCACATATCTTCGGAGCCCGCTCTGAGCTCATTTTCCCGACTCTGGAGGCAATCGGGAGTGCATTTGTCGAAAATTTTGCGAGCGGATATGCGGGTGTCTCCTTTTGGATGTACATTTTAAATTCCATGAAGCTTCTGCTCATGGGGCTTGTTCTGGGAATTGCCGGGGCAGTTATTTTTTCCGGGTTGTCGGTGGCGAGCAGGATTTTTTTCTGTATCTACAATCTGGTGGTCTCTGTGTTTGACCTGATCCCGGGAGTAGCGCTTCTGCCGGTCATTATTATTCTGTTCGGTATCCGGCCTTCTGTTATCGTCTTTTTGGTGGTGCACGCCGTAATCTGGCCGATGTCGAGAAATATTATGGACGGCTTTGCCGCCATCCCCCGGATATATGTCGAGGCCGGGAAAAGTATCGGGCTGAATCAGTTTGAGCTGCTGGCCGGCGTCTATATCCCGGCGGCGACCTCCTATCTGGTGTCCGGGCTGAAGGTGAGCTGGGCACGGGCGTGGCGCGGACTGATCAGCGCGGAGATGATTTTCGGGATTGCATCATGTCCCGGTATCGGTCTGTACATCAATCAGATGCGCACAAATATGAAAAACGCGGAGATGTA